>Ga0079202_10000441_pt1 | contig 13597 bp, 13 predicted proteins | sample PorBlaBluebeHill_FD_68601 | JGI IMG/M metagenome (GOLD analysis project Ga0079202, IMG submission 68601) | Marine algae microbial communities from Blueberry Hill - Blueberry Hill, Maine | ecosystem: Host-associated > Algae > Red algae > Blade | place: USA: Blueberry Hill, Maine
ATGTAAGTCCGATACGGGAACCACTAATTACTGGAAGCAAAAGCTACCATGATATTACTGAGGACCTCGTATCACCAACAGAGAAAGTCCCTTCGGCATCATGGGTCATAGGATTCGTCCTAGCGATTTCAGCATTAGCAGTAGGATTATTCTGTATAGCTTGGACCATTTGGCATGGTATCGGTACATGGAACCTCAATAGAACAGTAGGTTGGGGATGGGATATTACTAATTTCGTTTGGTGGATTGGTATTGGTCACGCCGGTACATTGATCTCTGCCATCCTCTTGCTCTTTAGACAAAAATGGAGAACTGGAGTAAATAGAGCAGCAGAAGCAATGACTATTTTCGCCGTAATCTGTGCAGCACTCTTCCCAGGAATTCACGTAGGTAGAGCATGGGTAGTATTTTATTTCTTCCCTTATCCAAATACAAGGGGTCCACTTTGGCCGAATTTCAATTCACCACTACTTTGGGATTTATTTGCAATATCAACATACTTTACTGTTTCTCTTTTATTCTGGTATACTGGTCTAGTTCCAGATTTTGCAACAGTAAGAGATAGAGCAAAAGGATTTAGAAAAAAGATTTATAATTTCTTATCATTTGGATGGACTGGAGCTGCTAAGCATTGGCAAAGATGGGAGTATCTTTCACTCGTACTTGCAGGGGTAGCTACACCACTCGTACTTTCAGTACACACAATAGTAAGTTTTGATTTCGCCACTTCGGTGATACCTGGATGGCATACAACGATCTTCCCTCCATACTTCGTAGCAGGAGCAATCTTCTCTGGATTTGCGATGGTGTTGACATTGATGATCGTAACAAGAAAGATTCTTAATCTACAAGATTATATAACAATTGCTCATATCGAATCCATGAACAAGGTAATCCTTGCTACGGGTACGATTGTAGGTGTTGCATATTTGACGGAATTATTTATTGCTTGGTATTCTGGATATGTTTACGAGCAATTCGCATTCTTCAATCGAGCACTCGGTCCATATTGGTGGTCTTACTTCGGTATGATGGCCTGTAATGTGATCACCCCACAGTTCTTCTGGTTTAGAAAAATTAGGCGAAGTATCTTCTGGACATTCCTGCTATCTATTGTAGTCAATATCGGGATGTGGTTTGAGCGGTTTGTAATTATAGCTACAACACTTGCAAGAGATTACTTACCATCATCATGGAGTTACTACTCACCAACATGGGTAGAGATGGGTATTTACCTAGGGACATTTGGTTTGTTCTTTACTTTCTACCTACTATTCACGAGGGTAGCACCAGTGGTTGCTATCGCAGAGGTCAAGAGTATCTTGAAGTCATCAGGTAATCAATATTCGGGTAAAGCTGAGCCAGGTCATCACCATGCACATGTTACTGTAGATCCTCACTTTAAGTCTTACTTAAATAAGTCTTCATATGATTATGCTAGAGATGATAAAGGAAACTTATCATATGGGAGTACTGCTCCATCACTAACCTCTCGACTTGTAGAAGATGAAGGAGAAAAATCATCGACTGCGACTACACTAGCAAGTACTGCTTCCACTTTAGCAGCTGATGACTTGAAGAAGATTGAAGGAATCGGACCTAAGATTGCAGAAGCTCTCAATGCTTCAGGTATTACTACATTTGCTCAGTTATCTGAGACAACAACTGAAAGATTACAAGAAATACTAGATACTTCTGAAGGAAACTACAAAGGTAATAATCCTGAGTCATGGGCGATGCAGGCTAAACTTGCAGCAGATGGTAATTGGGATGAATTAAAAGATTTACAAGATAGATTGGACGGAGGCAAATTTGCCTAATTTAATCTGATAAAATATTAATTGATTTAAGTACTTGATACTAATTTAATTATGGCAGCAAAGCGATTAGTTTATGGACTTTACAACGACGAGGAGATTCTTCTCGAAGCTGTTAAAAGTGCAAACGAAAAACACATAGAAATCTATGATGTCTATACTCCTTTTCCAGTACATGGATTAGATCCTTTATTGGGATTAGCGGAGTCTAGATTACACATTGCAGGTTTTGTATATGGTCTTTTGGGAACAATGACAGCCTTCTTGGGAATGACATGGATATTCACTAAAGATTGGCCGATTATATTTGGTGGCAAGCCTTATTGGGCAGTACCGTCATTTATTCCAATAACATTTGAATTGACAGTACTCTTTGCATCAATTGGTATGGTAGTGACTTTCTACATTATTAATGGCCTTGGCCCGGGTGTAGTGAATAACTATCTAGATGATAGAATTACTGATGATAAGTTTTGTATAGCATTTGATGGCAATGATATTAGTAACTCTGATGCAGAGTCTTTTTTCAAAAGCACAGGAGCTAGCGAGGTACACGAAAAAGATCTATAACAAATAGAGTAGACAGAAGTATAATGAAACACTTTTTATCTTTTTATAATATTAGCTTAATTGTAATCGTCCTTACAGTGGTTGCTTGCCAGTCACCTGGTGGAGACGTTACAGGTAGCGAGTTTATGCCTGATATGGCACACTCTATCGCTTACGAAGCGAATACGAGTAATTATTATTACAACAATACTTGGAGCTCAAAGGAAGAGTATGAAAAATTTGCTCAACCAAGATTACCAGTAGCTGGTACAATCCCTCATGGCAATACGACAGAAGTCTATCCTTATGGTGATACTGAAGAAGAAAGGACAAGAGCTATTGCTGGCTTGTTGAAAAATCCTTACCCTATCACTGATGCCGGATTAGCAAATGGTAAAGAACTATACAATACATTTTGTGCTATCTGTCACGGAGAGAAAGCAGATGGTAATGGCTACCTCGTCAGAGATGGCGGTGCTTATCCAGTACAGCCAGCTAACTTCTTATTAGATGAGCACCTTAATGCATCTAACGGAAGATACTATCACGCTATCATGCATGGTAAGAATCTTATGGGAGCCTATAAGGATAAGATTAATGTAGAAGAGAGATGGCAAGTGATTCATTATATCAGATCACTTCAAGCAAAAGAAAAGCAGCTCGAATACAACCAAATAGAAAATACCTTCAATGCTAGTTTTGGATCGCCAGCAGGTGAAGTTGCAATTGAAGAAACACACCATCACCAAGGTGAAGCACACGATGATCATGGTCACAGTGGTGAGGTAGATGCTGGTCACGCTAGACATGGTTCACATCATGGCAGTGATCAGAGTCATGGCGATCACAAAGAAGGAGGGCATGATGATGAGAGTCCTGAAATGCACCATGGAGAGGATCACAAAGATGCTCATCCTAACGGTAAATTTGATAACAGTCACGAGGGTCCTGGTGAAGAAGGAGAAGGAAGCGGAGAAAAAAAAGATGATCCAGGTCAACAATAAATAGAAGATTTTAACATCGATTATAATAAACGAATGGCACATTCAAACGATACACATGCTGTAGCAGCACCTCTGGTAAAGAATTTTACATTTACAGGTGGTATGCGTATTACACTTTTGGTAGGGATAGTGATCGGAGCCTTGTCTCTTGCACTCACTTTCTTTGGAGATGATGGACATCACTCAAGATTTTGGTCCAACCTTTTGCACAACTCTGTGTTCTTTACAGGAATAGCATTGATGGCTGGATTCTTCATGTGTGCAAGTATCACGGCTTGGGCAGGATGGTATACTACTTTCAAGAGAGTCTGGGAGTCAATGTCTCTCTTCTTAATTATTGGACTTGCGTTTATGCTTTTTATAGGTATAGGTGTATTGCTAGGATGGAATCATCTCTATCACTGGGCAGACGCAGACACTGTAATTAATGATACAATCATAAATGGTAAAGCTGGTTTCCTTAATACAGGATGGTATCTAGGTGGAACAATTGTCTTTGGAGGTATATGGTATCTGATACTCAGAAGGATTAGATCTCTCTCTCTACTTGAAGAAAAAGAGGGAGGGCATACGGAACATCAATTTCACCAGAAAATTAGAGTTTGGGCAGTTGCTTACTTGCCATTGGCAGGATTTGGTAGTGCTGCTCTTGTCTGGTTGTGGATTATGTCAGTTGATGCTCACTGGTACAGTACACTTTTCGCTTGGTACACTGGTGCCAGTTGGTTTGTCAGTATGATCTGTATGACACTCTTGTTATTAATGTTCCTAAAGGGTAGAGGATACTTCAATACGGTGACAACAGAACATATTCACGATATCGGTAAGCTGCTCTTCGCATTCAGTATTTTTTGGACTTACTTATGGTTCTCTCAATACATGTTGATTTGGTATGCTAATGTTGGTGAAGAAACAATTTACTTTAAACATCGGATGGATAATTATCCAATTCTATTTTATGGCAACTTAATCATCAACTTTTTACTCCCTTTCTTTGTTCTAATGAGGAACTCTACAAAGAGGAAATTTGGATCAGTTGGATTTGTTGCAGTAGTTGTATTCTTTGGTCATTGGTTAGATTTCTTCTTGATGATAAAGCCTGGTGTTTTGCATACAGCACACGAGTTAGGAGGACATGGAGATCATGGAGGACATGGAGATCATGGTAATCATGGACACGAAGCAGTAGGTCACGCAGTAGAGCATGTTAGTCACTTTACATCAGGATTTACATTGCCAGGATTTTTAGAGATAGGAACATTTGTTGGATTTTTAAGTTTGTTCTTATTCTTTGTATTGTACAGCTTATCTAGAGTATCACTACAATCAGAGAATGATCCATACTTCTACGAAAGTTTACAACATCATACTTAATCGCAATCAATAATTAAGAAATAGACAGACATTAATATGTTAGGATTAATAATATTCGGAATCATTGCCTTAATAGCTGTAATCATTGTACAGTTAAGTAGGGTATCTGATTTGGCATCTGCTATCAAGGGTGAAGAGTCATCTCAATTGCAGGCTAACAATAGAACAGCTTTCTGGATGGTCATCTTTATGGTCGTCTTCTTGGTGTTCTGTGTAGTCAGTGCACTTTATTACAAAAATTCAATGTTGGGTTACGGTCCTCATGGTTCTGCTTCAATGCATGGAGTTGAACTTGATAGTATCTTTAATACAACACTTATAATAACAGGAATCGTATTTGTAATTACTCAAATCTTACTGTTTTGGTTTGCATATAAGTACAAAGAAGATAAGAATAGAAAAGCGACTTTCTTTGCTCATAGCACTCAACTCGAACTGATATGGACAGGTATTCCAGTAATCGTGATGACTTACTTGGTAGTAAAAGGATTGTTTGTTTGGAATGCTACTATGTCAGATATAAAGCCTGGCGAAAGTGTCATCGATATCGAAGCAACTGGTTATCAGTTTGCTTGGGATATTAGATACCCTGGACCAGATGGTAAGATTGGTACTAAGAACTTTAGATTAATCAACTTGGCTACAAACCCACTAGGACAAGATTGGTCTGATGAAAAGAATATTGATGACTTTATGCCAACAGAGATTGTACTTCCAGTCAATCAAAAAGTGAGAGTTGGTATTAACTCAAAAGATGTATTGCATAACTTCTATCTTCCTCACTTCAGAGTCAAAATGGACGCAGTGCCTGGTTTGCCTACTTACTTTGTATTCACACCTACAATGACAACTGAGGACTACAGGAATAGACTTAAAGAATACGAAGAATATCAAGTACCTGCTGATCCTAGCGAACCAGATGGACCACAGAGATGGGAAGAATTTGACTATGAGTTAGCTTGCGCTGAGCTTTGTGGTGAAGGACACTACAGTATGCGTAAAGTAGTAAAGATTGTACCTCAAGAAGAGTATGAAACTTGGCTCAAGACACAAAATTCTTACTACTTAACAAATATAAGAAACACAGTTGTTGATCCATTTAAAGATGTTAAGTTACTCGGGCATGAGGTAGCACTTAGGAAAGAAGAACTAACAACTGAGTTTACAGATATAATAGAGAGTGATGCAGAGACTGGAATGATTAATTTGGAGAATGTATTTTTTGAAAGTGGATCAGCTCAACTGAGCAGTAGTTCACAATATGAATTAGATAATGTAGCGGACTTACTTAAGAAGTATCCTTCTGTTAACTTTGAACTTTCTGGTCATACAGATAGTCAAGGTGATGATGATGCGAACCTTGCTTTGTCTCAAAGTAGAGCAAATGAAGTAGCTACATACTTAAGAAAATTAGGAATCAGCTCAGATAGAATGCAAGCACAAGGATATGGTGAATCTTCTCCTGTAGGTACAAATGATACTGCAGAAGGTAGACAAGCTAATCGAAGAACAGAATTGAAAATTATATCTAAGTAATTACAAAGACAATTTCGTTATGGCAGAATTAATAACAACTTACGACACGGACGTCATCCTAGCGGAACAAGGCTATGATGATCATTTCCATGAGCACCATCATGGAGATAAATATCAGACTGGTTTCATCCATCACTATATCTTTTCGATGGATCATAAAATTATCGCAAGACAATTTTTGATTACAGGGATCTTCTGGGCTATCATAGGTGCTGCAATGTCGGTTATCTTTAGAATGCAACTCGGTTTCCCAGAGGAAAGCATGACTTGGCTAAAGCCTTTATTAGGGAAGTGGATCGTTCTTGATGAAGCAGGGATAGGTACATTAGCTCCAGAGTTTTATTATGCCTTGGTTACAATGCATGGTACGATTTTGGTTTTCTTTGTACTGACCGCCGGACTCAGTGGTACATTCAGTAACCTCCTTATCCCTCTACAAATTGGTGCAAGAGATATGGCCTCTCCGTTCCTTAATATGTTGTCATATTGGTTCTTCTTTACTGCTGGTGTGATCATGTTCTACTCACTCTTCTTAAGTACAGGACCATTCTCAGGAGGTTGGACAGCCTATCCTCCATTAAGTGCATTACCACAAGCCTCGACAGGATCGGGAACAGGGATGACACTCTGGTTAGTGAGTTTGACCCTCTTTGTAGTCTCTGTCTTACTTGGAGGAATTAACTATGTGACAACAGTATTGAACCTAAGAACACAAGGAATGACTATGTGGAGAATGCCATTGACTATTTGGGCATTCTTTGTAACTGCAATTTTGGGTATCTTATCTTTCCCAGTATTAGCATCAGGATTCTTTATGTTGATTATGGATAGAAGTCTTGGTACGAGTTTCTTCTTAAGTGATATCTTTATTGAGGGTCAGGCACTAGATAGAGTAGGAGGAACTCCGATTCTTTACCAGCATTTATTCTGGTTCCTAGGTCACCCTGAGGTTTATATTATTATCCTCCCTGCCATGGGGATTTCTTCTGAAGTACTCAGTGTCCATGCACGTAAGCCAATCTTTGGTTATAAGGCCATGGTACTATCAATATTAGCAATTGGATTTTTATCATTCATCGTTTGGGCTCACCATATGTTTATGTCTGGTGTCAATCCGTTCATCTCTAACTTCTTTGTAATCTTTACTTTAATAATTGCTGTACCATCAGCCGTAAAAGTATTTAATTGGATTACTACACTTTGGGGAGGAAATGTGCGGCTCAACTCAGCAATGCTATTTGCTATTGGCTTTGTATCAATGTTTATCTCTGGTGGATTGACAGGAATCTTTTTAGGTAACTCTGCAATTGATATCCAACTCCATGACACATACTTTGTAGTAGCTCACTTCCATATCGTAATGGGAATTGCAGCATTCTTTGGAATGTTCGCAGGAATTTATCATTGGTATCCTAAGATGTTTGGAACATTTATGAGTGAGACGATGGGTAAACTTCACTTCTGGGGTACACTCATAGGAGCATATGCAATTTTCTGGCCTATGCACTATATTGGAATGGCAGGTGTACCAAGAAGGTACTATAGCTTTGATACATTCGATGCCTTTAGGCATTTTGGAGAGCTCAATAAGTTTATCACTATCGCAGCAGCTATCGTATTTGCCCTCCAACTCTTATTTGTATTAAACTTTTTCTATAGTATCTGGAGAGGAAAGAAGATGACGACAAGAAATCCTTGGGAAGCAACAACGCTTGAGTGGTCTACACCAATAGAACCGATACATGGTAACTGGCCTGGTAAGATCCCTTCTGTACACAGATGGGCTTACGATTATAACAAGGATGAAAGAGAATTTGTACCACAATATATTCCAATGGTTGAAGGCGAAGAAGCCGGCGATCATTAGATGAATTATACTTCATAAAGACAAGTAGATATTTGAAGACTAAAACAAAAATATTAACACGTACTCCTGAGCTCAAGGCTCAAGAGTCTATACTATCACAGCAATCTTTCTTAAAAGACTTAGCGTCTTTGTGTAAGGTAAAGTTGTCGATGATTGTTGTGTTATCTTCTGTTTTGTCCTTTATGGTTGTAGCTGGTTCAGCAGTATCTATCAAGATGTTGTTGATGTTAGCCTTAGGAGGGAGTATGGTGACAGCTTCTGCAAATGCTTTAAACCAAGTCTTAGAAAAAGACTTTGATGCATTGATGGATAGAACATCAAAAAGACCTTTAGTCACAGGTAATTTTACAATTTCAACTGCTGTATTAATCGCTGGTCTCTTTGGTGCTTTTGGATTGTTAGCCTTGGCTTACATCAATCCAATTGTATCTATGTTGGGTGCTATTTCTTTAATGCTCTATGCATTTGTCTATACACCTCTTAAAAGACACTCAACACTCTCTGTTGCAATTGGAGCAATCCCTGGTGCCTTACCAATACTAATTGGTACAGTAGCTCATGAGGGGAGTATTACCCTGATTGGATTATTCCTGTTTAGCATTCAATTCTTTTGGCAGTTTCCACATTTTTGGGCTATTGGTTATAGGTCGTTTAAGGATTATAGAAGTGCTGGATTTGAACTTGTCCCATACAACAAAAATACTGGAGAGATTAATCCATGGATCGGAAAGTCATCCTTAATTTATGGTACATTATTATTGGCAACAATTGTGGCGTCATATGTTATTGGCTTGATCGGATTGGTACCCTTTGCATTATCGTCAATCTTAGCATTAGGATACCTCTACTTTTGCATTGAATTTGCCCGTGAGCTCAATCATAAGAATGCTACAAGACTGATGGTCTACTCTTTTGGTTTTATGCCGATATTTTTACTCATCTATATAATATTTTAAACAATGACGAGTGTGAGTATCAGCCCCAAAAATTACAGAAGTAAAATCCATCCGCAAAAATTTGCACTGTGGTTAGCATTTGCATCTATTATCATGATGTTTGCTGCACTTACAAGTGCTTACATTGTGAAACAAGCAAGTGGTAATTGGTTAGAGTTTCCACTTCCGCCACAGTTTATTGCAAGCACAGTCTGTATTATAGGCAGCAGTATTGCATTACACCTTTCATTGAGAGGGTTTAAAAGAAGTAACAAATCAATCCATAAGGTTGGATTGATCATAGGGTTTATATTAGGAATGACATTCGTAGTCTTACAATACTTTGGATGGCAAACATTATTTAGTTATGGTGTTGACCTCAAAGGAAATGCTTCGGGATCATTCTTCTATTTGATAACAGGACTACATGCCTTACACGTATTAGGTGGTATCGCTGCATTGTTTGTAGCACTTTATCACACATTCACCTTGCCTTTCAAGGCTAGTGATACAAGAATACATCGGTATGAGCTCGTTGTACAGTATTGGCACTTTGTCGATGTACTTTGGGTCTACTTGTTATTGTTTATATTATTTGTTAAATAAAACACACAACTATTAGCTATGGCTGATACAAGTACATTAGATCACGTAGATCACTCAGAAGACCATGGTCATGACCATGGTCATGATCAACCTGCAACTTGGGACGGTGCCGGTACTCCATTCAAAGCTTCGTATGGTAAGCTGATGATGTGGTATTTCTTACTTTCTGATGCTTTCACATTTGCTGGATTCTTGATAGCGTACGGTACTCTGAGAGTCAGTATGAATACTTGGCCTGTTCCGGACTTTGTTTTCAGTACATTCCCTGGTGGTTTCCATCACAAGCCACTCTACTTTGTGACAGTAATGACCTTCATCTTACTTGCTTCATCATTCACGATGGTGAGAGCAGTACAAGAGGGACATAGAGAGAACCAAAAAGGAGTAGTATTCTGGATGTTACTAACTATCATTGGTGGATTAGGATTTTTGGGCTGTCAAGCTTGGGAGTGGAATACTTTGATTAATGGTGAACACATGTCTATCACTCAAAATCCATTCTCAGCACATACAGAAAGTGGAGTATATCTAGAAGGAGATGGCTTAGCAGCTGATGATCCATTACATTCGATTAACAAAGGAGATACCTTTGAAGCTGGAGAATCCTATTTGATACACCAACATAACGGAGATTGGCATAAGTTAAAATATGAAGTAACTGAAGGCCCTGACAAGGGAATGGTGAAAACTCAAGAACTTGGACCAAAAGCATTTGGAGCTCTCTTTTTCTTTATCACAGGATTTCACGGATTCCATGTATTCTCTGGAATAGTATTCCTCATTATCATCTTAGTAAATGTAGCATCAGGACTATATATCAAGCGGAAGAATGGGTATGAGATGGTAGAGAAGATTGGCTTGTATTGGCACTTTGTCGATTTAGTTTGGGTATTTGTATTCTTAGTCTTTTATTTACTTTAGGTAAATTAGAATTCACTAACAGTCGACATTATTTATTAAAACAGAGTAAAGAGAAAACATGGGACATCTCACTTACGAACAATCAAAAAGGAAGGCAGTAGTAATCATATCGATACTAGGCTTTATCACAATATTTGAAGTATTATTTGCACTCTTAGGTAAAGGTTACTTAGTGGATGGTCTACACTTTCCATTAATGATTACAGGAGTAGTAATGATCGTACTAAGTCTAGTAAAAGCATACTTAATCGTGTACGAATTCATGCATATGAAGTATGAAGTGCCTGGTTTAGTAAAAAGTGTCTTACTGCCTACATTACTTCTTGTATGGGCAGTTATAGCATTTTTCTATGAAGGAAATGGATGGAATAAATCACGTAATACCCTGATGGATAAGTATAAAGCTCCACCAGCAGAAGTTGAAGTAGGTGACGTTGGATTTATAAGTGAAGAAATATACCACATCGGGTAAACCGTAAGGTAATTAAGGTTGTTACTCAGCTATAATGAAGGTACTCCGAACAATCGGTATTGTTTTAATGCTAGTAGTCTTTCCAGCCATCAGTTGGTACTACCTTGATCGTGGTTTAGATTATCGTAAAAAATCATATCAACGTTTACTTCCGAAGACAGCTTGGGATAGCAATCAATTTCAAGCTATTCAAGACGAAGTAGATCTAACAGGCAAGACAACAGTCTACCTCACGGATAGAATTGAAGATGATTTTATTCGCAAGTTTTATGATCAGTATGATGATGCATATACCTTTCAACTTATCACTGCTGATCCAAGTCTTCTTGAAGGAGAGAATGTCTTTAAAGGCAATTTATCAGCACTAATAACGCCGAGTGCTATTCTTATCGACACTGCAATGCAAATACGAAATGTTTATTCGCATGATATTGAATCGCTTACTCAGCTCATAGAAGATACAGCCATGGTAATGCCAAGGAAGCCCGCTATAGATATCATACTTCAACAATAATATTCTCTAAAAAATGCAATACCCAAAAACAAATCTTCCTCTTGCAAAAAAGCTGAATGCTGCAGCTTGGATTACTACGGTAGTTGTTTTAGGTATCGTATTTGGTATGCAATATTTCAAAATAGATATTGATGCTGATCTTAGTTTCTTGCCAAAGCTCAATGCAATACTCAATACAATAGCCGGAGTATTTTTGCTGTTAGCTTTCTATTTTATAAAACAAAAGAATTATCAGCTGCACGCTAAGATGATATTCATTGCGATGTTCTTCTCTTTATGCTTCCTTGCTTCCTATGTCTTTTATCATATCACTACACCGCATACAGCATTTTGTCAGGAAGGCATAATTAAGACCATTTACCTCTTGTTGCTCTTGACACATGTTGTTGCAGCAGCATTGAGTTTCCCATTTATCTTGTTTACCTTTGTACGAGGGTTTACATTTCAAGTGGCCAAGCATAAGAAAATGGCAAAGTGGGTATTTCCTGTTTGGCTATACGTAGTGATTACAGGTCCTATTTGTTACTTATTGTTATCTCCGTGTTACTAACTGAGATTATATAAAATTGAACCAAAGATGAATTTAAATAAATATATCATTTTATCAATCCTCATTACTCTTGTATTAATCTTCGTCTCTCAAGATTTAGCTGCCCAATGTCCAATGTGTAAGATCGCAGCTCAATCCAATCTAGAAAATGGAGGAACCGCAGGTAAAGGTTTAAATAAGGGAATTCTCTACATACTCCTTGCTCCCTATATCTTAGTATCTACACTTGGTATAATCTGGTACAGAAGTAAGAAAAATAAGGAATACGATGATGTAGCTAAGTGGAACTAGATAATCTACAGCTGAGTGTTCTAAATAGAACAAGATGTCTTTAGTCTTCTTTTGGTTCGTAGCCTTCTGGATAAGTCATGTTGTGATACACATTTTGGACATCATCATCTTCTTCAATCTTTTCTATTAATTTCTCTATCTCTTCGATTTGATCTCCTGAAAGTTCCTTAGTATTTGATGGTATCCTTTCAAATCCAGAGGAGATAATTTCTGTGTTGTTCTCTTCAAAATACTTTTGGATGCTACCAAAACTAGAGAAGTCTGCATAGATAAGAATACCATCCTCATCTTCAAATATCTCTTCTGCACCAAAGTCAATTAACTCAAGTTCTAACTCTTCTAGATCTTGTCCATTATTTGGAATCTTAAAGTGACACTGATGGTCAAACATGAATGAGACCGAACCAGAAGTACCCATGTTACCACCAAACTTATTGAAGTAACTTCTGACATTAGCTACAGTTCGTTGATTATTGTCTGTTGCTGTTTCTATAAGTACAGCAATCCCATGAGGGCCATAACCTTCGAACACAACTTCTTTATAGTCAGATGTATCTTTGTCAGTAGCCTTCTTGATGGCTCTGTTGACATTGTCAAGAGGCATATTTGCTGCCTTGGCATTCTGTATTGCTGCCCTTAATCTAGAGTTAGTCTCAGGATCTGATCCGCCTTCTTTGATTGCAATCACGATCTCTTTGCCTATACGGCTAAAAGTCTTCGCCATTGCAGCCCATCTCTTAAACTTTCTCGCCTTTCTAAATTCAAATGCTCTTCCCATCGTATAGCTCTTAAAATGTATTAATGAACTGTAAAATTACAACATCATTCGTGATAATAAAAATGTGATAGTGATGTAATCTCTTACTTTAAGATCCCATCTTCCATGCGATAGCTGATATCACATCTCTGTGCCAATTCATTATTGTGTGTCACCATAATGATCGTTTGACCAAAGTCAGTATGGAGCTTTTTAAAGATCTCTAAGAGATTTTCAGAGGATTGACTGTCGAGATTGCCTGTTGGTTCGTCGGCAAGTAAGATTTTGGGTTGGTTCATCAATGCTCGAGCAACCGCAACACGCTGCTGTTCACCTCCAGAGAGTTCTTTCGGCTTGTGATCTAGTCGATGACCTAAATCCATATAATCCAATAACTCTTTGGC
>Ga0079202_10000443_pt1 | contig 13560 bp, 10 predicted proteins | sample PorBlaBluebeHill_FD_68601 | JGI IMG/M metagenome (GOLD analysis project Ga0079202, IMG submission 68601) | Marine algae microbial communities from Blueberry Hill - Blueberry Hill, Maine | ecosystem: Host-associated > Algae > Red algae > Blade | place: USA: Blueberry Hill, Maine
TAATGATAACTTTAAATATTCTGCAACGCAAATTGCTTTAGGGTATCGTTATCGTTTTATTAATAAAGCTAATTTTAATATTTATGGGCAAACTAAGTTTGCTACTGTTACTTTTGCTAAAGTAACCTCAACTACTGTAGATCCAAATGATGCGGCTGCACTACTAACAATTGAGAATAGTACTAACAATTTTGATGTCCCATTTATTTTTGGTTTAGGAGCAGACATTACACTTGGAAAAGGGTATTTAACCTTAGTTTACGACTCACTTTTTTCTGCTTTTTTAGACACACAAGACAATTTTCCTGTAGATTTTGCTTTAGGTTATAAGTTTAACCTGTAATGGCTTTACTTAAAACTTCTAATCCAGCTTTTACCAACTATTTCTGGGAAGACAACTACAATTCTAAAAGAAAAATGTCGGTTTCTGGTATTGCAATAAAAACATTTGCAATGCTTTTTATAATAACAGTTATTACTGTTTTAATTTGGAAACTTCATGAAAATGGTGCAAGCATTAAATGGTTTGGCACTGGTGGAATGCTAGCTGCAATTGTAATTAGCATTGTACTATCTGTAAGACAGCATTGGGCTCATATTTTAGTGCCATTATATGCTATTGCAAAAGGTTTTTTTCTTGGTGGTTTTACAGCGTATGTTAAAACACGCTTTCCTGAGATGCCATACCAAGCTATTGGTGTAACTTTAATTACTTTTTTTACTATTTTATTTCTTTATCAAACCAGAATTATTGTGGTTACAAAAAAAATTAAAAGCGTAATAATTACAGTTTGTTCTGCAATTTTTATGGTCTATATAATTTCCTGGATTTTAGGTTTTTTTGGTATTCAATCTTTTATTTGGGGCACAAGTTGGTTTTCAATTGCATTTAATATTGTTGCTGCAACTTTTGCTGCTTTGTCTTTTTTATTAGATTTCGATTTTATTGAACACTATAAAAATAGAGCTCCAAAATATAAAGAATGGATGGCCTGTTTTGGCTTACTTGTTACAATTGTTTGGTTGTATGTAGAGATATTAAGGCTAATGAAAAAACTGGCGATTAGGTTTTAAATTATCTATATAATTTTAATTAACAGCTATAATTACAGGTAACTTAAACTCGGTTTTTACTGGTTGATTGCGTTTTATAGCAGGAAATACTTTTGGCAATGTATTTACACTTTCTTTAAGCAATGCTTTAATATTTGGGATTTCTGCTTCTGTAGTTTCATTTATTTCAATATGTTTTATAGTAATTTTTCCTACTTCAGAAATTTGAAATTCTAAAACCAATGTATCCTCAATATCTTGAGTAACAATTATAGTTTCGTTTTGCAAACTTGATGTAATGTGCTGTGATAAAGTGTTTTCGAAACAGGCTTTTTTATCGGTTTTAGTTTCGGCAACATCACAAGATAAAAATGTTGGATAGGTATCAACATCATTCCAGTTAAACGTTTTTAACTCTTCATTTAAAATAGCTTCTGAATCTACTTTTTTTGCATTAAAATACTCGCAAGATGTTGCGCATAATATTAATAAAAAAAGAAGTGCTTTTTGCATGATTACTACTAAAACCGAAAAATACAATATATTATTAGATTCTTGACGTTGCAGGAATGACAATTTCTATCTGAAACCTTATTGCAAAGCTTAGAGAGACTTTTTTGTAAAAAAAAACCGAAGACAGCGCTTCGGTTTTAAATACTTTTTAATTTTAATTATTTTCTACTTACCACAAATAGCTTAGAGTAAGTAACATTTTGATTTGTTATTTTAATAATATAAACACCATCTTGAAGTTTATCTACAGGAATAGATTCTTTTAAACTTCCTGTATCTAAAGTCTTAGTATATTCTTTTACTAAAACACCATTTGCCATATACACACCAAACTTATAATCGTCTTTAACTAAAGACTTAAAGGAAATGTTTAAATTTTCTACAGCTGGATTTGGGAAAACACTTATGTTATTTTCGTTTAATAATCCTGCAGTTTCTTCGCAACATATTTCTTCTTGAACAATTTTAGTTGTTCTTGCTCCTAAAACTACTGTTTTAGTTATAGTTTGCCCTTTTCTTAAAATAGTAAAGTCTACAGTATCGAAAGGTTTGTAAGAACCTATTAACTTCATTACTGGTCCTCTGTTATTAACGTCTATGGCATCTACTTTTAAAACAATGTCGTAAGCTTGAAAATTGTTGTCTGAAGCAGCTGTTCCTTCTACTACTTTTAAAATTATAACACCTTTATCTGTCTTGCTTTCTTTATCGCAAGGACTTCCAAATTGGACTCCTAATAAAGTGCCTTCATGCACTAATTTATCTACTGTACATGTTTTTTCACAATCCAAAGATTGTGAGAATCCCATTGTAACGAACCCTAATAAAGCAGCAAAAAATAGTAATTGTTTTTTCATTAAATATAATTTTAAATCTAATATATTTTATTTTTTTTAGTAATGATAAAATCCAATGTGTATTTTAAATTTATACAGGACTAAAGGTGTAATTTTAACGCTAAAATACGATTATATTTATCTTTAAGGTTTTTTGGTTACTTTTTTACAGCTAAAAATTATTAGCTTTAAAAAGTTATTATTCGTTTATATTAAATTTTACAGGTAAAAAGAAGGTTACATTTACTGCTTTACCATCTTGTTTTCCTGGTTTAAAAATAGGAAGTAAATTTATAATACGACGCAATTCTACTTCTAATTCTGGGTGCTCTGCTCTAATTTTAATATTCATTACTTTACCCTCTTTATCAATAGTAAATAAGGCGCTAATTTTTTGTAATCCTGATAATTTTAATTTTTTACCTAAGGATGTATTGAAATTTTTGGCAACAAAAGTGCTTATGTTATCGCTAAAACATCTTTTTAAATCGTCTGTACCAATTAAGTTTTCGCAATTAGGATAAATTGGAACTTGATCTATAACTGCAAATGAAACAGTTTCATTCTCCATTACAATTTCTTTAAGATTTCCCTTTTTATCGAATAATTGGTTTTCGAATTCCAAATTTTTATGCCTGTAACCATCAGATATAACTAAGGTATGATACCATTCGTCATTTTTAATTTGAATTATTTTACTATCAATTAGTTTCTGCTCTTTAATTGTAATGTTATCTAAATTATTGACTAACATTCTTAAATTACCAATTTTTATTCCATTTTCCCAGTTGTCTTTATATTCTTGCGTTTTTTTATTTTCTAAATATTTTGAATATGAAATATTTACCTTCTTTTTAAAAATAGAATCTACAAACTTGTTCTTTTTAACCTTGCCTTGCTCTTCCATTCTTTCAAATATGAACTGCATAGTTGCTTTAGCTTTCACAAATTCTTCTATTGTTTTCAAATAATTATCTCCTAATAGACCAATATCTTTAATTGCTGAGTATCTACCTTCTTCATCATATAAATCCTTAATTTCCTTTTTATACTTAACCAACAACTCCTTTTCATTTATATTTGAAGTTTCAGTTTGATTTGTTTTTGTTTGGCCTTCGGCTGAAGTATAAAACAACATCCCAATTACCATTGGGATTACTAATAAATACTTTGCTAAATGAATTTGTTTTGATTTTGATTTGCTTAACATAACGATTCGTTTTTTGATTAATGATTGTTTAAAAAATGGATTGATGAATGATACTTTTTTGGTATCGAAAACTTGCGATAACAGGTTTTGGTAATAACTATGCTTACTATTTAATTTTACTGCTTTGGCATCTGCGATAAACTCGTGTAAATTGGCTATTCTTTTTTGATACATGTAGATTAATGGATTAAACCAAAATAGTATGCGCAGTGCTTCGAAAAACAATAAATCTAATGTGTGTTTCTGTTTTACATGCTCTAATTCGTGAGCTAAAACGGCTTGCTTATTTTCATTTTTAATTTCGCTTCCAAGAAATATATAATTAAAAAAAGAAAAGGCAGAGGTAGTGTTTAGTAGCTCTACCAAAACATAATTTTTGAAATTAATTTTAGGGTTTTTGTGTACTAAAATTAGAAGCTTTATTAGCTTAGTAATAAATAGAGCTAAAGCAGCTAAGCAGCCTAAATACAAAACATATTCCCATTTAAAAACAAAAGCTGTTACTACTTGGTTAAGCTCTATATTTTCCATTAGATTAATACTATTCTCTGGATTACCAATTATTAATTCTGGTAATCTAAAAATAAAGTCTTGAGCTATAATTTCTTTAAAACTACTAATTTTTATGAACGGTAAAATAACAGATAATAATGCCGAAGCTAAAAGATAAAATCGATTCCAGTTAAAAAAGGTTTCCTTTTTTAAAAAGACATCATATACCAATAAAAATAGTAATTGAAAAATGATAGTTTGTAAAATATAATTTAACATAATTTTACTTTTTAATGTCTTTATCTATTTCTTTTAAAACAGATTCTAATTCGTTTAAATTAATATCGTTTTGCTTCACAAAAAACGAAACCATACTTTTAAAAGAACCTTGAAAATAATTATCTACTAACTTATTAATAGACTGGTTACTGTACTCATGTTTCTCTAACAAAGGATAATAAATGTGTCCTTTCCCTTTTTTTTGGTAATCTACAAAACCTTTACTTTCTAATATTCTAACAATTGTAGACACTGTGTTGTAGGCTGGTTTAGGAGTAGGAAACTCTTCAATAATTTGCTTAACATTGGCTTTTTTTAATTTCCAAAGTACATGCATTATTTCTTCTTCGGCTTTGGTAAGTTGTTTCATTATATTTGTTTTAAACTAAATAGTTAGTTCAAATATAACTATTTTTTTAGTTTAAACTAATTATTTAGTTTAAAATGTAACGATTAACTTTTAATTTCGTCTAATAAATAAATTTAAATATGGATATTTTTCTAACCATTCTTGGTTTACTGTTTGTTATAATAGGTTTAATAGGTAGTTTTTTACCTATTTTACCAGGACCACCTTTAAGTTGGGTTGGCTTACTTTTACTTTATTTAACAGATGCTGTACCAGATAATTGGACATTTTTAGGCATTACTTTGGCTATTGCTTTATTGGTTTTTGCATTAGATTATATTATTCCTGCAATAGGAGCTAAAAAATTTGGTGGCACAAGAGCTGGAATGATTGGTACTACTTTAGGACTTATAGTTGGTATATTAACACCTATTCCTGGAGGTATAATTATTGGGCCTTTTATTGGTGCACTTATAGGAGAGCTATCTAATAAAGCAGATTCTAAAACGGCTTTAAAAGCTGCTTTTGGTTCTTTTATTGGCTTTATTACTGGTACTTTTTTAAAATTTATTGTTGCTATAATTTACTTTGGATTCTTTATTAAGGTATTATGGAATTATAAAAACATACTATTTTAAAAGAAGAAACCTTGTAGTTTTAATAAACTACAAGGTTTGTGTTAATGTGCTATTAATCAACTAAATTTAATAAAAAAATAAATTTAGCCTCTAAGATTGTTGATATTACAAACTTATAAAAAACTAATTTATACAATTACGGGTTTTACCGTAATGAAAAATCTCAAATACCAAAAAAAACTAATAACAACAAGGAGTTAGAGCTTTTTAAAATAATTGGCATTTTAAAAAACTTTAACATTTACGTGGTTAAAACTGAGAAATTAGTTTATAAAACCGTAGCCTTTTGCTTTTTCGATAAGGTTTATTTCATCGCCTTCTTCTACTTTAAATACTTCTTTTAAGAATTTTTTCTTTTTTTCGATGCTACTTAAAGACAGTGACATTTCTACTGCAATATCTTTGTTTTTATTACCTTTAGAGATAAGGTAGAGAATTTTATGGTTAACTTCATCTAACTCTATTTTACTAAATCCTGTTCTTTTTAAGCATTGGTTTATAGTACCACTATAAAAAGGAGGATTAAATAAAACGGCCTGAAAAGCACTTGCAAGCTCTCTTGATGTTAAATCGCTTTTTATTAAAAACCCTTCTGGATTAATAGTGTTTATAATACTTAAAATACGATAAGACTCATCGAACATTGTAAGCATAACAATTTTAGAGCTTGGAGACACATTTCTTACATGTTTTGCTAAATCTATTCCAGACTTATATAAACCATCGCTTGATTCTGGCATACTTATATCGAAAAAATAAACTGTGTAAGGTTCTCCTAAAGCAATAGATTTATTAATAAAATCTATAGATTCGTCGCAATTGGTGGCAATATCTATAATTAGTTTTTGAGACTTTTTTTTGGTGGCAAGTAAAGTGTTTTGATAACCTTCAATAATCATAGGATGATCATCTGTCATTAAAATTTTAATGTTTTCCTGCTCCATATTTACGTTTTATAGAATTAAATTGATACTTCTATTAGTAGTGTTGTCCCTTCGTTTTTTGCTGATATTATATTAAACGCTCCATTAATTTCTTTAACTCTGGATTTAATATTTTTAATTCCTATCCCATCTTTTTTCTTAGATTTATCGAAACCTATACCGTTATCTTTTATTGTTAAAGATATTAAATTATTTTGTTGTTTAAGTGTTACAATTATAAGATTTGCATTTGCGTGCTTATAAATATTTTGAAGTGACTCTTGTACAATTCTATATAAATGAATTTTTGTTTTATTAGATAGGTTTTCCCATTTAATAAATTTATTAAAATCTAATTTATAATCTATACCATAAGCAGCACACTGTCTTACTATAAGTGTTGTTAACATTTCGATATAACTGCCTTTAGAAATAAAATCTGTATTTAAATCGTGTGACACTTTTCTAATATCTTTTTCAATTTCTTTTAACTCATTAATATAATTTTCACGACTCGCTATTGCTTCTTCAGTATTAACCATATTTAAACTGTCTAAACTTAGTCTTGTACCAAATAATCTACCTAATATACCATCGTGTATTTCTTGAGAAATACGTTTTTTTTCTGTTGCACGTGCCTCTTCCATTTTATCCTGTTGAGAGAGCATTAGGTTATAAATTTCCTCATTAGTTTCTTGTTGCTGTTTAGAAAACTGTAGTTCCTTGTTTTTCTCTCGTTGTGTTTTAATAGTGTAAAGTAGTAAAATTGAAAAAAGCAACCCTGTAGATGTAATTATAAGCCAAAGGTTTTGCCTAGAAACGGCCTCTTTTTCTTGTTTAATAACATCTGTTTCATAATCAATTCTTGCAAATTTATTTCTTATGGAACGTTCTGCTAAAACCAAACTATCGTTAAGTTTAATATGCTGCATTAAATAATATTGAGAAGAATCTTTAGATAAAGAAGCCTTTAGAATTAAATTTTGTAATAAAATAATATTTGTGTTCGTAGCTTTAGAAAGTTTGTATGATTTATTAGCATACTTTTTTGCAGAGTCTATCTCTTTTTTATCCTCAAAGTATTTTCCAATATAGAAATAAGTATAAAGTTCAATTTCAACATCATTTATGGCTCTTGAAATTTCTATAGCTTCCCTAAAGGGTAATTCTATGTCTTCTTTAGATTTAATTCCGTTTAAAAATTTTGTGTTTGCTAAATTAGATATTGCACTAGCGTAAGAGGCCGAGTCGTAAGATATAAGATCTTTATTTGCTAAAATTTCCTCAAACTTAGTAATAGCTTTATTGTAGTCTCCTTTTTTTCTATAACTTGAAGCGATATTACTAATTGTAGAAATTCTGTAATAATAACCATCGGTCAAGTTTTTAGTGTACTTAAATGCTGTTTCGTTGTAAACCTTAGACTTATCGTACTGCTCAAGTTCGCGAGATACAAGACCTAAAAGATTATTAATTAACCATAAAGTCTGTAAATTATTTTCTGTTTCTGGTAGGTGTTCTATTAACTTTTTGGCTTTAATGGCATTAATTTCACTTCCAATATAATCGCGTTCGCCTTTTTGAATTACAGCCATATTAAAGAGAATTTCTCCAGAATTCTGATTATTATTAGCGTTTTCATAAACCTTTAAAGCATTGTAATAATAATAATATGCACTATCAGATTTAGACTCATAATTATTATAAACAAATCCTAAAATATAATTTGCATTACCAATAGCAGAGGAGTCTTTTATCTTACTGGCTAATTCTAAAATTTCAAAATTAATTTTCTTTAAAGGTGTGCTTATATCATAATATAAATATATAGAGGAAAGCCCTTTTTTACTTTTTAATAATGTAGAATCTAAGCCATAAATTTTAGACAAATCTATAGCTTTTTTCCCATACTCAACCCTCTTATTTACGTTTAGAGTATCATTTTTGGTAAGTGCTCTTAAAACAAAAATTGAGTCTAACAGTTTATCTCCTTTCTTATTTTGACAATAAGAAGAAGTAATAATAAGACAAAATATTAAACAAATAATTTTATGCAAAAAAACAGTGAATAAGATTAGGTTATAAATTTATAATAAATAAATAACCTAAACATCATTAAATGTCTAACAGTAAGTATAAGTTTAAAAAAATCTAAAAAAGACTATCCGTTTGTAGGCTTCTTAAGTTTACTACGATCTATCATTGTTAAAGCTATATTTGTTGTTTTAACTTCATGATTTGTAGACTCTACTGAAGGGTCTTTAGTTTCTGTAGTTCCTCTAGAAGGTAATACTGCAGTTAATAAAGCGATTGAAAAGATTGCTACTAATGTTAATTTAAGGAGTTTCATAATTATATATTTGTTTGCTATTAATATTTAAATTTAATGCACTAATAGTATTACCACTTGTGCAGTACCAAAAAAAATAATTATAAAGTAGACTAAAAGTCTTGAACAATAGATTTTCTAAATTGAAGCATAAAAATGCTAAGGGATTCATTTAGAGCAACAAATATATAATTATGGCATTAATTTTATTAATTAAATCGATAAAACTCAAAATTATAGGCTAAAGCACTTTAAAAATGAAAAATAACCGATAAAATATGTTTAATTAAGTTTAAAATATATTTGTTTATCATCTAATTCACTTAACAATTCTTGAGTTACTTTAACTTTCTGCCTCCTACTTGGCATTTCTAATTTAATTTGTTCTCTATTATCATAAACAACAAAATCTAACAAATGACTTCCTGGATGCATAGCAATTAAGTCTTTTAAATTATTAATTTTTTCGGACTCTAATTCTTTAATATTAAGTTGAATAGATAGTTTTCGAACATACTTATCCATAACATCATGCAACAGTTGAAAACTATTAAATTGTATTCTTGGTTCACTCTTTTTACCAGTATCTCTATTTACCCAACCGTCTTTAATAAAAGTCTTAACGTGTACAAAAGTATTCTTCAATAAAAACGGACGATGCTTTAAATAATCTTCACCAAAAATTCGAAATTCGAACGTATCTGTATAATCTTCAATTGTAAATAAAGCCCAACCTTTACCTTGTTTACTTACACGATGTTGAACATCTGTTACTACACCACCAAAGGTTATATCTTTATTTATATGTGGATATAGGTCATTAAAATAAGCAATAGTTCCTGTGCAGAAACTCTTCATTTCTGTTCTAAAATCGTCTAATGGATGTCCAGATATATAAACACCAACAACTTCTCGTTCTTGTGCTAATTTTTCCATAGTTCCCCATGTTTCACATGGTGGAACTATTGGCTCTGCAATTTGTACTTCGCTTGCACCACCAAACAAACTCACTTGAGACGAGTTTTCGTTCTCTTGATGCTTCGCTCCATATTTAATCGCTTTTTCAAGAAATGTTAAATCGCTACCTTCTTTATGAAAATACTGTGCTCTATGCGTGTCTTCAAAACAATCGAAGCCACCAGCTAAAGCGAGATTTTCGAATGCTTTTTTATTTGCAGCACGTAAATCTATGCGCTTAGAAATATCGAAAATAGATTTAAATATACCATCTTCTTTTCGGTTTTCTACAATTGTCATTACTGCTCCATGTCCAACACCTTTTATGGCTCCCATTCCAAAACGTACAGCGTTGTCTTTATTTACAGAGAATTTGTAGTAACTTTCGTTAACATCTGGTCCAAGCACAGGTAACTTCATACGTTTGCATTCTTCCATAAAGAAGGTTACTTGTTTAATATCATTCATGTTATTAGACAAAACAGCAGCCATATATTCTGCGGGATAATGTGCTTTTAAATATGCTGTTTGGTATGCAATCCAAGCGTAACATGTTGAGTGAGACTTATTAAAAGCATAACTTGCAAAAGCTTCCCAATCTTTCCAAATTTTCTCAAGTTTTTTTGCATCATGCCCTTTTGCACTTGCTTGCTCAATAAATTTTGGCTTCATCTTATCGAGTACAGCAATTTGCTTTTTACCCATGGCTTTACGTAAAACATCGGCTTCACCTTTGGTGAAATCTGCTAGTTTTTGGGAGAGTAACATTACTTGCTCTTGATATACCGTTATACCATAAGTTTCTTTTAAGTACTCTTCCATTGCAGGTAAATCGTACTCAATATCTTCATCTCCATGTTTTCTTTTTACAAAACTTGGAATATATTCCATTGGTCCAGGACGATAGAGTGCATTCATAGCAATTAAATCGTCGAAAACAGTAGGTTTTAAATCTTTTAAATGCTTTTGCATGCCTGGCGATTCATATTGAAAAACGCCTACGGTTTCTCCTCTTTGAAAGAGCTCGTATGTTTTTTCGTCGTCCAATGGAAAACTATCTGGATCTAATAAAATATCGTGTTTTGCTTTTACAATTTTTACAGTATCTTTAATTAAAGTTAATGTTTTTAAACCCAGGAAATCCATCTTTAATAGTCCTGCATCTTCTACTACAGAGTTATCAAATTGCGTAACATACAAATTAGAATCTTTTGCCAAAGCAACTGGCACGAACTTAGTTATATCGTCTGGTGTAATAATAACACCACAGGCGTGAATTCCTGTATTTCTTACAGAACCTTCAAGTGATTTTGCAATATTTATAGTTTCAGCTTGTAGATCATCACCTTCAGAGATATTAAGCAGTTCGTTAACTTTCTCTAAGTCTTCAGCTCTAAATTTACTTCCTAATTCTTTTTCAGATAAACCAAAAATCTTACCTAACTTAGACATTGTAGGAATAAGTTTTGCAATTCTATCTGCATCAAATAAAGGTAAATCTAAAACTCTGGCAGTATCTCGAATTGAAGATTTTGCTGCCATGGTACCATAAGTAATAATCTGTGCTACTTGATTGCTTCCGTATTTATTAATAACGTAGTCCATCACACGGCTTCTTCCTTCATCATCAAAATCGATATCAATATCTGGCATACTTACACGATCTGGGTTTAAAAAACGCTCAAAAAGTAGGTTGTATAATAAAGGATCTATATTGGTAATCCAAAGACAATAGGCAACCACAGAACCAGCTGCAGAACCACGTCCTGGACCAACCGAAACGTCCATATTTCGGGCTTCACGAATAAAATCTTCGACAATTAAAAAATAACCTGGATACCCTGTTTTCTCGATAACGCTAAGCTCGAAATCGAGTCTTTCTATAACCTCTTCAGAGAGTTCTTCGCCATAACGTTTCTTGGCACCAACGTAAGTTAGGTGACGCAAAAAGGCGTTTTCACCACGTTTTCCACCATCAATTATATCTTCTTTACTTACAAATTCTTCTGGTATGTCGAAAGCTGGTAATAAAACATCTCGAGCCAATTGAAAACCTTCTATTTTATCGACAACTTCTTGCACATTACTAATCGCTTCTGGCACATCTTTAAAGATGTTTTTCATGGCCTCAGCAGACTTAAAATAGTATTCTTGATTTGGTAAGCCGTAACGATAACCGCGACCACGACCAATTGGTGTAGCTTGTTTTTCGCCCTCTTTTACACAGAGTAAAATATCGTGTGCATTCGCATCTTCTTGCTTTGCGTAATACGTATTATTAGTAGCAACCAATTTTATATTGTGCTTTCTTGCCAACTTAACAAGCACTGGATTAACACGATTTTCATCCTCTTGGTTGTGTCGCATTAACTCAACATACAAATCATCTTGAAAAACCTTTTTCCACCAAACCAATGCTTCTTCCGCTTGGTTTTCTCCTACGTTTAAAACTTTACTTGGTACTTCACCATATAAATTTCCAGTTAAGCAAATTAAATCCTCCTTGTATTCCTCTATTAATTTTTTGTCAATTCTTGGTAAATAGTAAAATCCGTTTACAAAAGCATGAGACGATAATTTTGAAAGGTTATGGTATCCGTTTTTATTTTTAGCAATTAATACAATTTGGTAACCATTATCTTTTCTATTTTTATCTAAATGGTTTTCGCATACAAAAAACTCGCAACCAATAATTGGCTTTATTTTTTTTGCTGTTGTAGTTTTTCCTTCAGCTGCTGCTGCTGCAATTTTTGCTTCAACTGCTTTATTGTGTTTATTAGCTGCATTTACAAAATGAAATGCACCCATCATATTTGCATGATCGGTTAATGCAACAGCTGGCATGTTATTTTGGGCAGCAATAGCAACAATATCTGCAACACTCATTGTAGACTGTAAGACCGAAAACTGAGAATGGTTATGCAAGTGCACAAAGTCTACACCTTCTAACTCTTGTATGTTTTCTTTTATTTCTTCGGAAGAAATATCTACAGCTTGCGCTTTTTGAAGCCTTGCATTAATCTTAGCACTTTCTTGTTTAAGATTAATGTGTTTTAAACCTATTAGTTTTATAGGTTGTGGATTGGCTTCAGAAAAATTCTCGAAATAATCTGGCTGAACATCTAACTGTTCTTGCGTGTATTGTTTTCTTCTAATTAGCTCTAAAAAACAACGTGTTGTTGCTTCTACATCTGCAGTTGCATTATGCGCTTCTGCAAATGGCTGATTAAATAAATATTGATGTAACTCTGTTAATGTTGGGAGTTTAAACTTACCATATCGTCCACCTGGAAGCTCACATAAACTTGCCGTATGTTCTGTACAGGTATCTAAAACTGGTAATTCTTGAAGCTGATTTTCTACATTTTCTCGCACAAATTCGGCTCCCATAATATTGAGATCGAACTTTACATTTTGTCCAACTACAAATTTCGTTTTATCTAATGCAATGTTAAATTTCTCTAAAACTTCAGACAAAGCAACACCTTGTTCCTCGGCTAATTCTGTAGAAATGCCGTGAATTTTTTCTGCATCATAGGGAATATTAAAACCTTCTGGTTTTACCAAATAGTCTTCACTTTCGATTAGGTTTCCCATAGCATCATGCAATTGCCATGCAATTTGAATACATCTTGGCCAGTTATCTGTATCAGTAACTGGTGCATCCCAACGTTTTGGTAAACCTGTAGTTTCGGTATCGAAAATTAAATACATGTATCGTTTTTTATAGCCTTGTGAAGCCGGTTAGCAAAGCAAAACAGAGCCCATAAAATTACGAAAAATAGTTGCTTTTATAAATGAAAGTTATAAACAGTTGTAAACAAAAAACGCCAACTAATTGTTAGTTGGCGTTTTTATTATTTTTGTAAATTAAATTTACATACAAGTTAATCCATCTATTATAGTTTGAAGTGCACCTCCTGCATCTCCACAAGAACTAATTTGCGTCGTCAATGCTGTTTTATAAGCATTACATAAGGT
>Ga0079202_10000448_pt1 | contig 13475 bp, 10 predicted proteins | sample PorBlaBluebeHill_FD_68601 | JGI IMG/M metagenome (GOLD analysis project Ga0079202, IMG submission 68601) | Marine algae microbial communities from Blueberry Hill - Blueberry Hill, Maine | ecosystem: Host-associated > Algae > Red algae > Blade | place: USA: Blueberry Hill, Maine
TCAATGTGGCACCCGACGGTTGGGTGCGCGCCGAAGAAGTGCGCTCGCTGTCGGGCCGGGCGCCGCGGCTGCCAATACCCAGTCAGCTCGCCGACGAGATCGTGCGCTTCAGCTGGAACCGCGGTATCGCCGCCACTCCGCCGGGCATCATGCACTACGCCACCGAACCATGGGTCGTGTCGAACGACCGTCTGCGTGATCTCGGTTGGGAACCGTCGTGGTCCAATGTCGAGGCCTACGTCGACAGCTTCGACCCTCGCCCGTGGGCCATGCTGAATGCGAAGCGCCGCCAACAGATCGCGCTCGGCGGCGCGGGCGCAGGTATTGCGGCGGTGGCAGCTATTGGTCGAGTGGTCGCGAATCGCTGGCGAAAATAGAAGACCCGACGACGCCTGGCGTGGCGCGGTTTCGGAAATGGTGTTGGTTGGTCGATACCCGACATAACGCTATCGCAGCAATCCGGTACGTTCAGTACCTGGCCTGTCCGGTCAACCACCACCAGGAGTTCTCACATGTCTGTGTCGTTCGGTTACACCATCTTCTATGTACCCGATGTTGCTGCGGCGCTGCGTTTCTACACCGAAGCGTTCGGTTTCGAGCAACACATGCTGACGCCCGAGGGCGATTACGGAGAACTCGCCACCGGCGACACCACGCTGGCATTTGTTGCGAACGAACTGGCGGCCGCGAACCTGGACCGGGCAGGTGGCTTCACTCGACTCGACCCTGACTCACCGCCAGCCGGCGCGTCGATCACCCTGGTCACCACCGACGTGGCAGGCATGTTCCGTGCCGCACAAGATGCCGGTGCTCGGCCTTATGTCGAGCCGGTCGAAAAGCCGTGGGGCCAGACGGTGTCGTACCTGATCGACCCGTCGGGGATTCTGATCGAACTGGCCACGCCCATGAGTGCGTGACGCCTGTAGAGATTCGGCCTACTTGGCGAGCTCGATGGTGACAATGACGATGCGGCGGTCGCCTTCGCTCGTCACGGTCAATACCACCGGGTCACCAGGTTGCGCCTGTTGCACATGGTGATACAGCGAAGCCGAATCGATCACCGGGCTGCCGTCGAAGGTGTCGATGAGGTCGCCGGGTTGAAGTCCCGACTCGGCGGCAGGTGAGTTGGCGATCACCTCGTTCACCACGATCATGTCACTGCCTGGTTCGTCGCTGACGATGAGCCCGAGCTGATTGTGTGATGTCTGTCCCGACGCGATCAGATCGATGGCGACCTGTTCGAGCATCCATGCCCGCGTGCCATGACTGTTCGTTCCGTCGCCGGTGATCATCGCGATCACCGCGCCGGTGTCATCGACAATCGCAGAGCCAGGCACTGCTGCTTGCTGATCGATGATCAGCGACGGCGCAGTCACACCGGTTACTTCGCCAATGCTGATGGCGTTGTGATCATGGTCGAGTGCCAGTGCGTATTGTCCGCTCCACGGAGCGTCGGTACTGCCGAGCGACACGGCTGGCCAGTTGTCGCTGTCGATCTTCACCACGGCGACGTCGCTCATGGTGTCGCTGGCAATCAGGTGGGCTTTCCAGCGTTGGCCGTCGTCGGTCCATGCCAGCACGTATTCGGCGCTCTCGATGAGCTCGGCGCTGGTCGCGATATGGCCGTCGTCGGTGACGAACATGCCGCTGCCTTCGCGCATGCCGCCCGAGGTCACGGCCTGGATGCGGGGCAGTGATGCCGCAACCTGGTCGTGTACCCGCGTCGCCAGTTGTTCTTCGCCCTGCGGGATGACATCGGCTGCCAGTGAGGTGGCCGAAAGATCTTGGCGCGCGGGCTCGATCTCGGGCGCGGCGGCGGTCACGTTGGTGCTGATCACCGAGGAAGTCGACAAACCTCGTTGGTTCGACATCACCCCGATCGTCAGCGCGGCTGCTCCGACGACTACCACACCAGCAGCAACCTTGAGTCCCAGATGGAGGCGCGATTTCGGTGCTACTTCGGGGACGTGAACGACAGGGACCTTGGCTGTCTCTGCGTGTGCGTGCGCGGCGGCCATAGCGGCGATTTCCGATGGGTGTCGCCACAGGCGGTCATCGGGGTGCGGCACCGATCGAAACTCATCGATCCCGTCGTCGTCCTCTTGGTATTCCCCGTTCACGATTTGCAACACTACTGCTGATTGTGAGTCGGCTGGCCGCGCCCCATTCGAGAGACCCAGCTGAGCTCCGACGGTCATCGCCAGTGCACGCAAAGCAGGTGCCGATCGCCCGACGCGGCGCAAGCTGTCGTACGATGATCAGGTGCAGACTCCAACTTCGGGTGATGACTGGGTCGGGCTGTCGAGTGATCCGCTTCCGGTCACCGAGGCCCTCGACTGGGCCCACCGTGCTGACTGCGGTGCGGTCGTGCTGTTCTCGGGCGTGGCTCGTGACCACAGCAGTGATCGCACTGGGGTCGATCAACTCGAGTACGAGGCGTACGAAGCACAGGTGCAGCCGCGTCTGGCCGAGCTGGCGGCCGAGGCTCGTACCCGTTGGCCTGACATCGGCCGCTTGGTCATGATCCACCGAGTGGGCGAGCTGGTCATTGGTGACAGCGCGGTTGTCGTGGTGGCCTCGTCGCCGCACCGCCCTGCTGCGTTCGCGGCGGCGCGGTTCTGTATCGATGCGCTCAAGGCAACTATTCCGATCTGGAAACGCGAAAGATGGGCCGAAGGCGAGAGTTGGGGTCTGGAAGCCCAGCACATCGTCGAAGTCGATGATTTGCGCAATGCAATGGTCGCGGCCGATGGTTCCGTTACCCTCTCTGACGCCCCCTCAACAGACCGTTAGAATTGGTATGTCTCCGCTGCTCTTCCTTCTCATCCCCATCGCAGTCTTCGCCGTTGGGTCGACCCTGTTGTTCGCTGCCAGCCGTTTCAGCGGCAGCAGCCATCGCCAACGAAATGTCCCTGTTGACCTGCGATCGGCTGCCCCGATGCTCAGAGATCAGCGCGACGCCGGATGGTCGGTCGGCTCCAGTCAGCACACCAGGCGCTAACTCTGGCACGCGACCTTGCGATCGATCTGGGTACGGCCAACACGTTGGTCTACGCCAAAGGCAAAGGCATCGTTCTCAACGAGCCGTCTGTCATCGCGCTCAACCAAAACAATGGCGAAGTGCTCGCCATGGGCCATCAGGCCTGGGAGATGATTGGTCGCACCCCGCAATACATCGTGGCGGTGCGGCCCCTGCGCAAGGGCGCCATCACCGACTTCGACGTCACGCAGCGCATGATCCGACTGCTGCTCGAACGAGTGGGCGTGAACCGGTTCAACCGGCCTCGAGTCGTCATCTGTGTGCCGTCGGCCATCACCCCGGTCGAGCGACGCGCGGTGATCGAAGCTGCCCGCCGCGCCGGTGCCGCCGAAGCCCAGTTGATCGAACAACCACTGGCCGCCGCCATCGGGGCTGACCTGCCGATCAACGAACCCGTCGGATCGATGGTCGTCGACATCGGTGGTGGCACCAGCGAATCCGCGCTGCTGTCGATGGGCGGCGTGGTTGCACTCGAGGCAGTGCGCGTCGGATCCTTCGATCTCGATGCAGCCATTCAGCAGTACGTGCGGCGCGAACACGGCATCGCCATCGGCGAACGAACCGCCGAGGAAATCAAGATCGTCACCGGGTCCGCTGCCTATACCGACGGCGAAGTCCAGGCCCAGGTACGGGGCCGTCAGCTCATGACCGGCTTGCCGGAGACCATCGTGCTCAGCCCAGCCGACGTGCGCTCCGCAGTCGAAGAACCCGTTTCGGCCATCATCGACTCGGTGCTGGCCTGCCTGGCCCAAGCCCCGCCCGAACTCTCGCAAGACCTTCTGGTCACGGGTATCCATCTCGTAGGCGGCGGCTCGTTGCTCAGAGGCTTTCGCGAACGATTGACCCGAGAAGCCGAAGTTCCCGTCCGCTTCGTAGACGCCCCGCTCGAATGTGTTGTTCTCGGCGCCGGGCGCTGCATTGAAAGCTACGAAGCCGTGAAGGCCATGTTCATGAATACCGGCAGGCGCTGAGAGCGCGTCAGTCGGCGTAGGCGTCGGGATCGGCAGGCGCGTCGAGAACGCGGCCGACTTCGAGCAGGTCCTCGGCGGCCTGGCGCACTTGCCAGTCCTTGTCATCGAGAGCAGCTCGAAGTGCCGAGTCGGCACGGGGGTCATCGAATGCCGCCAACGCCAAGGTGGCGCGGCGTCGAATCGTGACTCGGTCCGTGCATGCTTCGAGCACGGCATCGAGACCAGCCGGGTCGCCAATGGCCCCCAGTGCTGCTGCGGCGGACTCTCGGCACAGCGCGTCGTGATGGCTGGTGGCGATCTTCGAGAGTTCCGCAACCGGGGCTGTGCCTGCGGGCCATGCAACTTCGCCGCAGGCAAAGCACGCCACCTCGACAACCGACGGATCGGCGTCGGCGAGTAGCGCTGCAGGGGTGACACCATCGATGTGAACCGCGAGTTCGCCCGCCCGGGCTCGAACCCGAGGAGCCGTGTCTTGGAATGCACGCTCCAGATGATGAGCGGCGCATGCACCGAGCCGGTGCAGACCAGACAGTGCGGCTTCGCGAACCGTGGGGGCCGGGTCGCCGATGTGCGACTCGACCACGGGTTGATCGCCTTGGTGGCCTGCCACGACGACGATGCGGTGACGTTCGACGATGTCGGCGTCGGGAGGGGGTGGGGGTGCCGAGGTTACGGCCACTAGCCAGCCAGGATCTCGAGCAGGAAACGCCCCGAGGCGATGATGAGCAGCGTGACTCCGGCGATGGCCATGCCCAACCCGATCACCAACACGACGAGTATGAGTAGCGAACGCACCCGGATGTACCACGGCGTTCGCACATCGTAGCCAACCGTCGCTCGGTGATCCCGAAGCGGATCGCGGCCCCGACCGCGTGCTTCACGGCTCGATCCGGGTCCGCCCGATGAACCGACACGAATAGCTTTCAGGGTGGTGAAATCTTGCGTGAATCGCTGACGCGATGTCCTTCGGTGGGTCTGAGCACGTACCGTGACCGGGAATGGCAGACGCGGCGCAAGAGGTTGTTGGCACAACGCCAAAAGGATCACGGTGACGAAGACGAAAAGTACGGGCAACACGACAGGTGCAACCATACCTGCACCGGCGCGGGCAACCGGGCCGGGCCTCTTGCCGCATGGTCGAACCGAGACAGCCCGATGAACCGCAAACGAGTCGGGCTCATTGCATTGGTGGTCGGAGCTGTTGCGGCTGCCAGTCGGCGATTCGGCGCACGATCGCACGCCCACACCGGACATGATGATCTCGTAGTGTCCCACCCCCGGCCATCAGCTGACCCATCGCCCCGGGGAGCTGCCCACGTGCAGGCCGTGACTGCAAATGCCGGCACCTCCGCCGACGACCTGGCCGCCGCTACGACCACGGGCAACGTCGAACTGCACGCCCCCGAGCTGCCCACTTCCGAGCTGCCGACTCCCGAAGTGCCGACTCCCGAGCTGCCCACTTCCGAAGTGCCGACTTCCGACCTGTCGACTCCCGAGCTGCCCACTTCCGAGCTGTCGACTTCCGAGCTGTCGACTTCTGAGCTGTCGACTTCTGAGCTGTCGACTTCTGAGCTGTCGACTTCCGAGCTGTCGACTTCCGAAGTGCCGACTTCCGAGCTGCCCACTTCCGGACTGCCGGCTTCCGAGCTGCCCACTTCCGGACTGTCGGCTCCCGAGATCGATCTTGCTGGTGGTGTCGACTTGCCGACAATGCCATCGGCCGGAAGTCGGACCGAGCCGCCGGCCATAGTGATACCCGGCGCTACCACCGCACCTGGTGTGACCCCCGAACCTTCGGTGCCTTTGGTGCCTGCCGCTCCCGAACCCGGCGCGAATCAGATCGCCGACGCCGTGTCGGGTCCGCCGCAGTCCGTAGCAGCGGCAACCGAAGCCAGCAGCGCACCCGAGTCGGCTGCGATCGCTGCCAGCAACGTGGGTCAGGTCTCACCGCCAGCTGCATCTCATGCTGCGACAGTGCCGGTCGGTCCAGCAGGCGCCGAGCAGCAGTCCTTCTACCGCGCCCATCGGGGTTGGAGTATCGCCGGCAGCATCGCGCTCGGACTCGTTGTGGTGGCGATCATCGCGGCATCGGTGATACGGCTGCCGTATTACAGCCTGCAACCGGGCGCGGTATACGACACGATCGAGCGGGTCGAAGCGCCTGGCGACCTGGTCTCGATCCCCAGCGGCGAGATCGGTTTCGTGACCGTCTCGCAAACCGCCAACATCTCCCCGTGGCAATGGCTCGACGCCAAGCTCGACAACAGCGTCACCATCCGCCACGAGGACGAGGTTCGGGGAGATCAGACGGCAGACGAGCTACGCGAAGCCGATATTCGACGTATGCAGGTTTCGAAGAGCTCGGCGGTGGTGGTTGCGCTGCAGAAGCTCGGATTCGAACTGATCATCACCCCGCTCGGTATCGAAGTGGCCCAGGTCTTCGACTGCACCGCCGCCGACGGCACGCTCGGTACCGGCGACTTGATCGTTGGCGTCAACGGCGTCGACGTGCGCACCGGTGAAGAGCTGATCGAGCAACTCATGGGCCAGACGGTCGGCGCCGAGGTCGAGCTGTTGGTCGAACGTATCGATCCGGCCAACCCCACCCAGTCGCTCGCCACCGACCTGGTTGCGCTCACCCTGGGTTCGGCCGACGCACCTTGTCTGCCTGATGAGGTGCGAGCCGATGAACCCCGGCCATTCATAGGGATCGGCACCTTGCCGATCTTCGACGAAGAGCTACCCATCGAAGTCGACGTGCGCACGGGCTCTGTCAGCGGGCCTTCGGCCGGACTGGCCTTCACCCTGGCCATCATGGATGTGCTGAGCGAAGGCGAGCTCACCAACGGGCTCAACGTCGTTGCCACCGGCACGATCGACCGCGACGGCAACGTGGGGCCCGTCGGTGGTATCCACCAGAAGACGATTGCCGCCGAGCGGTCGGGGGCCGATGTGTTTCTCGTGCCGAACTGTTGTGACAATTTCGTGAGCAGCGACACGGGTGAGCCACTCGATATCCCCAGCAACTACGAAGAAGCACTGCTGTACAACGAAGACATGATCGTCATCGGTATCGACACACTCGACGAGGCTCTCATTGCCCTGGGTGAACTCGGCGGCGACGTCGAGGCATTCGTGGAGCAGGCCACCTCGTAGAGCTGGGCCGACCGCATCGACCGGACCGTTTGATGGCGCAGACCCGGAATCGGGTGGACTTCAGACGCGCTGGCAAAAGTTTTTCGCAGCTGACTTTGGCTGAATAATGCGCGCCGCGGTGCTGATGTTGCCCCTGTTGCTCATGCGAATCCATCTTTCATCTGGCGACTATGCCTGAATGCATGCTGCTGTCCCGCATACCATCGTGGTTGTGGGTGAACCTCTGCCAGAACAGGTACTGGATACCGCTGTCGATCCAGCTGAGATCGCACAGCAGTCGTTTTCCACCGAGCGGCGCGGTTTTGATCAGCGACAGGTGCAGCAGTATTTGCGCGCCGTCGCGGATTCGCTGCACGACGCCCAACAGCGCGAAGCCGACATGCGAACCCGCCTGGGCCGGGCGGTACGTCGAGCCGAGAACGCAGAACATGCGCTACGCAACGCGCCCGAAGATGATCCGGCCGAGCTCAATCGAGAACTGGGCGATCAGGTTGCCTCGGTCCTCGAGGCGGCTCGAGTAGCGGGCGAACAGCGCGCTGCTGCAGCCGAGAAATCGGCTTCGCAGATCATGGCCAACGCCAAGGCCGAAGCGTCGAGAATGCGTGCCGAAGCAGACTCGGTTCTGCAAGACCGCCGGGCCGAAGCCGAAACCGCTGCTACCGACATCTTGGTGAACGGTCAAGCCGAGGCGCAGACGCTGCGTGAGCAGGCCAAGGCCGACGCCGCCGCCACCATCGCCACCGCCACCGACCAGCTCGAGCGGGCCCGCAACGAGTGTGATGCGCTCATCCACGAAGCCGAAGAGGCTCGGGCCCAGATTCTCGAAGACTTGGAACGCCGTCGACGTCAGGCTCGCGCCCAGGTCGAACGTCTACGCGTGGGTCGAGACCGGCTGCTTCGCTCCTACGAAGTGGTGCGGCGCACACTCGAAGAAACAACATTGGAACTCAAGTCGTCGCTCAACGAAGCCAAGGTGCGTGGTGATGGCGCGGCGCGAGCCATCACATCGGAACCGTTGGCATCTCGCGAACAGCTCGAAGCCGAGCTGCGCGACGCCAAAATGATCGGCCGCATCACGCTTTCTGATCCGGTGACGCCCACGCACGAGAATCTCAGCGTTGCGGGAGTGCTTCGATCGCCAGCCCTGCCGCGCTCTCTCGACGAAACGCAACCGACCGGAACCCACGCAACCAAGGATTCGCCGTCTGCGGGTCCGAAGGCCCCGGCCAGTGCTCCATCGCTCAAGGCCTCATCGGTTGCCGACGCCGACGAAGATCCCATCGCGGCAATGATGGCCGCCGCCGAGGCGAAACGGGTTGGCTCCGCTGCACCGGAGCCAACCGACCTCGACGAGGTGGTTGATCCCGAGCTGGCTCAGCTCGAGGACCACGACCTGAACGTGGTCGAACCGTCCGACGAGATCGAAGAAGTCGTGGCGGTCCCGGTCGAGGGATCAACAGCTGGCTCGACCCCGAACGCCGAGCCTGCGGCCAAGGCCCCCGGCTTGTTCGACGCGCTGCGAGCTCAGCGCCCCGGACGCAAGCGTTCCGCCCGCAAGACCACGAAGAAGAACGAGTCGACCAAGACCGAGCCCAAGAAGGGCGCAGCCAAGAAAAGCGAGTCGACCAAGACCGAGCTCACCCCGGTCGAGTCCAAGACCGAGCCCAAGAAGGGCGCAGCCAACAAGACCGAGCTCACCCCGGTCGAGTCCAAGACCGAGCCCAAGAAGGGCGCAGCCAACAAGAACGAGGCCAACGAGGCCGAGCTCACCGCGGTCGAGTCCAAGGCCGAGCCCAAGAAGGGCGCAGCCAACAAGAACGAGCCTCGGAAGAGTGAAGCCGATGCGGGTCAGCCCACCCGGGTCGAAGTTGTTCCCAGCATCGAAGATCAACGCGATGCGGTGATCGCCGATGCGGCCAAACAACTCGAGAAGCGCCTCAAACGAGCACTTGCCGACGAGCAGAACGAGCTGCTGGCAGGTATACGAGCCGCCAAGAAGAACATCGGACTCACAAATATCGTGGGTGATGTCGATACCCACGTCAACCGGTATGTCGTGGCGATTCACGAAGTTGCCGCGGTGACCTACGGGGCGGGAGCTGCTCTGGTCGATGTCGAAGCCGCGCTCGGTCATCTGCCGGCGGGAGCGGTCGAAGAACTACTCGAGGCCGACGTGGTGCTGCCCATTCGCCAGCGTCTGGCATCGCTCGATGATCTTCGTGTCGATGTCGCCGACATGCACATCGACCCGCTTCGCGCCTTCTACCGCCAGCGCAAAACCGACCATCTGGGTCCAGCGGCCTCGCGCTTGGCCAATCTTCTGTGCGTGGCCGGGCTGTGCGATGCGCTGCCCGAGGAGTCGGCGTTGCCTTGGGAACCAGCTGCAAAATAACCAGGCCCGACCTGAGAACCACCAAACCCGCCGGGTAGCATCGGGCCCTAATGCGGCCTGAATCAGCAATGCCGCGACCGAGACGGTCGCAGTCAACGATGAGCGGTAAGGCACGAGGGCTGTTGGCCTTCATTGTCGTCGGCCTCTTCGCCCTTCTTCTGTCGGTGCGCGGCATCGCCAACTTCGTCACCGACTATCTGTGGTTCGACTCTGTTGGATACAACGATGTCTGGGGCACCGTCTTGGCGTCCAAGATCATCCTGGCGCTGATATTCGTCACCTTCTTCGCCGTCTTGTGCTGGACCAATTTGTGGCTCGCCGACCGACTGGCGCCCCAGTATCGAGAGGCCAGCCCCGAAGAAGAAGCGGTGATGCGCTTCCGAGAAGTCATTGGAGATCGCTGGGGCCTCGTGCGCATCGCCGTGACCGGCTTGTTCGCCATCAGCGTGGGCGCAGGCGCCGCTTCGCAGTGGAGCAACTGGTTGCTGTTCAGGAACAGCGTCGACTTCGGCCAGGTGGACCCGCAGTTCGGCCGAGACATCAGCTTCTACGTGTTCCGCATGCCATTTCTCAATTTCGTGGCCACCTGGCTGTTCACGGCACTCATGGTCGTACTCGTGCTGACCATCGCGGCCCACTACCTGGCGGGCGGCATCCGCATCCAGAGCACCACCGAGCGTGTCACAGCCCAGGTCAAAGGCCATGTGTCGGTGCTGCTGGCCGCAATGGCTCTGGTGCGAGCGCTCACCTACTGGCTCGACCAGTACGCGCTCAGTTATTCGAGCGACGGCAAGTTCGCCGGACTCGGCTACACCGATGTCCAAGCTCGGCTTCCGGTCCTCCGGCTGCTCATCCTGATTGCGCTGCTCTCGGTGGTGCTGTTCGTGGTGAACATTCGTCGCAAGGGCTGGGGTTTGCCTGCGGTTGCCGTAGGGCTCTGGGCGCTGGTCTCGATCGTCATGGGTGGCATCTATCCAATTGCCGTGCAGCGCTTTTCGGTCGATCCCGACGAGACGACCAAGGAAGCCATCTACGTCTCTCGCAACATCGAGGCGACCAAGAACGCCTTCAATCTCGGCACGGTCGACCAACGCGTATTCGACTACGACGAAGATCTGCGCGGCGCCGACGTCGAAGCCAGCGAACTCAATGTGCCTGCCGTGCCATTGCTCGATCCGATCATTTCGGTGCAGACATTTCAACTGCAACAAGCCGAGCGATCGTTCTTCCAGTTCGACGACCGTGAGCTCGACGTCGACCGCTATGTGATCGATGGCGTGCCGACCCAGGTGGTGGTCAGCGCTCGTGAACTGAATCAGTCCGGTATCCCCGAGAGCGGCTGGGAGAGCGAAGTTCTGAGCTTCACCCACGGCAACGGCATCGCACTTGCGCCGGCGAACCGCATTCGAGACAGCCTGCCGACCTTCTTGATCGGCGACGTGCCGATCGACAATCAGATCGAAGACGACGTTCCGGTCGAACAGCCCCGCATCTACTACGGCGAGAACATGGGCGGCTACGCCATCGTCGATACCAACCGCGACGAGATCGACTCCATCGACGGAAGCACTCGTATCTCCCACAACTACGACGGCCTGGGCGGCGTCGAAGCCGGTGGCTTCTGGCGTCGGTCGATGTTTGCGCTCCGGTTCCAGAGCATCGATCCGCTCATCTCCGACTTCGTGCGAGACGACAGCAGTTTCGTGTGGAACCGCAATATTGGCGACCGGGTCGAAAAGGTCGCACCATTCCTGGAGTTCGACCACAACCCGTATCCGACCGTTGTCGACGGGCGCATCGTCTACGTCGTCGATGCGTACACCACGACCAGCAACTACCCGTATGCCCAGTCTCGCAATGACCTCAATGTTGCCTCCGACTCGGGATTGCAACGTGGGTTCAACTATGTGCGCAACTCGGTCAAGGTCACGGTCGATGCCTACGACGGCAACATCATCTTGTACGTCGTCGACGAGACCGACCCGATCATTCTTGCGTGGCAAAAGGTGTTCCCGGAACTGCTGCGCCCATTCGACGAGATGCCCGACGCGCTCATCGACAATCTGCGCTACCCCGAAGACATCTTCACCATTCAAACCAATATGTGGGCCAAGTACCACATCGATATCGACGAAACCGCCGACCTGCTCGAAGGTAGCGACGAGTGGGCCGTAGCCCAGGATCCGGGCGGCGTGCTCGGTGCTGGTCAGACATCGACCACCAACGCGCAAGGAACAGTGTCCTCATCAGAGGATCGCGTTGCTCCCTACTACAGCTTGTTGCGGTTGCCCGACGACACCAGGCAAGAGTTCGTGATCTTCCGGTCGTTCGTGCCGTTTTCTGCCGACGATCAACGCAAGGAGTTGCAGGCGTTCATGGTCGGTGTGAGCGAGCCGGGTGACAGCGACTATGGCCGACTGGTCAGCTTCGAGGTCGACAACACCGGTGGCGACAATGAGGCGCCCGGCCCTGGACTGGTTGCTTCGCAGATCACCTCGCAAGAAGAAGTGAGCCGACAGATTTCGTTGCTCAATGCAGCCAACGAAGGGTCCTCGGTCGAGTTCGGAGACCTGATCATTGTGCCGATCGAGAACTCGATCATCTATGTGCGGCCGCTCTACGTGATCGCAACCGGCACCGAACAGCCGAACCTCGAGTGGGTCATCGTCTCTCACGCAGACAGCGTGGTCATGTGCCATTCGATGGCCGACTCGGTGCGGGCGCTCTTCGGCGTGCAAGTGCGCGGGCTCCAGATCGACGACGACGATCCGACATGTGTTGGCGATGTGGCCTTCAATCGGTTGAACGCGCCGAACACCACCACCAATGACGCGCTGGTCATCGGCGACGGTCCCGCAGCCGAAGAGGCGCTCATCTTGCTCGACCAGGCGCGAGATGCGCTCCTCGATGGCGATCTCGGTCGCTATCAAGAGCTGGTCGAGGGCGCTCGTGGCGTCTTGTCCGACGCCAGTCAGGCCCAGTCCGACGACATCGCCGCCGGCGACGACGGCACTGCCGACGCGGACCTCGACGCCGACACCGGCGACGACGAGGAGTCCGACGGCTGAGTTCGGCTCGACAGGCGAATAGCGAGACGAGATCCCCAGTAGCTTGTTCACGTGGGAATCGAGGCGGGACATAGCGACGTGCGTGCGCAGCTGGGGGCTGTTCTGCGCTGCGACATGGTCGACTCGACCGGACTGATGGCCACCAATGGCGTCTTCGCAGCAATCGACGCCCGGCGTTCGTCGACCGAGATCATCGCCAAGTCGTGTCACTCGGGTCGACTCGTCGAGACACGCGGCGATGGGTCGCTGGTCTGGTTCGATTCGTTGTCGGCTGCGATTGCGTCGGGCATGTCGCTTCAGCAGCGGGTGGCGGCGAGCGCCGATTTTGCGGTGCGGGTGGCGATCAGTCTCCACGAAGACACCTTCCCGCAGGTGCATGGCGTGAGCGCCGAACACTCGCAGCGACTCGAATCGGCTTGTCCGCCAGGAGCGGTGGTGGTCGATGCACAAGCCCGCAGACTCGTCGATGATGTTGTGGGCGCGGCGTTCCAGGCGATCGACCCCGATATCTATCGAGTACGAGATTTCCCGTTGCCGGTCGCGCCTGATCCGCACACCCGAGTCGAGTTGCGAGCGGTGCTGTTTTCCGACAGCTACAACCAGGCGGGCTTGGAGTTGAGCGAACGATGTGTTGGCGACCACGACGGTGTCGTGCTTGACACCAACGGGGCTGGTCATCTGGCCGTCTTTGAATCGTGTCGCCAGGCAGTTGCTGCGGCCCGAGCCATGCACGCCCAGGCAGAGTCGTTCAACCTGCGTGCAGATGCCGCAGAACCGTTGTCGTTTCGGGTGGCAATCTCGGTCGGCGAAGTCACGGTCTCCGCCGAGGGCGAAGGGTTCGGCGTGGC
>Ga0079202_10000452_pt1 | contig 13398 bp, 10 predicted proteins | sample PorBlaBluebeHill_FD_68601 | JGI IMG/M metagenome (GOLD analysis project Ga0079202, IMG submission 68601) | Marine algae microbial communities from Blueberry Hill - Blueberry Hill, Maine | ecosystem: Host-associated > Algae > Red algae > Blade | place: USA: Blueberry Hill, Maine
CAAAGGAATAGCGGCGATGTTGATCTCCATCAGGCTACTGCAACCTGCTCGCCGAGACTCGGGAGTCGTCCTCGTCTTCCAACGAGGTATCGGCTACCGACGATGCTTCCCCTACGGGACTTGATGTATTCGTGACACGCTTCGCCTCGCGACGATAGATCGCATCAAGGTTGTGCAGCCATCCTTCGACCGAGAAGGTTTCACACGCACGTGCATGTGCACGCGCCGACATTGCCCCAGCCAGAGCGGGTGACGAAAGCAATGCACCAACCTTCGACGCTGCTGCACCGACATCGCCCGTGTCGACCAGATGCCCGCACTGCCCGTCCTCGAGCAGCCAGGCGACATCACCGACTTGCGTCGCGACGATCGGCAAGTGCATGGACATTGCTTCGAGCAGCACCAGGGGCAAGCCCTCGGCAAGCGACATGGACAGGTAGACATCGGCCGCGGCCATGAATTCACGCACTTGCGCACTCCGGCCAACGAGCAGAATCCGTTCCTCCAGACCACGCTCCACGACCAGCGACTTCAGCGCGTCGAGAAACGGGCCATCGCCGACCACGGCAAGGCGCACGTTTGGAACACTCACGAGCAAGCGCGAGATCACCTCGACGGCATCGTCGAGCCCCTTGGCAGGCGTTACCCTGCCGACCGTCAGCACCAGCGCGCCTGTACCCTCCTTGTCGGCGAATCCCAGTGTGGCGCGTGCGCGAGCCTTGCGCATCGTCGGGCCGAGATCATCGACAGGCTGCTCGACTGGATTCGGCAGCACTTCGATCGTCTTTCGACGGCGCCCTGTGCCAAGCCGCGGCTGATGGGTTTCGGCCACTGCCGGACCGACGGCCAGTACCGTTGCGGCGCCCAGGCGCATGGCCCAGCTCTCCGCCCAGTCGCGGCGCGCGTGCTGGAGACCAAGCTCCGGAAAAGTGTTATGCAGCGTGGTTACAACCGGAATACCGCACAGCCGTGCGCACAGGGTACCGACGATATTGGAGCTGCGCAGGTGGGTATGCACGATATGCGGTCGATGCTTCCTGAGAATACGGCAGATACGGACGATTCGGCCAAGCGCAAACACATGCGGCGAGGCAACGATATGAATGGCTTCTACCTGCAGGGCGAGCTCGGGGGGAATGTCATTTCGCCCATCGAGCGACACGACCCGCATCCGGTAGCCCATGCGCTGTGCATGTCGGGCACGCAGCGCCAGCAACGCCTGAGCGCCGCCAGTCTTTATTCCGTCGATGAACTCGACGACGCGAAGCGGTTCGTCCCAACCGGGAACGGATTGCCTGTACAGGTCCACCAGCTGATCTGTCCAGGCGTCGACATCGAAGGTTTCATGCACGCGTTGCAGCCCGCGAAGCGCACGCTCCTGCGCCTCGTCAAACCGCTCGATGACTGTCGCAAGTGCAGTAACCATTGCCTCCCTGCGGTCGTCTTCAGGAAGCTCGGAATCCACCAGCAAGGCGCCGTCGACGCCTACCGCATGCTCGATGTCACCTACATTCGTACTGACGACTGGCAAGCCTCTCGCCATGGCTTCGAGCAGTGCCATCGGCAAGCCCTCGATGTATGAATTCAGCACGAATACATCGCAGCCAAGACAGAACGTGTCGACATCGTCCCGCCGCCCGAGCAGGTGTACGTGATCACCCAGCCCACGCGCATCGATGGCGTCGCGAATGGCGCCATCAAGCGGCCCGTCACCGACCGAGACCAGCTTGCAGTCGGGGTGTCGCTTGCGCAGCGCGTCGAACACGTCCAGGAACTCGGGCCAACCCTTTTCGCTGGCGAGTCTGCCGACCGTCAGAAAAAGCACCGTGGAATCCGTCGCACCGACCGCCTCGGCAACCCGGGCTCGCGCAACCACCCGCTGTTCGCCCCTCGACTGCGTGGCTGGGGTCAGCGACAAGGGATTCGCCAACACATCGATGGCTCGACCGCGAAGTCGCGCCGAATTCGTCCTGGCAACGACCGGACCGACCGCGATGACGCGGGTAGCGGCGAGACGCAGGCAAAGCGATTCGGCAACCCGTTTCCAGGTACCCGCGAAGCGCGGATGCGGGTCGACGTTGTGCAGCGTCGAGACGACCGGAATGCGAAGCAGTCGTGCACAAGGCCCGGCAATGACGTGGGCCGCCAGCAGATGGGTGTGCACGATATCCGGCTTGATCTGCCTGAACAGCCGGATGAGATTGACGATTCTGCCGGGCGAGAGCAGACGCCTGCCAGGCAGGACATGGACTTCGATACCGCTGGATTCGAGCGCCTCGCGCTCGTCGTCCCGCGTCCCCAGGCTGATGACGATTATCCGGATGCCACGGCAAGCGAGGTTACGGGCCATGACGGACACAATGCGTTGCGCGCCGCCGGTGCCGAGATCGTCGATGACGCAGGCCAGCACCCGCTTGGGCCGCGCCGCGTCAGCCCAAGCCGCGTCAGGCCGCGGCGATTCAACCTTGACCGCCTCGGCTTGCGCCTCGCCGGCCGTCACCATGACCGGTCGGATCGCATCCAGTCGCACCGTATCGGCACGAACCACATCGGCCCGAGTCACGACTGAGCGGGCCGCACCTGAACGGGCCATATGACGCGGGTTCGCACCCTGATCATGATCGTCGTCGCGGACGGGATCGCTCGCGCTCATGCGCACCCTCCCACCACGTCGGAAACGCCGCAAGACCCCGTCACTGTGGAGTCAGTGAAGTTCATAAGAGCTTGCCCGATCGCTCCAGCCGGCATTCCATCTCCATCTCACTCTTTTCGCGGCAGGCCCTCATGGGCGTTTGTCGGCTGGAATCACCGCCGCTGAAGCCGCCCGCCGTCAGAACGGGAATCCGGGCAGGTATGGAAAGACGGAAGCACCCTGACGCTGGCGGGCATCGCATGTCGCTACCAGTTTGTACAGCGGAAATCAACGTTTTATCCTTCCCTGAGACTCAATGATGGAGCGCTACCTCCACGTCGCGACGAGACCGACAGCTCGCTGACCCACCAGTCAAATGTCCGACAATACTTGAAGGCAGATCAATTACTGCCCGCCCATGAAAGGCGCTGGATGCGGTTGCCCGCGGCGCCCGGGATCAGATCTCCATCACATCAGAAAGACCAGCTTAAACAGGCACCTGGAGCGGCACGTATTTCACCGGCCGGGGCACAATACAACAACAGCCCGCCTCGCAGTGTAACGGCTTTGTCACCTGAAGCTACGTTCTCGAGCTGTCAATGGTACGTCATGTTAGCTGGTTGCCTGACCGACCGGGCGCGCCGTTATCCATTGCTCACATTCTCTCCCGCAGGCGTGATGGGACAACGACACCCGCGTCGATCAGCAGCCGGCACTGATAGGCCAGCCAGAGCAATATCGGCCCTACCAGTACAACTCCCTGGCGTCCGATCGACACGACCAGAAAGTTGCCGCCGAGATACACCATGCAGAACAGCATCACACTGACGAGACCGGGAATCTGTCGACGTGGGTTGATGGCCACGATCAGGAACGATGCCGCCAGTAAACCGTACATCAACAGGTTCGGAATCAGGTACGCGTAGGTGTAAAGGGATTGTGAACGAAATGAAAAGGGGTAGTTGAACAGCACCCGTCCGGCGTTGGCGAACAGGTTCCTGACCAGATCCAGCGGATCTTCGAGAATGCGGGCGGCGCTGAGCTCAAGGTAGTACGCATGCGCCTCCGGGCCCGTCAGACTTTCCGCACGGGACACTTCAGCCGCGTAGCCGTGCTCGACCAGAAAGTCGATGCCATCAACCTTGTCCGATGCAACCCAACTGCCCCACACATCTTCACCGCCGATCGACATCCAGTAGAGGTGCTCGCCGCTATTGGTGCCCCAACTGAAGAAACTACCGGTCAGCGAATGCACGAACGCAAGGTAAGGCGAGCACAGGAGGATGGCGAGCAGGCCGGCAGCGGCCGCCCAGCGCTGGAAGCCCTTGAACCGCGAACGCGGCAAGAAGGAGGCGCCAATGGACACGATACAGACCACGGCAATCGCGTAGCCGAACAGCGGTTTCAGGAGGGCGAGCCCGGCAAGTGTCAGCGCGAGCCCGCACAGGCGTCCGATACCAGGCCGCTCCAGATCATCGATGTCGACCAGCAGCCAGCAAGCGCTCATCATGAACAACGCAGCCAAGGGCTCGGTCATCAATTGCGAACCGAGCATGAGCATCGGCGGATAGATGACGAACAGCAACGCCAGCAAGAAGGCCCAGAGCGGGGCGCAGTAGCGAAGCAGCAGCGAGTGCAGGATCCACGTCGCCATCAACACGGCGGCAACGTTCAGCAATTTCAGGTCGTACGTTTCCACCCCGAATGCCATGAAGAATGCGAGCACGGCAGGAAACAAGGGTGGATTTCCGATGACGCCGCCGGGGTACACGAGCGAGCCCTCGACCATGCGGGTGGCCTGTCCGAGGTAGCGCAGTTCATCGCCGAGAATCCCGACGTTGAGGGTCTGCCACATGATCACGTGCAGCCCGAAGGCAATTACCAGCAGGACCAGGCGGTAGGGGTGACCAAAAGCAGTCGCAAGCACGTCCAGGCTCGCAGAGGTGTCGAGGGCGTCTTTCAACAGGCTTTTCTCCTTCACAGGACGGTTCGCGATATCCGTTCTCGAAGCCCGTCTCGCCTTGTCAGGATGCGGCATGTTAATTTTCGCCCGCCAGAGTGCCGGGAACAGTGCAGCAAACCGGCATCATGCAAGCGCCATACCCTTGCTCGCCTCTCCCCTGGAAGTCCATGACGACTATGCTCGATATCCTTTCCGTAGTCGGCGCTCGACCTCAGTTCGTCAAACTGGCGCCCCTCGCACGCGCATTACACGCACGTCAGGAAGTACAACATCGGATCGTACACACGGGCCAGCACTACGACGACAGGATGTCGTCGATATTCTTCGAGCAACTTGCCCTGCCGACGCCCGAACTCAACCTCGGCGTGGGTTCAGGTTCGCATGGCCAGCAGACCGCTGACATGCTGAGGGGTATCGAGGCCTGTCTGCTCGAGCAACGGCCGGATGCCGTTCTCGTCTACGGTGATACCAACTCCACGCTCGCCGCAGTGATGGCGGCAACCAAGCTGCACATTCCGGTGGCCCACGTCGAAGCCGGCCTCAGGAGCTACGACAGACACATGCCCGAGGAGATCAATCGCCTCGCCGCAGATCACTGCAGCGACCGCCTGTATGCGCCCACGCCACTGGCGATGGCCAACCTGGCGCGTGAGAACCTGGCGGAACGGGCCGTGCTCAGCGGTGATGTGATGCGCGATGCCGTCATCGCGCATCACGATATCGCGCTTGCCGAGTCCCGGGTGCTCGAGCAGCTCGATCTCGCCGATCAGCCGTTCGTGCTCGTCACGTTGCATCGTCCCGTCAATACCACTCGCGAAAGCCTCACGCAGCTGCTGCATGGCCTGATGGCCAGTCTGGACAACTCCATGCGGGTCATCTTTCCGATGCATCCTCGCACGCGTGCCGTCCTTGGCAGTACGATCGATGCCCTGCCCCCTGCATTGTCGGTCATCGACCCGCTGGCCTATCTGGACATGCTGCGCATTGCTTCCGCGGCAGGACTGATCATGACCGACTCCGGCGGCCTGCAGAAGGAGGCCGCCTTCCTGAGGACGCCTTGCATCACGGCACGCGAGCAGACCGAATGGGTCGAAACGGTCGACATGGGCGTGAACCGACTGGTCGGCCGCGACCCGGATCTGCTTGCCGCCGCACTGGATCACTTTCTGCATGGCCCCGACCCCTTCACGTCCGAAACCGCTACCAGCATGGACAATGAATACGGCAAGGGCGATGCCGCCGAAAGGCATTGCGATGACCTGGTGGAATGGCTGGGATCGGCATCCATCGCGAAAGCCCCGACAAACGGCGACCAGCCATGACTGCTCGCCCGAACATGAGCCTCTCACTCGACCTCGACAACAAGTGGTCGTACCTGAAGACGCACGGCAACGATGCGTGGCGGAACTACCCGGGTTACCTCCCGCTCGTTGTGCCTCGCATTCTCGACTTCCTCGCGCAGCGTGACCTCTCGATCACGTTCTTCATCGTCGGCAAGGATGCCACTCTCGACGAAAACAAGGAGGTTCTCGGCGAGATCGCTGCAGCAGGCCACGAGATCGGCAACCACAGCTTCATTCACGATCCCTGGTTGCACCTCTATTCGGCAACAGATCTGGAGCGCGAGTTCGAAAAGGCCGAGGAGGCCATCGAGGCGGTTACCCGCATCCGCACGCGGGCGTTTCGCGGGCCGGGGTTCAGTCTTTCCACCGATACGCTGAACGTGCTCGGCAAACGCGGCTACGACTTCGATGCCACGGCCTTCCCGAATGCACTCAACCCGCTCGCCCGTGCCTACTTCTTTTCGAAGAGCCGCTTGACCGCGGCAGAGAAAAAGCAGCGCAGCGCGTTGTTCGGCACATTTTCTGACGCCCTGCGACCGGTAAAGCCCTATCGCTGGACGCTGCCGAGCGGCGCCTTGCTCGAAATACCGGTCACCACGCTGCCGCTGTTCCGGGTGCCGATCCACTTCAGCTACCTGCTCTACCTCGCGAGTTTCAGTCGGACGGCCGCTCGGCTGTACACAAGAACGGCGGTGGCCCTGTGCCGCGCCACGCGCACCGAGCCCTCCTTGCTGTTGCACCCGCTCGACTTCATGGGCGAGGAAGATGACGATGACCTCACCTTCTTTCCCGCGATGAACATGCCTGTTACTCGCAAGCTCGAGATCATGGACGAGCTGTTCGCCGTGCTGCTCGACAACTTCGATGCCTGCACGATGGGTGAGTTCGCGCGCAACGCCTGCGGAACCGATGTCGCCCTGCGTGAATTTCCGCCGAGCTTCCCGCACCGCTCAGAGGGCATGAATCTCGGTCCCAGCGCCGGGAATGACGCCTGACACAGGCGAGGTCCGCGACGTGACCGCCGAGGTGAGCGACGGGGTCGAACGGCCGGTCAAGGTGTCGTCGAGACGAAAGGCCTTGTCCATCGTGAGTGGCCTGTTGGTCAGCGCACTCTTTCTGTGGCTGGCACTACGCGAAGTCGATCTTGCCGTGCTTCGCGACAACCTCTCGCGCGCTGCCTGGTGGCCACTGGCACCGTTCGCGCTGGCCCTGATGGTGTACTTCGCGCTGAAGGCGATGCGCTGGCGGCTGTTGCTCAGAGACGAACACGGCGTCAGCACGGCGCGCCTGGTCAATCCGATGATGATGGGTTTTGCCGCGAACAACGTGTTCCCGTTGCGTGCCGGCGAGCTCATTCGCGCCTATACCGCCGGACGCAGCCTCGGCATACCGATGAGCGAGGTGATCGCCTCGCTGTTCATCGAACGTGCCCTGGATGCCCTGTCAGTCGCCGCGCTCGTCAGCATCGCCGTGGTGCTCTGGCAGCTCGGGCATGGCAGCGACGCCCAGGTCACCGGGCTGCTCTGGGCGGCCATGCTCCTGATGATCCTGGCGGCCGGTGGCCTGCTGCTTGTCGGGTTCTACGGCAATGCGTTGCCACGACTGGCAAAGCTCCTCCCGCTACGTTGGCAGGCGCGGGTGTCGACACTGCTCACGCAGTTCGCCAACGGACTGGAACCCCTCGCCAGATCAACCCGACGGCGTGCACTCGGCGTCCTGTCGACGTCGCTTTTCCAGTGGTTTCTGATCGGCGTATGCACGCTGTTGTCGATGCTCGCCGTGGGTGTGAATCAGGGCCCCTGGATCGATCAGCTGGCGACGGCAATCATCGTCCTCGGCGTGGTCGTGGTCGGCACCAGTGCGCCGAGCGGGCCGGCCTATGTCGGCGCGATCGAGTATGCCTTCGTGCTCGGCCTCGGTTTCTTCGACGTGCCGCCGACAGATGCTCTCGCCGCCGGGATCTACTACCACTGCGTCTTCTTCATTGTCGTCACATCGAGTGGCGCTGTCTGCTGGCTACGTCACGCGCAGGCGTCGTCGGCCGCGTCGGTCAGCTCGCGGAAGTGACGCCGACACTTCGATTCATAGCGTTCATTGCCACCTATCACTACCTGCTCGCCAGCCGCGACCACCGCGCCGTCCGCATCGAGCCGAACGGTCATGGTGGCCTTGCGCCCACAGCTGCAGACCGTCTTCAGTTCGCTCAGCTTGTCGCCAATGGCCAAAAGTCTCGCTGAACCGGGAAACGTCTGGCCGCGAAAATCCGTCCGAAGTCCGAAACACAAGACTGGCACATTCTCGTTATCGACGATGGCGGCCAGCTGATCGACTTGTTGCGCACTCAGGAACTGGGCTTCGTCCACCAGCACGCACGCCAGGCTGCCGATTCGAGCAGCAAGCGTTGCCGTGAAATCCGTCTTGCCATCGAACACCTCGGCTGCCGCCTTCAGGCCGATGCGTGACCTGACGGTTCCCGCCGAGTAACGGTCGTCGATCGCTGCCGTGAACACGGCCACCCGCATGCCCTGTTCCCGGTAATTGTGGGCCGACTGCAAGAGCGACGTCGACTTGCCAGCGTTCATCGCCGAGTAATAGAAGTAAAGCTGAGCCACGCTGCATCCTGGCGCTGTTCGGAGCAGAGAATGGTAGCTCGCTCACGCTTGCTTCGCTGCCACGGGCGGTTGCCACTCCAGCGGCGCCGCTCCGAGCAATCCGCGTGCACGACCGCCTGCCGCCAACCAGGCATTGATCGCGTCCTGGATCTCGCGTTCACCACGCACCGACATCTCGACAGCGGGTACGTGCTCGAGCAATTCCGGCGGCAGCACGAAACACAGGTTCGCGGCGATACCGCTGGGTGCACTGCCCGCCACCGGCTTCTCGACAATCTCGTCAATATCCAGCGAACCGATGACTTCGCGATCACGTCGTTCCGTCGACAAGGTCAACAAGGACTCTCGAGCACCGGGTTCCGATCGGGCGAAGCGTACGCTCGAGCGCGCCTCCACCGACCCCATTATCGGCTTGAGACTGACACTCAGTTCGGCATCGTGGCCGACGTGAAAGCGGAGCAGTTCGCGGTAGAAGGGCAAGGGCAGCAGGTAGTCAGTCGCGCTCAGCACGAACGGCGTCACCAGAAACTCGGGCCTTGCGCGCATCACGCACTCGAGCGCATGCGCGGTTCCGAACAGGTTGTCCTGACGGATGCAGATCAATTCCTGCGACGACACGGCCCGTCGGCGCACGGTGTAGGCCTTGATCTGGTCGGCCAGGTGATGGGTGACCAGCACCACACGCGAGATACCGGCCCGTTCCAGCGAGTCGAGCAAGCGATCGAGCGTCGGCTGACCCCGGTGCGGGAGTAACGGTTTCGGCGTGCGGTCGGTCCAGGGCGCCAGTCGCTTGCCGCGGCCGGCCGCCAGCAGCACGGCGGTGTCTATCGGTACAGGCAGTTTCATGCGATTCGAACTCCATTTTCCGGCATCGCGGCGAAGCATCGAGCCACGCCTCGCTTGTCGGGGTAGATCTCCTGATAGTGCGCAAGTATGTCCCGTTCGACCGCTGTCACGGCATCTCGATCGACAAGCATGACCAGACAACCGCCATACCCGCCTCCACTGAAGCGACTGCCGCGCACACCAGAGAGACCAGACGCGATGCGGTGCAGCGCGATCAGCCACTCGCTGCCGCTCTCGTAGTCTTCGATGGAGCTTTTGCAGGAGGCACTCATCAACGTGCCGAATCCCCCCCAGTCGCCCGTGGACCAGGTTTCGCAGCCGCGAGCGACGCGTTCCATCTCGGTGAAGACATGTCTTGCCCGGCGGGCGAGGCTGGGCGGCAGCCGGGCCAGCGACGCCGCGGTTCGCTGTGACGGTGGAACGTCACCCAGGCGCCGCGCTGCTGGTTGCAGGAGGGCTGCCGCTTCACGGCACTCGGCCACCCGGGTGTTGAAGCCCGATCCGGACGCGAGCTCACGCGAAACGCCGGAATAGCAGAGCACCCACCGCACCTCATCGATCGTCGGCGGATCGGGGACCGGCATCGAGGTGACTGTTTCGACGTCGAGACAGGACAGTGCATCGGCGCGTCCGAACACGACCGACATCTGGTCCTGCAGACCATTGTTCAGCCCCAGATGCTCGTTCTCAACCTGACGGACGAGTTCGACCATCGTCTGCTCGTCGAGCTCGATGTCGTTGACGAGTGCGAGCGCGCGAAGATAGGCCAGTACGACCGACGCGGAGGAACTCAAGCCAGCCGCAACGAGAGTACCGTGCACTACACCGGTCAGCCCGTAAGTCAGTGGTCTGTAGCCGTTCAGGACGCGCACGGCAGCCGTTGCGAAGCGGACGCGACTGTCGCTGTCGTCCGCCGCGGGCGACGGGTGTTGCGCGGGCGAAGTCTGGTCTACCGCCGCCGACGCGCTCGACCAGGCGATTCGACAGTGATCCGCTCGAGAGTGATCCGCCCTGGGCTTTTCGGCACCCTCGTCGAAACGCAGATCAAGGACCGGGCGGTCACTCGGCCAGAAAGCCAACAGCGTGTACTGGTTCAGGGTGCGCGCCAGCACGCGGCCCCCTTGATGATCGATGTGTGCGCCAAGTGGATTGAACCGATAGGGCGAGATCACCAGCCGGGCCGCGTCCCGGCGCCCGGCAATCAGGCCTGCGCGGGCACGAAAGTCATCAAGATAGCGTGCACTGCCGACGGCAGCCGCATCGGCAAAGGTCGTCATCCCTGAGGCATCGCAAATGAGGCATCGCTGAAACGATGGCGCTAGGCTAGACCGACAGCGCTCTGCTTGTCGAGTCCGCTCTTGCCTTCTCCCGGCCTGCAGCCAGCCCTCAGCCGGCCATGCGATGCCCGCCCGACTCATCGTCCTCGTCCTGCTCGAGCGACATGGAACCTGCGATCATGTCGTCGACGGCCGACGAACCGCCGCCTTCGAGCTTGATACGGAGCCTCAGATCGTTGACTGAATCGGCGTTGCGCATGGCTTCCTCGATGGTGATCGCATTTTCCTGCAGGAGTTGGAACAGGGCATGATCGAAGGTCTGCATGCCCTGGTCCTTGCTCTTCGTCATCAAAGCCTTGATCTCGTGGATTTCCCCTTTCATGATCAGGTCGGACATCAACGGCGTGTTGAGCAGCACTTCGACCGCCGCCCGACGGCCCTTGCCACTCGGCGTCGGCAGCAGGCGTTGCGATACGAAAGCCTTCGCGTTCAGGGACAGATCCAGCAACAGCTGCTTGTGGCGCGTTTCCGGAAAGAAGTTGATGATCCGGTCAAGCGCCTGGTTGGTGTTGTTCGCATGCAGTGTCGCCAGGCAGAGGTGTCCGGTCTCGGCGAAGGCGATCGCATGCTCCATCGTCTGCTGGTCCCTTATCTCCCCGATCAGGATGACGTCGGGCGCCTGGCGGAGTGTGTTCTTCAGCGCAATCTCGAAGGAATCCGTGTCGGTACCGACTTCGCGCTGCGTGACGATGCAACCCTTGTGACGGTGCACGAATTCGACCGGGTCCTCGATCGTGATGATGTGCCCGTTCGAATTCTCGTTGCGGTAGTCGATCAGAGCGGCCAGGCTGGTCGACTTGCCTGAACCCGTGCCACCGACGAAGATCACCAGCCCGCGCTTGGTCATGGCCACCTGAGACAGGATATCGGGCATGCGCAGGTCCGCGAACGAGGGAATCTCGTTCGGAATGACTCGAACCACAAGGCCGGCACTGCCGCGCTGTACCAGCGCGTTGACACGGAAACGGGAGACGTCCGGCACCGCGATGGCGAAGTTGAATTCCTTGCTTTGCCTGAATTCCTCACGCTCGGATTCGTTCATGAGGCTTTGCGTCAGCGCGAGCGTGTGGTCCGGAGTGAGCTTCTTCTCGGTGACCGGCGTGACCTTGCCGTGTATGCGCATGGCGGGGGCAGCGCCTGCGATGATGAACAGGTCAGAGCCGCCCTTCTCCACCAGGCTGACGAGCAACTTGTCCATGAAATTCTTGGCGACCTTCAGATCCATGAGCAAGCTTCCTGTGCCGGCAGAGAGCCGGTCTTCACGAGTTGATTCGTCGTTCGGGACAGAACAGAGGAACTACACGATGCTGTCGGGATTCTGCGCCTTCTTGCGCGCCTCGGCGCGATCGACCAGACCACGATTGACCATTTCCTTGAGATTCTGATCGAGCGTCTGCATGCCATGGCCCTGTCCGGTCTGGATGGCCGAATACATCTGCGCGACCTTGTCCTCGCGAATCAGGTTGCGGATGGCCGGTGTGCCGATCATGATTTCGTGTGCGGCTACCCGGCCGCCACCGGTCTTCTTCAGAAGGGTCTGCGAGATGACCGCTCTGAGTGACTCGGAGAGCATCGAGCGAACCATCGGCTTCTCGCCTGCCGGGAAGACATCGACGATTCGATCGACCGTCTTGGCGGCAGAGCTCGTATGCAGCGTGCCGAAGACCAGGTGACCGGTCTCGGCCGCGGTCAGAGCGAGAGAAATGGTTTCCATGTCGCGCATTTCCCCGACCAGGATGACATCGGGATCCTCGCGCAGTGCCGAGCGTAGCGCTTCACCGAAGCCGAAGGTATCGCGATGCACCTCACGCTGATTGATCAGGCACTTCTTCGACTCGTGCACGAATTCGATCGGATCCTCGATGGTCAGGATATGGCCGAGTTCGCTCTCGTTCTTGTAGTCCATCATGGCCGCGAGCGTGGTCGACTTGCCTGAGCCGGTGGGCCCGGTGACCAGCACGATACCCCGCGGCAGAGCCGCTATTTCCTGGAAGATCTTCGGTGCGCCGAGCTTCTCCAGTGACAGGATCTCGGTCGGGATGGTCCGGAAGACCGCACCGCAACCGCGATTCTGATTGAAGGCATTGACTCGAAAGCGGGCCGTTTCTGGGATTTCAAAAGAGAAGTCCGTCTCCATCTTCTCCTCGTAGTCCTTGCGTTGCTTGTCGTTCATGATGTCGTAGACCATCGCCTGAACCGCAGCATGGTCCAGTGCAGGGACGTTGACGCGACGCATGTCGCCGTCAACCCTTATCATCGGTGGCAATCCAGCCGACAAGTGGAGGTCGGAGGCGCCGTTCTTCACGCCGAACGTCAGCAGCTGAGCGATGTCCATGGAGCGTTCCTTGATTGACGAGTCTGCAAGTGATGGGTCTGCAAGTAATGGGTCTGCAGCGGGTTACTCGCCTTTGTCGGCCGGCGGGACCGATTGCTTAACGCAAGCGTTCGCGCAGGTCCGTGCCGACATCCAGACCTTTGCCAACCGCCACGCTCGAAACCCTGACGACATCACGCTTCTGGCTGTCAGCAAGACGCGTCCCGGCGAGGCAGTCCAGGCTGCGGCTGCCCTCGGGCAACGAGCGTTCGGCGAAAACTACGTGGACGAAGCCCTGGAAAAGATCGCCGCCTGCGGGGCAGCACAGACCGCAGCACAGACCGCAGCACA
>Ga0079202_10000455_pt1 | contig 13390 bp, 8 predicted proteins | sample PorBlaBluebeHill_FD_68601 | JGI IMG/M metagenome (GOLD analysis project Ga0079202, IMG submission 68601) | Marine algae microbial communities from Blueberry Hill - Blueberry Hill, Maine | ecosystem: Host-associated > Algae > Red algae > Blade | place: USA: Blueberry Hill, Maine
TGAGCTCATATGAACAGCTAGCGGCTGAAGCCGTCGCCGAGATCGAGGGCGTAGGTGACCTCGACTCGCTCGAAGGTCTCCGACCCGGACTTCTTGGCAAGAAAGCACCCATCTCGGCCGCCAAAAAAGACCTCGGTTCCCTGGAACCTGATCAGCGCAAAGACGCTGGCCAGGCAATAAATACTGCCCGCCAACAGATCGAGGCTGCCTTTGCAGCTCGGCACGCCGATCTTGCAGGCGCAGCCCGAGCCGAAGCGCTGGAGACCGAGCGGTTGGACCTGACCGAATTCCAGACACCGTCGACCGCCGGCCACTTGCACCTGATCACCCAGGCCCGTGACCATCTCGAAGACGTGTTCGTGGGCATGGGATACACGGTGGCCGAGGGGCCCGAGGTCGAGACCGCTTGGTACAACTTCGAGGCGCTCAATATCCCCGAGTGGCATCCCGCCCGCGGCAGTTTCGACACGATCTTTGTGAACCTGGGCGAGCCCGAAGAAGTCATGCTTCGATCCCACACCTCACCGGTGCAGGTGCGCACCATGGAGAATCAAGAGCCGCCGATCTACATCATCGCTCCCGGCCGGGCGTTCCGCACCGACACCGCCGATGCCACCCACCTGCCGGTGTTCAATCAGATCGAGGGCTTGGTCATCGACAAGGGCATCACCATGGGTGACCTTGCGGGCACCATCGACGAGTTCGTGCGCACATTCTTCGGTGCCGATGTCAAGAGTCGGCTTCGACCTTCCTACTTCCCGTTCACCGAACCCTCGGCGGAGTTCGACATCAGTCGCGCCGACGGCAGCTGGCTCGAACTCGGCGGCTGCGGCATGGTGAATCCAAACGTGTTGCGCAACTGCGGCATCGACCCCGAGATCTGGCAAGGCTTTGCCTTTGGCTTCGGCATCGACCGCATGGCGGTCATGAAGCACCAACTCGATGACATCCGCGAATTTGTGGCCAACGATGTGCGCTTCCTGAGGCAGTTCTAGTGGGTCTCAAAAGGCGATGCGTCATGCCGACCAACAGTCAGCAGAGTGCCCCAAGCGAACCGACGCCACGATTGCGAGGAACACGATGAAGGTATTGCTCAGCTGGTTGCAGGAGTTTGCGCCAGGCATCCAAGGTGACCCAGTAGAGCTTGGCGAGACGCTGAGCGCTCTTGGCCTGGCCGTCGAAGAGATGACGATCACGGGGCAAGGCCTCGATGGCATTGTGTTGGCCAAGGTGCTCGACCTGTCGCCGCATCCTGATGCCGACAAGATTCAGCTCGTGCAGGTCGACGCCGGCGATGGTCAGCCTCTCCAGGTCTGCTGCGGCGCATTCAACATGTCGGTTGGCGATCTGATCCCGTTTGCCACAATCGGCACGGTTATGCCTAATGGCATGGAAATTGCGCAGCGCAAAATGCGCGGCGAGATGTCTAACGGCATGTGTTGTTCAGCCAGCGAAATTGGCTTGGGCGAAGACAGCGACGGCATCATGCTGCTCACCGATACGACCGACGCTGCGCTTGGTTCGCCGATCATCGAGGCGCTCGGCATCGTCGAAGATGTTCTGTGGGATCTCGAAGTCAATGCCAACCGGCCCGACGCCATGTCGGTCGCCGGCGTTGCCCGCGACCTGGCTGCCAAGCTTGGGGTGCCATTCAGTTTTCCCGAGCGCAGCTACCAGGCTTCTGCTGCGAACGTGACCGACGAGGCTCGCATCGAGATCCTCGACCCAACGCTGTGCGGTCGCTTTCTTACCCGCACGTTGCACAACGTAACGGTCGGGACTTCGCCCCGTTGGATGCAGCAGCGGCTCATTGCTTTGGGCATGCGCCCAATCAACGGTGTGGTCGACGTGAGCAACTACGTGATGCTTGAACTGGGTCAACCAAACCACACCTATGACCTTGGCACCGTTCCCGGCGGTCACTTGCGGGTGCGGCGTGCCAACAACGGCGAGCAAATCACGACCCTCGACGGCTCCGAACGCGCTCTGGTCCCTAGCGACGGCGTGATCGCAAACGGCGACGATATTGCTATCGGCCTCGCCGGTGTGATGGGCGGACTCGACACCGAGATCAGTGACAGTACGACCTCCGTGCTGCTCGAAATGGCTTGGTGGGATCCGCCAAGCATTTCGCGCACCATCAAACGCCTGAATCTGCCAAGCGAGGCCGGCACTCGATATCGCCGGGGCGTTGACTGGGGCGACAACATGGTTCGGGCAATGGATCGCTTCTGCGAACTCATGGTCGAAGCGGGCGCAACGGTCTCGGCCGGCACGATCGACGAGTCGGGCGACACCCCGGACCGCACTCCCCTGCCGGTTCGAGTCGGCAAGGTGAACGCCATTCTCGGCACCGAACTCAGTGCCACTGACATGAGTGCTTACCTGGAAAGCATCGGCTTTGGAGCCGAAGCCAACGCTGCCGGCGACGAGCTCAGCGTGGCGATCCCGACCTGGCGTTGGGACACCGAAACGGAAACCGATGTGGCCGAAGAAGTCGCTCGCATGTTCGGCTTTGAGAACATCGTGCGCACCACGCCGCGAAGCGCGATCATCGGCCATCTCAGCGAATACCAGTTGGCCCGCCGTGCCATTCGCGCTGCGCTCGTTGGGGCTGGTTGCGACGAGATCCAGCCCATGTCGTTCTTGGCTCCCGGTGACCTGTCCAACGCCGGCATGGCCGAAGACGGCGTGACCCTTGCCAATCCTTTGGTGCAAGAAGAATCCGTGCTGCGCACGTCGCTGCTTCCAGGGCACCTCAAGACGATTGCCTACAACCAGTCGCATCGATCTGGCCCGGTTCGATTCTTCGAGATCGGCCATGTGTATATGCCGCCCGTCGGCGACGCGCTGTTGCCCGACGAGCGTGAGTATTTGGCCATATCGGTCTCGAACGCCGAAGCACCGATCGCGGTCGAGTTGCTAGGACTGCTCGATGGCACGCTGGCGTTGCCCAACGTGCAGCTTCGCCCGTCGACCCCGCACGGCATGCATCCGACTCGCAGCGCCGATGTCGTCATCGCTGGCAAAATCCGTGGCCATGTTGGCGAAGTCGATCCCGACGTATGCAAAGCGTTCAATGTCGATGGGCGAGTTGCCTGGCTCGAACTTGATCTCGAGAACATCCTTAACGGCCCCTACGGCAACCGCAAGTACACCCAAGTCAGCAAGTATCCATCGAGCGATATCGATTTGGCGTTCGAAGTTCCCAATGAGATCCAGGCTGCGACCATTGCTGGAGCGTTACGCAAGGGCGGCGGCAAACATCTCGTGCGAGTCGAGCACTTCGACACCTACCGCGGTACCGGCGTTGCCGACGACGCACGAAGCCTGGCCTTCCGCCTTCGATTCCAGGCGGGTGACCGAACGATGACCGACGACGAAGTAGGCGAACTTCGGTCCGCGTGCATCAACGCCGCCCAAAAACAAAAAGGCGTCTCCCTTCGCTAGGACCGCCAATGGTGCCATCGGTCCATGCAGTGTTAGGAAAGCTCCGTTCAGGCGACATCGGGATTGAGCCGATAGCCCACGCCCCGCACGGTGCGAACGTGGCTCGCGTGTCCATCGAGATCGATCTTCTTTCTCAGGTTCGCGACATGCACGCTTACCATGTGATCGTCGCCATACCAGTCGTCGCCCCACACCGCCTGCACGAGCAGACCTCGACTGAAGACCATGTCGGGCCGTTGTGCCAAGGTTGCGAGCAGATCGTACTCAGTCTTTGTCAGGGTGATTGGACTACCGCCGCGGCAGACCTCGCGCGCCAGCAAGTCGATGCGCAACCGCCCAACCACAAGGTCGTCGTCGGAGGCGCCGTTCGCGACCGAAGTTGGCCGAAGACCGCCGCGGGGCCGTCGCAGCAGAACCTTGACTCGCAGCGCTAGTTCTCGGGCCGAGAACGGCTTCGTCATGTAGTCGTCGGCACCAATAGTTAGCCCAATCAAGCGGTCGACCTCTTCGGAGCGCCCGGTGAGCATGATGATGTAGGCGTCGGTGAATGAGCGAAGTTCGCTGCATACCTCGATGCCGTCCATTCCGGGCAGACCTACATCGAGAATCACAAGGTCAGGATCGAAGGATCGTGCAATCTCGACTGCCGCTGGCCCCGTCGTTGCCGTTGTGAGCTCATATGGCCCGTCTGCGATCGCCGCTTCGATGATCTGCACCATCTCAGGAGCGTCGTCGACGATCAGCACACGGCTCGCTCGTGTTGCTTCGTCGGTGCGCATGATCCTATGGCGAGCGTACCGCTTGCCGACGAAGGTCTCTGGAAGACCCCAAGACCACCAGTTGGAATAGGCCATTTGGCATAGAGAGTCTCACAGTGGACCGTTGGTCTTGATCGAATCTTGAACTTGGCTTTACGAGCAGCAGAGCTGGACACCCGAGACTGATCCCAACAAGCCAAACCACTCACGACCCGGCTGCGACCGCCCTCCCGGGGGAAGTACAAGGAGACCTCATGACAACGATCATCCTTCGGCTGTGTGCCGCTTTGGTTAGCACCGTCGCAATCGCAATGACCCTGTCGCCCGCTGCCGGTGCTCAGCAAGACACCTTTGCCTGTGACCCAGGGTTCTACCAGGTCATTGCCGGCCAGCTCGCTCAATTCGATCCTGGCGCCGGGTCCAACACGACGATCGGACCTGATACCGGCAACTACAACGCAATGGGATACCGAATCGCCGACGGCTACATGTACGCCGTCGCCGGACCGAAGCTGTACCGCATCAATGCTCTCGGCGAGCTTTCGCTGGTAGCAGAGCTCGCTGGAAGCACCGGCGGCTACACCGGTGACTTTGGTGACGACGGTCTGCTGCATGTATCGCAAGGTGGCGCTGACTGGACCACCATCAACGTTGACACGCTGGAAATCACCAGCGTTCCCGAACTCTCCGTGTCCGCAAGCATGGCCGACATCGCGAACATGAACGGCATCTTCTACGGCGTCAGCAGCCAGGGCCACCTCTTTCGGGTCGACCCCGTTGCCCTCACCACGACCAACATAGGAGCAGTGAAAGACCTGCCCGCTTCGTCGATGTCCTACGGGGCCGCATGGACAACAGCCGGAGGCAATCTGTACATCGGCCGCAACAGCGGTGAGATCTATCAGATCACGGGTTACTCCACACCCTCGCCAGTGGCTACGCAGGTGGGCGCTACGCCGCCGACGAACTCAAACGACGGGGCGTCGTGCGCACTCGCTCCGCCTCCGCCCGGACTTGCTGACGTCGATGGGCCAGAACCAGAGACGGAGCCTTCGACCCCGCAGGCAAAGGCAGCCGCCAAGGAGTACGAGGAGACCTACGAACCAACGCCAATTTGGCAGCCGACTAACCAACCGGCGGATCCAAAGCCTGAGGCCGACAACCCCGAGCAGACCTACTACGTGCAGGCCGACACCATCGAAGGTGGCGAAACGTGTGGGCCCTCGCCACTCCAAGAGCGGCCACCACGCAGAGCTCTGCAAGAAATCACCACGGTCGACGTGCCGACCACGCTTTACCGGTCAGGATTCGATGAAGCCGCTGCTAGCGACTGGGAGTTCCTCTCGGGCGACTGGTCCTTATCAGCTGGAACGCTCGATCAAACCACCGACTGCGACTTCGATGCAACGGCACTCCTTGCGACGCACACCGTTACCAACTTTCGATGGAGCACGTCGTTCGTCGCCAACGAAGGCCGCAACAACGGCGGGGTACTCTTTCACCAAAGTTCGCCAAGCACCCGGAGCGGTGCAACGGTGGTCGACTTCGCTGACAATGGTTCAACCATTAGGTGGGGCAGTTATGACAACGCAGGCTTTTACCAGTTTGCCGGGATGCAAGAGTTTGCGCCGGCGGCGACCGGCCAGGTCGTGCGCCTTTCGGTAATCGTCAATGGCAGCGCTGTCGGGGTCTTCGTCGACGACGTCGCTGTTGCCAACTTTGCATCGTTGGAAACTGCTGGCATGGTCGGGTTGATCACGACGAAGTCATCGCTTTCATTCGAGAACGTAGAACTTGTGGCACTACCGGCTGAATCTGCTCAAGCCGAAGAAGCAGCGACCGGCGCTCACACCACACCGACCCAGGGCGAACAATGACTACCTTCCGAACTGTGCTCCTCGCGGTCGCTTTGCTGGTGGTAACCAGTTGCTCGTCTATTCGCGGGGAACGTGTCGAGTCCGGATTTGGCTCCTCAATCGACCCGGGGGTTGAGTCAGCACTCACTGCTGGACCTGCATCGGCGCCAGCCGTCGTTTCACCAGACCCGATTGAGCTGGGCGATGGCGATGCCAGCGCTTCCTTCGACTTCCAAGCCCGCGAGTTGTATTCGGGTTCATTGATTGAAGGAGGCGAACTCTTTGGCCAAGGAAAGGTCTTGGTGGTCTTTGTCCAACCAGGTTGTGACATCACGGTCGATGGCGGCCCAACCATTGCCAACATTGCCGAAGTACACCCCGAAGCAGTCTTTGTGATCGTGCATAGCGGTGCCGACGACGAGGCCTACAGGGCCTTTGCGGAGGAGTCCTTGCTTTTCCAGGAGAACGTGGTTCACCTCAGCGACACACATGGCTCTATTGCCAAGCGGTACAACGTTGAGGCCTACCCCACCACTCTGCTTATCGACAGTGAACTCCGAATCACCGCAGTAAGTGGTGCCATGGACCGAGCGTCACTGCGTGCAGCGGTGGAGACCGCAACGATGCGTGGCGGCGCAAACTCGTGACTGGCCCGGTAAGAAGCCCGCGGGTGGCGATCCTATGGCTGAGTCGACAGCACGAGGCCTTGCGCAGAGACCGATCGCTCTGGCTTCCCGTGGCGTTCTAGTTTTCGAGGGCAGCTGCGACCTTCTCCAGGGTGGTTTCCATCGACTGGCGGTTGAAGTCGGCGCGATCTTCGACCCCGGAGATCGAGGGGCGGTTCGCCATTTCGTCGGTGCGGTGATCTTTCCAGGTTTCGGTGACTCGGCAACCGCCGTCGGTTGCCTCGATCTCATAACCCCACGAAGCGAAGGTGAACTGCGGAACCGAACAGTCGAACGCGAACTTCTCCCCAGGTTCTGCTGCGGTGATGGTATTCGTAATAGACCAAGCATTTCCGTTGTTGGCGTTCTCGCCTTGGAACGTGGCTCCAACGGCAGCAGTGGTCGCGCCATCGAGCCATTCGCAGGTGTGGCATTCCGGCGACCACTCGCCCATGCGGGTGACGTCGGAGATGGCGTTGTAGACAGCGACAGGATCAGCAGCGATGTCACGGGAAACAGCAAGCTCAGTAATTCTCATATTCGAAACATTAGTCAAATCACGTTCTTACCAAATAGTAAAACCTGCACAACTGATGAGGAGGGCTATTTCGAGCAGGCTGAACACCTGTAACGTTCGGGTTTTGAGTTAAGCGACTGGCGCTACGTTTCGTGCGAACACATCGTCGATGTCCGTCACGAGATTCAGCATCAACGGCATTGCTTGAATCAAGGCTGCATCCATCGGCGCCTCCACCGGCCCAGCTTCCGTTCGAGCTTTGCACCAAGCCGGTTCAGCGCAGTGGCGAGTCGCTCAGAGTTCTCGCCGCACGCTCGGGAACTTCGCCGCACGTGCGAGACTAAACAGATGCGAGTAACGGGATTGTGTGGTGGCATCGGCGCCGGGAAATCGACCGTGGCGGCTTTGTTCGCCGAACGGGGAGGCAAGGTGATCGATGTCGACGAGCTCGGCCGCCAGGTCATCGAAACGGGCGGCCGAGCATTCGACGCAGTCGTGGCGCTCTTTGGCACGGGAGTGCTGAGCAATGAAACGGACAGGCCAGCAATCGATCGCGGCAAGCTCGCTGCGATCGTGTTCGGTGACCCGACGGAACTTCAACGGCTCGAGGCAGTCAGCCATCCTGCAATTAACGCCGAACTCGACGACCTGCTGCTTGCGGCCCAAAGCGACGGTCACCAATGGGTAGTACTCGATATGGCAGTACTGGTGGAATCGACGCTGGGCCAAAACCTACCATCGGGTCTGAGCTACGACACCGTCGTGGTGGTCGAGGCCCCCGAGGCGACCCGAGTCGAACGACTGGCGGCAACACGAGGCATGGACCCAGTCGACGCCGCGGCCCGCATCGCATCACAGACCAGCGACGAAGTGCGCCGCCAGGTTGCAGACATCGTGATTACCAACGGTGGCGACATGGCGTCGCTCTCAGCCCAAATCGACGGTGTCATCGGGCAGCTATCTGAACCGGTGCAGCAGTAGCGCAACGACCGGTTAGGGAGCCGAGAGCTCCGAGCGCAGGAAGTCGGCCCATCGGCGGTTGCCAGTTTCGGTGAGATGCAGACCGTCGGTGGTGTCTTCGGCGCGCAGCCCGCCGGAGCCGTCGTCGAATACCGCATGGAGCTCGAGTACCTCGATGCCCCTTTCGGCCGCAAGTTCCCTGATCGCTAAGTTCGTAGCCAGGACCTCGTTCGAGAGGTCCTGGCGGGGCAGGATCGTCTGAATCACAACGGTCGTGGCAGGAGCGCCGGAATCCAACTCATCCAGGATTTGCGCATAGTGCTCCAGGGTCCACTCGGGCGGATGGCCGTCGCGGATGTCGTTGGTGCCAGCCAGTATGTAGATCGCGCTCGGCTCGTCAACGGCGATTTCGCGAGCAACGTCGACAAGCTGAGCGGTCGTCAAAGAGTGGTAGCCGCGATTTACGATCGGGCCAGTCGCGAAGGGAACGTCCCACGGACCTTGCTCGGTGATGCTGTCGCCGAGCATCACGATTGATTCCGCCGTGATCGACGCGCGCTCGATGCTCTGACCCGACCGGTGCCTGGCGGCCCAGCCGATCGCCAAGAGCGCAATCACGGTTGCGCACAGGCCCACGACCATGATGCTTACTCGGCGAGACATGTCGTCATGATCGCGCTTTCTGCTCGCCAGCACACAGTCTCGTGGACTTCGAGAACATCGGATCTGCTGTGGCCTACCTTGGCATTTCCAGCTCAGGAGATGTAGTCAGGTTGAACCGATGACCCTCGGCCATCCATTGGGCGAACTGTTCCATTGGCACTGCCGGCGACCACAGGTGCCCTTGCGCTAGCCCAATGCCAAACTTGCGCAGTAAGACCGCCTGAGACTCGTGTTCTACACCTTCGGCAACGACCCCGATCGACAGTTGATTGGCAAGTTCAACAATCGCGGCGACGACACCTCGGAATCGGCCCGAGGTGAGCAGTTCCGCAACGAAAGCTCGGTCAATCTTTAGCCCGTCGATCGGCAGTTGAGCCGCCACAGCCATCGAAGAGAATCCTGTACCGAAGTCATCCAACCACACCTGATGCCCGGCATTGCGGAGCGTTTCCAGCAGAGCCCTCGTCTCTGCCATTTCTTCGATCGCGGTCTCTTCGGTGATCTCAATAACAAGAGTTGGAGTGGTCTCAGCCCTCAGGAGATGCTGCAGGTGTGAGCACGGAACGTTGACACTGATTGGGACAATGGGCCCACCAGCATTTGCCATTGACCGGTGAAACTCATCGACAACGTGGAGAAGTTGTTCGGTGAACTCAGTCATTAGTCCAACCTGGCGAATCGTCTCGATGAACGTTGCCGCTGATCGCACACCGTCGCGATGCTGCCATCGGGCGAGGGCCTCACCGGCGACGATCTCACCGGTCTCCATATCTACGATGGGCTGAATCCACGGCACGATTTCACCGTTGACCAACGCAGCCTGAAGCTCCGCTTCCTGGGTGAGTCGCTGCTCGTTCTTCAGCTCCAACGCCCGTCCAAAGACTACGTGGCGGGCGCCACCAGCGTTCTTGGCGGCGTACAGCGCAGCATCAGCATTCCGCATGAGCATGTCACCAGAAATATCGCCAGCCGCTGACGCGACGCCCACGCTTACGTTTACGTCGATCGTGCGACCGTCGATCATGAATGGAGTGTCGAAGCACGAAAGTACTCGGGCGCCCAGGCTGTGAGCGTCGACCGAACTCAGAATCGTTTTTTCATCGCCGCCAAGCCTGGCGACAACCTCGGTTTCGGAAGCGGCAGCCAACAACCGCCGGGCAGCTTGCTGCAGAAGTTCGTCGCCCACGTGGTGACCAAACTCGTCGTTGATTTGTTTGAACCGGTCAATGTCCATATAGGCCAGGGTGAGCGGCCTACCCGCATCTCCTTCGTTCTGATCAGCGGACCTGGCACGAATTCGGGCTTCGAGACGCTCTGTGAAATCGAGCCGGTTGGCCAGTCCGGTTAGCTTGTCGGTGCGAGCCTGCTCATCGAGTTGCAGGTTGGCGGCGCCAAGGTCAAGGATCGAGGTAACCAGATCGGCTTGTGTCCCTCGCGCCTCGAATGCGCTGGCACCGACATACACCGAACCAAATATCCAGATGGACAGAAACGGCCCCGTCGGCCAGGAACCCGACAACAAGAAGCCTGTCGATACAACGATCGCCAATGGCAGGTGGAACGCAACAAAGACGCCAAAGAAGTGGGCCATGTTTGACGCGCCGGACATGAGCACACCTATGAATAACATCAGCATGATCGACTGCCAGATCGTTGTGTCGGGCATGGCAATAATGCTCCCGCTGCCCCAAGCCGCACCGGACAGAACTTCTAGCACAATGACTGACCGATAGAACGTTGGAAAAGGCGGCTGAACGCGTCGCAAGATCGCAATCGGCAGCAATGTCGAGAAGACCAATGCGACCCACACGATCAGGCCTTGGTGGTTCGCATGGGGCCACAAGAACACTGCGACCAGCGCTGCCAATACCGACCCAAAGCCAAGGTTTCTGAGTTGAGGTTCTAGGAAACGTCTTTGCAGCTGATCGTTGATCTGACTGCGCCGACGTGCTTCGGCCTCTTTAGACGAACGATCCATTGTGTCCTATCGGCCGTTCCTCGCTGAGTTTCAGTCTCGCCGAAAGATTGCCTAGGGACCATCGAATTGGTGTGACTCCAACCACACTTCTTCTGTAGCGCAGGTTACAAAAGAGGTTTTCACGGCCGTTCATGCTCTGATCACTCGATGGAAGGATGGCGTCTCGATGACGACCTTAATCGGTGGGCCAGTTCCGCCGCAGAACAGCAGCAACCAGACGAAGCGACTCGGGCTCATTGGCCTTGTTGTGGTGGTGGTTGCCGCTCTCGTCGCCGCGAGCCTCTTCATGGTGACCCGTGACAACACGACCGAGACAGCAGTCTCCACCTATAGCGATGTGCCAATCGACCCACCGGTGTTCGAACCCCGCGGCGCTCGGGGCGCCGACCCGTTCTTCCCGGTCGAGGACCAAGTGCTCGACTTCCGTCGGACCGTCGAGGCCCGTAGCGGTCAGATAATGACCGCCGCCGAGATTGAAGCACTCGACGAATCGGTCAAGACTGGACTATTCGGAGGCACCGAGGAAAACACGTGTGACCCCGAACGCTTGATCTCGTTCTTGTATGCCAACCCCGACCTAGGCGAGGTGTGGGCTGGTGTCCACAACATTGAATTCAACGAAATCGCCGAGTACGTGCGCAGCTTAGAGATACGAATCCTCGCCGAATCAACCAACGTGATCAACCATGGTTTTGACCCGGCCACCGGCGGCGCATATGAGATCGACACAATCCTTGATGCTGGCACCGCAGTGCTTGTCGATGCCGACGGCAACATTCGCACCCGCTGCTACTGCGGTAACCCAATCAAGCCGAAGCCACCGCAGTACCGACCACCCCGCTGCATCGTCTTTGGCACGCTCGTGTTCACCATGCCAGGCGGCACCAGCCGTATCGACGACGTGCCCTCCAACGTAGTCCTGACTGGTCAACAAGCCACCGGCGCTCTCGGCACCTGGATCGAGATCTCCTGGGGAACCAGCGACGACCAATCCGGCTGGACCCAGAGCATCAACCTGAAGAAGTACCACTGTGCCCCTCCACGCGACACCGGACTCTGTCCGGGTCCTGGACCCGTCGGCGTCTATGCAGGACCTGACACGACCACTCAGATCGGCGGGCTCAACGGCACGCTCAACCAGGTGAGCGGACCACTCGACATTCGCGGCCCGATTTCCCGAGTCGGCGGGCCAGACGGCGTCGTTGTCGAGAACGGTTTCGTGCTCATCCGGTTCACCCAACCAGCCCCGTCAATCCAGAACAGCGCCTGGGTCCAAGTTTTGGACCTCAACGCCACCGATTGTGTACCTGTCGCTCAGTGCGTCAACACCGAGTTCGCGGCGAAGGCCCGGGCGGGTGGCATCGATATCCGACCGGCTGGTGTGTTCAAGGTCGAGTTCACGGGTCACTTCACGGCTGATCGTTCTGTGACCGAAGTGCGCTTCCTCGACGGTGGTGAAATCGGCTGGATTACCAGCTTCTACACACCGCTACCTTGGACTGATTGCGAAGACGACCCCGACGTGAAACCAGTCATCAAGTGTGTGCGGGATCAACGCGGCACCGCACCGGTTTGGGGCAGTGCCACCTCCGCCGATCCCACCGAAGGCGTCGGCACCGTCAAGAACACGCCGGTTATCCTGGTCGGCGATCTAACACCTACAAACGGCCGAGTCGAGATCCAGATGGGACCCGGCGGGCCGATCGGTTGGATCGATGCCAGCGAACTCGATGGCAACACCAAATACTGCGTTCCCACCGAACTGTGTATCGCAATCAGCGGACCCGCATGGTCTATCTTCCCATCGAGCGGTAGTCAGTTGCCCGGAACACCCGGTGGTGAACGCCTCGTGAACTACTGGTCCGCCCTAGCTGTCGACGCGACCACAACACCAATCGGGGTCTCTTTCCTTATTGATATCGATGGGCAGCCGGGCTGGATCGACTTGGTCAACATCGTTGTGCCTGCGGACCGCAGCTGCGGCCAGGATCCTGGCGACCCCGACTCGCCGCAAGAATGTGGCGACTTCGCCCCCGGCACAACGTTCCTGCCCGAAGACGCCTGTTGCATTGGTTCCAAGGTCATCGGCGAGAACGGACGGAGCGAAGGGATTGAACCACCACAATTTGCTGAATACGTTCGCACAGTCAATGACCGAGGCAACTTCATCTATGAGATGCGACTGCTGCCCGAGGGTCGAACGGTCTTTGCCAGTCCCGAGAATCTCGCCTCCACAGACCTGTGCACCGGCACCCCACCAACCCAGATTATCTGCCCGGTCATCAACGGTCAGGACTCACAGGTCGGCGGCAACTTCGCCATCGCAGGTCGGTGCTGCGCCGACTACTTGGACACCGGCCCGACCATCGTAAACCTCGAAGGCACAGTGGACTACGGAAGCAGCGAAGATCCGCTGAACTTTGAGTACCTCACCATCAACAACGGCTGGAACCCCGGCGAAGTGTTCGTGGCGGGCTCAAATTGCGCCAGCGCAAACCCCGACATCTCGTGTCCGGAGCTACAAAACCAGCAACCAACCGTCG
>Ga0079202_10000459_pt1 | contig 13359 bp, 9 predicted proteins | sample PorBlaBluebeHill_FD_68601 | JGI IMG/M metagenome (GOLD analysis project Ga0079202, IMG submission 68601) | Marine algae microbial communities from Blueberry Hill - Blueberry Hill, Maine | ecosystem: Host-associated > Algae > Red algae > Blade | place: USA: Blueberry Hill, Maine
GTTGATGTTTTGATTGAAGTTTTAAATGCCTATAAGAAGAAGGGAATTTTGTTCGATGTCATTTGTTGTATCTATCCAACAACACCAATGATTGATTTTGAAGCATTAAAAAATGCCTACAATAAAATGATCAATGACAATTTGGATACGGTATTCCCAGTGCTTAAGTTTTCTTACCCACCGCAAAGAGCGATTACTTTGGATGAGGATAACTTAATGCAACTTCAATATCCTGAATTGAAAAATACGAGAAGCCAGGATTTGGAGGCATTGTACCATGATGCTGGACAATTTTATTGGGTAAAAACGGATCCATTCTTAAAAACAAAGAATCTTTGGCCAGAGAGAACTGGTGTAGTGCTGCTTTCGGAAATGGATGCGCAAGACATTGATAATATAGATGATTGGAAATTGGCTGAGCTGAAATACCAAATTAAAAATACCGACAATTAGAGTATGGAAATATATAAGAAATTGCCACAGATAATTCAACATTACAAAAATGGTGGGAACGTTATTCAATATATTAGAGAATTAAAAAACTCTAAGAAAAATACGCTTGAAGATATATTAATCAGTTATGATTTACAGTCAGGGTCGTACATTAAACTATTAAAAGAGAATCCTGGCTTAAGAGATGTGTATTGTGAATTATTAGCAAAAGAAATTAATGACCTAGGGAGTTTTGATTCTGTGCTTGAGGTGGGCGTGGGTGAAGGTATTACAATAAACAAACTTTTAGACTTTTGTAAATTTGAAGAAATTTATGGTTTTGATATTTCACTCTCCAGACTTTTGTATGCTCAGTCTTATTTAGATAAAATTAAACATACACCCATTAATTTGTTTGTTTCAGATTTATTTCAAATAGCTCTTCCTGATAACTCTATAGATATTGTTTACACTTCACATAGCATAGAGCCCAATGGGGGGAAAGAAAAAGAAGCAATTGAGGAACTGTTCAGAGTAACAAAGAAATACTTAATCTTACTAGAGCCAGCGTATGATTTTGCAAATGAGAAAGCGAAGAGAAGAATGGAAAATCATGGCTATGCTATAGATTTGTTTAAAAGATGCGAAGAAGGGAATTACGAAATTGTAAAACACGAGCTGTTTGGCAATTCTCCAAATGAAGTGAATCCAACGGGCTTAACAATTATTAAAAAGACAACGCCAGAAGCTGAAGAGAATAAGAATTATGTATGTCCGATAACAAAAGCGAGCCTATCTAAAAGCGATAACGGTTATTATGCTGCAGATTCAGGTTTACTATATCCAGTCGTAGACAACATACCTTGTCTATTGAAAAATAATGCAATCTTAGTTACCCATCTTAATAATTTTGAATAAAGTATTTTTCAGGGCAGACGGTAATTCGCAAATGGGCGTTGGACATATTTACAGATCCTTGGCTTTGGCAGATATGATAAAGGATGATTTTCATACCACGTTTGTAGTAAGGAGTCCATTGAAATCATTACGGACTAATATCTTAAATACCTGTAATGAAATTATTGAGTTGGATGAAAATGTATCTCCTCTTGAAGAGTCAAAATTCTTGAGTGATACTTATTTAAGTAAAAGTGATATTGTTGTATTTGATGGATATCATTTTACAACAGAATATCAAAAAGAAGTAAAACAAAAGGAATGTCATCTGCTCAGTATTGATGATATATATGACTGTCAGTTTTTATCAGACGTAATTATAAATCACGCACCAGGTATAGAAAAGAAGTTGTATGAAGGTGAAAATTATACACAATATTGTCTTGGGTTTCCGTATGCTTTATTAAGAAAACCTTTCTTAGAAGCGGCGCGCAAGGAAAAAGGCCTAAATAAGAATGAGGAACAAAATTTATTTATTTCTTTAGGTGGAGCAGATCCTAAAAATGATATTCAAAAAGTGCTAGAAACATATGTAACAAAGATGGATGTTACAAAATCCTATATAGTCATTGGAGCTGCCTATCAACATGGAGTTTCCTTGAGAGCATATTTAGAAGACTCTAATTTGGAGTACGAATTATTGCAAGATTTGGGCCCAGAGGATATGGTGTTTTATATGGAAAAGTGTAGCAGGGCAATTACGGCACCTAGCACAGTGAGTTTAGAATACTTATGTACAGGAGGAAACCTGTTTCTCCATAAAATTGCAGACAATCAGAATTATATTTATAACTATATGACCAGTAATGGTATAGCAGCTCCAGTGCATCAAATCTTGCATTCCAAAACAAGTAAGAATGATGTCAAATACATTGACGGAAAACAAGAAATGCGATATAAGAGACTATTTAATTCTTTTACGCTTGACGTTAAGGTTGCAACTAACGAAGATTTGATGCTGTATTACGATTGGGCAAATGAAGAGGAGGTAAGAAATCAGTCATACAATAAGGAGAAAATAAGTTTAGCTGACCACACGAACTGGTTTACAAAGAGATTGAATTCTGAATCATCTGAACTATTGATTTTAGTTAAGGATGATGCTTCTATCGGTCAAGTGCGATTCGAAGTAAAAGAAAACATTGCGACAATAAATTATTCTATTGATAAAGACGCCCGGGGTAAAGGATACGGTGAGGCAGTAATAAGACGCGCGATGTTATATCTATTAAAGAATAGAAAGGATGTCGCAGAAGTAATAGGATACGTAAAGGGATCAAACATAGGGTCTTTAAAAACATTTAGGGCAATAAATTTTATGGAATCCAATGCAATGGAATTTCCTAATTCAAAAAAGTTTACTCTAAAAATTTAAAAGTATGGTGATTGGGAACACGGAAATAGGAAGAGACAAAAAGCCTTTTATAATTGCTGAGATGTCAGGGAATCATAATGGAAATCTTGACAGAGCTCTAGAATTAGTTAAAGCTGCAGCCAATGCTGGAGCGCATGCGTTAAAGTTGCAAACCTATACAGCTGACACGATCACAATGGATCAAAAAGGGGGCTTATTTGATATCAATGATCCAGCATCTTTGTGGAACGGTAAGAATTTATACCAGTTATATCAACAGGCACATACGCCGTGGGAATGGCATAAATACATTTTTAAATATGCAAATTCTCTAGGAATGCTTGCTTTTTCTTCACCCTTTGACGAAACAGCTGTAGATTTTTTGGAAGAACTGAATGTTCCAGCGTACAAAATTGCTTCATTCGAAAGTAACCATTTTCCTTTACTTAAAAAGGTGGCTGAAACAGGGAAACCTATTCTTATTTCATCAGGAACGAGCAAATTAAACGAACTGTATGAATCTGTCTCTTATCTAAAAGAATGTGGAGCGAAAGAACTGGTTATTTTTAAATGCACTTCTACGTATCCAGCATCTGCAGAAAATACCAATATAAAAACGATACCTGTCTTGCAAGAAATATTTCCAGACTGCACGATTGGGCTTTCTGATCACACAATGGGTATAGGTGCTTCCGTTGCGGCAGTTGCACTTGGAGCAAGAGTAATAGAAAAACACTTTACATTGAGTAGAGCAGAAGGAGGCGTTGATTCAGCGTTTTCTTTGGAACCACAAGAACTAAAAAGCTTAGTGATAGAAACGGAACGTGCATTCCTGTCTTTAGGAAGAGTGCAACTCGATACGCAAAAAGCAGAAACAAAAAGTAGGCAGTTTAAAAGATCAATATATGCTCAGAAAACTATCGAAGCGGAAGAGCAATTTACTTTAGAGAACCTAAAAGTTATCAGACCAGGTGATGGTTTGGAGCCCAAGTATTTTGAAACATTACTTGGTAAAAAGGCAAAAAGAAAAATTACTGTTGGACAGCCTATTACTTTTGAGGATTTATGAATAATGTAGACGTGTTAAATTTGGAGTGGTCTTCAACACCTAATCGGGATAGAATAGTTTCTACTCTCGTGAGTAATTACCTTAGACACCAAGGATATACTGTTCATGAAGGCTGTGTTTTCAATGGCTTTGAACTGATTAGAAAGCTAAAGCCAAAATTATTTTTCATTAATGGAGCAATTGGCGCAAAGATTAATTTTGAACTCGTAAAATTCGCAAAGAGTAGAGGAATTCATGTTGTTTCATTATCAGCAGAAGGAAATTTTACTGAAGACAAGAACGTAGGAATTGGTCCTTTTTTTTGGGGTTGGAACCATACCAAGAAATTAGTTGAAGATTTTAACCTGGTCTGGTCTGAGCGTGTTAAGAGAATGATACTTAGCGAATTCCCGGAATTAAAAAATAGAGTTAGAGTGAGCGGGGGAGTTGGATTTGATGTTTATCAAATTACAAGTAAGATTGCAAAGGATGAATTCCTTGCAAAGTATGGGAAAACGGATTATAAGACCGTTTTAGGAGTTGGTTGTTGGGACTTTGGAACAATGTATCCAGAAGATTATCGACATCCTGAAATTGTTAAAAGATTTTCACGTGATGAAATCGAAAGATTTAAAAAGGATAGAGGACTTTTTAATAAGATCATATTACAGGCTGTCAAAAATAATCCTGATGTTCTTTTCATTTTCAAAGAACACCCTGGTCGACAACTAGAATATAAATCTTCTGCAATTGAAGGAATTGAAAATTATCAAAACGTTTTAGCGTTCAAGAGAGAAGAGTCGGTAGACAAATGTATAAATGCTTCTGATCTATGGTTGATCTATGAATCAACAACTGCAATGGAAGCATGGCTTTATGGGAAGAACACCTTTAAACTCAACCCTACCGGGATTGATTTTAAAAGAAATGAACTTCATCAAGGCACACCTTTATTAGAAACTTACAAAGAACTTCAAAACGTGCTTGACAATCTGAAAGCAGGTAAATACAAAGAATTTAAGTATTCAGATATCCAGAAAGAATTGGTAGAAAGAATCATACAATGGACTGATGGCCTAAATCATGTTAGAGCTGGGAATGAAATGATAAAGTTGATAAGTTGTCCTAAAGCCCCAAAGAGTAAGATTTATTTAGCATGGATATTGCACAGCTTTAAAAACCAAATAATGAAAAGTAAAGCTACACTGCCAAGATTCGACTCTTCAGAACTTAAGGACTATGCAAAAAGCCAAATGGAACTGCAACTTGCATATTATAAAACAAAACAATTATCTAAGAAAGATTTAATTACTTTAAACGGAATACTATGAAACTAGAATTTTTAAACCTTTTACGATCTCCCATTGATAGAGGAGAGTTGGAAGTAATTGAGAAGGAAATGAAGAACGGAGAAATTTACCAAGGTAAATTGAAATGTAAAGTCAGTGGCAAAGAGTTTCCTATTATAAATTATATACCAAGGTTAATCGAAAAAGACAATTATTCTGAATCTTGGGGGGAATTATGGGTCAATACAGTAAAGCAAGTCAGAGATAGTTATACAGGTGATTCATTTTACTATGATTGTATTTTTGGTAAGCACTCAGAGGAAAATGAAATCAAACCTGGATATAGCATGTTTGGTTTTGACTGGCCTGAGGATCTTTCTGGGCAGCGCGTATTGGAAATTGGACCTGGAACTGGGTGCTGTACCGAGCATCTCATAAAATCAGGATGTGAATTAATTTGCTTAGATATGTCTCATGGTATTGATACGTTCGAAGAGGAATGGCTTACCAATCCAAATGTACATGTTGTGCAGGCAGATATGACACATGGAGTATTGGAGCATGACCTATTTGATAGGATATGGTTGTTTCAAGTACTGCAACATACACCTGATCCGGAGCAAACGCTTAAGGATATTAAACCTTATTTAAAGGAAGGAGGTGAAATAAGTTTTACATCTTATTCAGGTAAATTTTATCCTTGGTGGCTGTTTTTTACAAAAAACAGATCATATGAATGGGTGCATAGATGGACTAAATTTTGGATGCCTTTCAAATATTATCCGCAAAAAGTTTTATCTGTATTTGGATTACCAATTCTTCCTAAAATATATAATCGATTTACCAGATGGATAGATCCAAGGAATATTTATTTTAGAGTATTGCAGGGGGATTATAAAGAGTCACCTCAAGGAAGGATTTATGCAAAAAATAAAGACAAACAACAACTATTTGAATTAGCTGTCGTGAATACTCATGACGCAATTACACCAGAATATACGAACGGTGCTCATATTCCGGTGGTGGTGAAGTGGACCGAAAATGCAAAATATAAAAATATACGCGCATGGGGGAAAGGTGGTGTAAGAGTAAAGGCAAATAAATAGGTGCTGGTAACGATTAACCACCTTATTTCCTGTTTCGTAGACATGTGATTGTAGCTAATGGAGAAGTCAGAAATACATTCAGGAAGCTGGACAGGCAAAATTATCAAGACTGGAAAGTGGTATTTGTTTGCATCATTATTCACAAAAGGAGTTGGGGTGTTTTTATTGCCATTATATACAACACATTTACTTCCGAATGAATATGGCTTACTTAGTACTATTAATTCGATAGCTTTATTATTACCATTGTTTATCTCCTTTTCGCTTGATAGTGCTTTTGGAAGATTTTTCCATGATTTCAAAGAAGATAAAGAGAAATTACAAGAATTATTTTCCACAGTCTTTTGGTTTATCTTGTTTTTTGGAATCCTATCAATTTTTTTAGTTTTGTATTCTTCTTCTATATGGTCCCAAAGTTTATTAGGAGTAGATCCATATCCAATATTATTTCTTGCTTTTATTCCAATATTGTTATCGCAAGTTGGAAAAATTGGTATTACATTTTTAGAACAATCCCTGAATTCAAAAACGACAGGCTTGATTCAGGTTATTGCAACCATACTAAAGGTAATTGCTATAGTCCCATTATTATTATACTACCATTTAGGTATTCAAGCCGTCTTAATAGGAAATGCAGTTTCCGCAACCTGCATATTTAGTTTTATTTTATTTCTAATGTGGAAAGGTGGTTATTTAAATTTTGTTTTTAAAACAGATCTATTAAAAAAATGCCTTATTTACTCAATACCTCTAGTACCTGGAGTAGCATTTACATGGATAAATAGTATGGTCGATAGATTAGTTATTGCCAAATTTGATTCCCTTGAAGGAGTGGGTATATATGCATTTGCTTTTCAAATTGGACTAATCTTATATTTAATTGGAGATGCAATAACTAAGGTAGTAAGTCCCATGGGGATGTCAGGGCTCTTAGTAGATAAAGCGAAAACACAAGAAAAAATGACTTCAATATCTGTAGTCATTTTAGTGGTTATGTCAATTATCTACTTTGCAGGCATTTTATTTGCAGAAGAGTTAACGGTAATTTTAGGGAATCAAAACTATAGTCAAGCTATTAAATTAATTCCACTTGTATTGATTCCTAGCTTATGGGCAATACAATATAGATTCTTTGTAATAATAATATCATTCTTCAAAAAAACATGGATGTTGACAATTGCTTCCGTGACTAGTGGTTTATGTAATTTGATTTTAAATTTAATATTTGTACCTGATTATGGATTTATCATAGGACCAATTAGTACGATAGTTTCATCTTTATTATATTTTTTAATTCTTTATATATTCAGTCAAAAATTGATGAAAATAAACTTTGAATATCTAATTTATTTTAAAATAATTAGTATTTGTGTGTTTTTTGCATTTCTTGTAAATAGTATATTTTCAATTCAATTTGAATTAGATTTTGCAAAAATAGTTATTAAGCTTTTTCTTTTAATTGTCGCTACAAAATTAATTTTGACGATTTCTAAAATTAATTTTAAACATCTTTTAATAAATAATTAATACGGTATGGCTAAACTTTATGGAGTAGAAAAAACAGATCATGAGATTAATGAATTTGTAAGAAAATACTACAATGATGTCAAGAAAGATCGTAATGGTAGGTTTTTTAGAACAATATCATTATTCCCGGATAGAGAGTTGACTATTTTAGATTTTGGTTGTGGATGGGGTCATTATACATTTGAATTGTCTCAAAATAATAACAACGTAACGGGAATCGACCTTATCCAAAATGAAATAGATATATGTCAAATGGTATGGAAAGAGAATGATAATTTAAAATTTTTGGCATCAGATATAAATCAAATTGAAAGCAAATCTTACGATGCAGTATTATCTGCTCAAGTAATTGAGCACGTGCACAACGTAGGGAATTATTTATCAGAGATTAGCAGAGTTTTAGTGGACAATGGATATTTAGTGATTTCTCTACCGAATGCGATGAACCCTAGGTATTTTTTATCTCTGATGAATAGTAAATATGAAGATAAACTTCTAGAAACAAGTAGTTATTACTTAGATAATTACCAAAAGCAATCACACCATGTAAATTCATGGGATCCGTTTCATTTTACAATATTACTTGCATCAGCAGGATTTAAACTTGTAAAGCATATCGGATCAGAAGGAATACCTATGCCAAATGCAAAACTTTTGCCTAAGTATATTACGGGGAATTTAGCGAATGCTAAAAGACTAAAAAATTACTCTTACACCATGCAGTTTTTATTTCAAAAAGTAAAAGATGTAGATATTAAAACGATAGATTAGTGTGCGGAATTGCAGGCATATATTGTATTAAAGGTAATATAAGTGGTAGAGAATTCTATGATGCACATAAATTGTTAGCACATAGGGGACCAGATGATGAAGGGTTTGTGGGTCGAACTATGGGCAGTACTTCCGTGATTAATAGATTTAAAGGGGATGATACCATAGAGGAATTTTCTAATGAAGTCCACATTTCCAGCGTAAACGCACTCTCTATCATTATGGGCCATAGACGCTTATCTATTATCGACTTAAGTTCGAAGGGACACCAGCCCCAGAGCTTTAATCATTTAAGCATGGTATTTAATGGGGAGATATTTAATTACCGAGAATTAAGTAAGAGCTTAAAAGCTAATGGCTATACTTTTGAAAGCAGCTCTGACACTGAAGTCGTATTGAAGGCCTTTCATTTTTGGGGAGAGGAATGTTTTAAGAAGTTTAATGGTATGTGGGCCCTATCCATATATGATGCAAAAAAAAATACACTCCTTTTATCTAGAGATAGATTTGGGCAAAAGCCTCTTTTTTATAGCTTCTACAATAATAAACTCACCTATGCTAGTGAGAATAAATTTATTAGAAAACTTGGAGTCATTGAGAATTCTGTAGATACTGTTTCTCTTAACACATATATTGAAACGTCAGTCCAAGATCATAATGATAGAACAGCGTATACAAATATTAAAAATCTACCACCAGGGCACATTTTACACGTAGATAAAACTGGAATAAAAATTAGTAAGTATTGGAATTTCCAACCTACCTTTTCTAAAAAATTAAATATTGATGCCAAAACTTCATTTAAGTCGAAATTTGAGAAATCATTAGAATTGCGGATGCAAAGTGATGTGCCTGTGGGGAGCTTGTTAAGTGGTGGGTTAGATTCAACAGTCATAGTTGGATCCTTGAATCATTTGGAACTACTAAATGATTCTTTTGAAGTTTTTTCCGCTGTGTTTAAAGATGATAGATTTAGTGAAAAAATATATATTGAAGAAACGATCAAAAGGTTGGATATTAAAGGTCATTATATCTATCCAAAACCTGAAGATGTAATAGAGTACCTACCTAAGTTACTCCACCATATGGAAATGCCATTTAGATCAATAGCTGTTCTTTCTCAGCATTTAATCTACAAATATATATCAGAACACTCAAACATTAAGGTTGCGCTGAATGGTCAGGGGGCTGACGAAGCTTTCGGAGGATATACTATGGATTTATTTAATCTTATAGTGGCTAATATAGGAAGAGGATCACTTGGAAATGCACTTAAGCATGCTAGACTATTAAAAGATAGTAGAGCAATTAGTAATTTTCAGTTGATTGGCTCGGTAGTCAAAAGGCTTGCTCCAGACATGTTTACTCGTTCTTATTACAACAAAAAGTCTTTCAATCATATTTCGTCTTCAGCCCTAAAAGAGTATCTAAAGTATGATGATAGAAATTCCATGGCCTATGGAATAGAAGCAAGAGCACCTTTTATGGATTATGAATTAATGGAATTTGCCTTCTCTTTATCTCATGAGGAGAAAAATAATAAATCTATAATTAGAGAATATGGAAAAGATAAGACACCAGAAATGGTTTTAAACAGAAAAGATAAGATGGGGTTTATTTCTCCTCAGGAAGTGTGGCAGGCAGCGCAACTCAAACCTTATATAATAGAAGTGTACGAAACCTTATCAAAAGGCGACAATATTCTCGACATGGACAAGGAAAATAAAATATTGAAAAATTATTTTTCTACAACTCAAAATTGGCAGAGAGTGTGGAGAGTATTTTGTTATGGTTTTTGGCTTAATTATAATTACGAGTGAATAAAAAGGAAAATATTCTAATTGTTTCTTATCAGTTTTGTCCAAGAGGTAGAATAGGAACGAGAAGGTGGTCGAAATTTGCGAAGTATTTATCTGAGGAATACCGTGTTCATGTAATTTCAGCAAAATATCCTTATCAAGATAAAATAAACTGGTGCTCTGATGTAATTAATAATAAGGATATAATTATTCATCGAATAAAACCAATGTATCCAAGTTATGCTATTAAAGAAGATAGAACCTTTGCAGTAAAGGCATTAAGTAAATCTCTATCAGTGTTTCCCTATTATATTGATGAGGCTCAGTTTTGGAAGGTACCATTGCATAATAAAATAGACGAATTGAGATCTAAATATAGTGTAAAAACTATTATCGGAACTGGTGCACCATTCTCAGTCCTCTATCACCTCGCAAAATATAAAGAGCTGCATGAAAGTATAAAACTAATTGTTGACCTTAGGGACCCATGGATGCAGCTCCTAAAAAAACAGTATACTTTTTTAAGTAAGTATAAGAAAAGAAATGAATTAAAATTTGAAAAATTCACCTTGACTAAGGCTGATCATGTTATCGTAGTTACAAAATCTATTATGGAAGAATATGTATCAGTCTACCCAGATATAAATCATAAGATAAGTACTATTTATAATGGATATGATCCACAAGATTTTGAAATAAATAATACTCCTTGTAGAAGAGGCAATACTACAATGCCTCTCAGGATTGCTTATGCTGGAGCTATCTTTATTGACAGAGCTAAGGGATTTAAATTATTTTTGGATAAGTTATTTTCTTTAAATAGCAACTTGTCAGGAAAACTAATTGTTGAAATATATAGTAGTCAGGTAGATGAATCTTTTAAAAATTATTGCAAGAAAAATTTTGATAGTGTTGTAAAATTTCAAGAACCCCTACCACAGAATATACTTTTTAAAGAACTTAGATCTAAAGACTTTTTGCTTTCAATAAACGCTGAAAATGCGGGTTTCGCATTTGGTACGAAGATATTTGAATATTTCGCCTTAGGAGTAAAAATTATTTTAATTAGTCCAAAGGGTGAATTATTTAATTTATTATCAAGCTCGTCTCATTTAGTATCTGATTATTCAGATGAAGAATTAGAGAGAACTATACTCAAGCTCTTCAATAATTTTGAGTCTTTAGACTTTTCGTTACAGGAAAAATTTAATATTGAAATGTTAACTAAAGAACTAATTTTTTTAATAACTGGTAAAAAATAGTCTTTTGGTATAACTTTTCCCTTCTAAACAGATCTTTTAATGTATTTTTGCCAAAATTACATGAAATCTTAATTATCTGTAGAAATCTGAAAAGATATCAGTTTAAGAATCTTAATTATAATAAAAATTAGAAAATGAAAAATTGGATAAGTCTTTTATTAACGATATTGATAAGTATTAATGGCCTTGTAAGCCAAGAATTTATTCTAGCAGAATGTTGTGGAGAAGATGATCCATCAGAATCATGCTTATTTTACAGTTACAACCAAAATAATGAAATAGTAGGTATAACTGAAAAAGCATTTGGGGAGAACGTTCGTCAGACATTAAACAGTTTTGACGCGAGTGGAAGATTGGCAGCAACAACAAATAGCGAGTGGGATGGCACAGCATGGTCAAACTTAGACCAAGTACTGTATTCATATAATATTAACGGGGATACAACTGCGATCACTATAAAAACTAGTGATGGAATGGGTGGCTTAGTAAATGTTAGCCGAACATTAAATAGTTACGATGCAAATGGAAGACTGGCAGCAATTACAAATAGTGAATGGAGCGGTACTGCCTGGGTAAACCTAGACCAAGTATTATTTTCATACAATGTAAATGGAGACTTAACAGCAACTACCGTTAAGACAAGTGATGGTATGGGAGGTTTGGTAAATGTTAGCCAGACATTAAATAGTTACGATGCAAATGGAAGGTTATCTGCTACAACAGATAGCACATGGAACGGTACCGCATGGGTACAACAGGATCAGGTCCTTTCCTCATACAATGCGAACGGAGATTTAACTGCCACTACAATTAAGACAAGTGACGGGATGGGTGGTTTAGTAAATGAAAATCAAACTCTAAATAGTTATGATGCCAATGGACGATTATCTGCATCAACCATAAGCGAATGGAATGGTACTGCATGGGTGCCGCTAGATCAAGTGTTGACTTCATATAATGCAAACGGTGATACTACCGCGATTACCATAAAGACTGGTGATGGTATGGGAGGATTAGTAAATGTAAGCCAAGAGCTCAATAGTTATGATGCGAACGGAAGATTAGCAGCAACTACAAATAGTGAATGGAATGGTAGTGCTTGGATTCCACTTGATCAAGTATTTACGTCTTATAATGCAAATGGAGATTTAACGGCAATTACTGTCAAAACTAGTGATGGAATGGGTGGCTTAGTAAACGTAAGCCAGACTCTAAATAGCTATGATGGGAATGGAAGGCTATCGGCAACCACAAATAGTGAATGGAATGGAACTGCTTTTATTCCTTTGGATCAAGTATTAACATCATATAATGCCAACGGTGATTTGACAGCAACAACAATAAAAGTTGGTGACGGGATGGGAGGTTTGATTAATGTGAGTCAGGTATTAAATAGCTACGATGCAAATGGCAGACTAGCAGCAACTACAAATAATGAATGGAATGGAACTGCATGGGTTCCTATGGACCAACAATTATTCTCATATAACGCTACCGGTTTTGCAACAGCAATTACAAATAAAGTGTCAGATGGCATGGGAGGACTTGTAAACCTTTCACAGTCATTAAATAGTTATGATGTAAATGGAAATTTAGTGGCAGGTTCAGTCTCAGAGTGGGACGGAACACAGTGGGTAATATCTACAGTATGTCAATATTCATGGACTGTAAGTATGATGATTGATGCTGATGGAGACGGATTCTTTAATGATGAAGACTGTGACGATAACAACCCAGATGTTAACCCAGGAGCGGATGAAATCACTTACAATGGAATAGATGATGACTGTAATCCAGAGACTCTAGATGATGAT
>Ga0079202_10000465_pt1 | contig 13255 bp, 8 predicted proteins | sample PorBlaBluebeHill_FD_68601 | JGI IMG/M metagenome (GOLD analysis project Ga0079202, IMG submission 68601) | Marine algae microbial communities from Blueberry Hill - Blueberry Hill, Maine | ecosystem: Host-associated > Algae > Red algae > Blade | place: USA: Blueberry Hill, Maine
TCAGGTTCGAATGCCCGCCCTCGAGCTTGGTCCACACAAATGGTGGCTCAAGCTTGGCAACATGGGTATCGACCCATGCTTCGACGGCGGCGACGTCATAGCCGATTGGGTCTTCGCTGCTCACCGTCAGCCACCCATGGATGCGAAGGTCTTACCTTCGGCAGCCAACTTCTCTAGGAGCGCTGAGATCTTCCAGTGATCGCCTTCGAGGGTCTCGCCGTACTTCTTGATCTTTGCAACCACGTTGTCGAGACCCATGGTGTCGGCCCAGAACATCGGCCCACCGGTATAGACCGGCCAGCCGTAACCGTTTATCCAGATCACGTCGATATCGCTTGGGCGGATGGCGATTCCTTCTTCGAGAATCTTGGCGCCCTCGTTGACCATTGGCAGCAGGCAGCGTTCCAAGATTTCTTGTTCGGTGAACGTGCGCTGCTCGATTCCTTTGCTGCGACCGAAGTCTGCGACCATTTTTTCGACTTCGGGGTCCGGAGTCTTGGCCCGAGTCTTCGGGTCATAGGTGTAGTAGCCCCGACCGTTCTTCTGACCCTTGCGGCCGCTCTCGTTGAGCAAGTCTTTGATGGTTGAGGACGTTGAGGTTTCGGCCTTCCAGCCAATGTCGAGTCCAGCCAGGTCGCTCATGGCGAAGGGCCCCATCGGGAAGCCGAAGTCATACAGCACGTCGTCGATTTGAGCGGGGGTGGCGCCTTCGAGGCTCATTGCGTTTGCTTCGATGCGACGCATGGCCAGGATGCGGTTGCCAACGAATCCCTGGCAGACGCCGACGAGCGCCGGGATCTTGCCGATCCTTTTTGCGATAGCCATAGACGTTGCGATGACTTCGTTTGACGACTTGTCGCCTCGAACGACTTCGAGCAGCTTCATGACATTGGCGGGCGAGAAGAAGTGCAGACCAATAACGCTCTCTGGGCGAGATGTTGCTGATGCGATTTCGTTCACGTCGAGCGCCGACGTATTTGTTGCCAGTAAGGCTCCCGGCTTACAGATCTCGTCGAGTTGCATGAAGATGGACTTCTTGAGATCCATGTCCTCGAACACGGCCTCGATGACCATGTCGCATTCCGCGAAGTCTCCCATGTCGGTTGAACCGGAGATGAGCCCCATGCGAGTCTCGACATCGTCAGAGGAGATACGACCCTTAGATGCGGTGCGTTCGTAGTTGCCTCGAACGACACCGAGTCCGCGCTCCAAGGCTTCCTCGCTACGTTCGACCAATTTGACGGCAATGCCAGCGTTTACGAAGTTCATTGCGATTCCACCACCCATGGTTCCGGCGCCCAGGATGCCAACCGTGTTGATCTCGATCTGGGGTGTGTCCTTCGGGACATCGGGAACCTTTGCGGCTTGGCGCTCAGCAAAGAAGTAGTAACGCTGGGCCTGGGACTGGTTACCGGTCATGAGTTCGGTGAACAGCTCACGCTCGCGTTTGAGACCCTCGTCGAACGGGAGGTTCACGGCTGCCTCGACGCATTGCACGTTGTATTCAGGTGCCAGGAAACCCCTGGTCTTGCGGGCGATGCTGGCTCGGAAATTGGCGAAGATTTCTGGGTTGTTTTTTGCACTAGCGAGCTTGTCGTCGAAGTCGCGAATCCGGACTAACGGCAGGTTCTCTGAGACCACCCGTTCAGCAAAGGCGATCGCACCGGCTTGTAGGTCTTCGACGATCTCGCTGATCAGGCCGCACTCAAGCGCCTCGTCGGCGCCGATGGGATCGCCCGAGGTCATCATCTGCAAGGCCTTCTCAACCCCAGTGACTCGAGGCAAACGCTGGGTTCCACCTGCGCCGGGCAGCAAGCCGAGCTTGACTTCGGGTAGACCAAACTTTGCGGAAGGAGCGCCAACGCGATAGTGCGCGGCCATCGCGGTCTCAAGCCCACCGCCAAGCGCCGTGCCGTGAATCGCAGCGACCACCGGCTTCGGCGAGTCCTCCATGGCCGCCTGAGCATCTTGGAGCGAAGCACCCTGGGGAGCATTGCCGAATTCGGTGATGTCGGCTCCAGCTATAAAGGTGCGGCCTTCGCAGATCAAAACGATTGCCGTGACGGCATCGTCGGCAATGGCCGCCTGCATGCCGGCAGTTATCCCGGTGCGCACATGGTGACTGAGTGCGTTGACCGGCGGGTTGTCGATGGTGATGACAGCGACCGCGCCATGGTTCTCAAGTGTTACAGACTCGCTCAGTGCAGTCATTAAGGCTCCTTGGTGAGAGATATTCCAGAACTCGTTCTGTGCCCAAACTACGACCTCGGGAGCAGTGACAAAGAATTCCCGAGCAGGTCTTTCTGTCCAAGCGCACGAACCCAACAAAGCGTTGCGAAACTCTCTAGTCTTGAACGGCAAGCTTGGGCCCCGACAAAGGCGTTGTTCCCGCATGAAACAATCACCCGACGAAGTGCTCAACGCATGGCTTCAAGGCGAACAACTCGCCGAGGCCATGGTTCCCCTGATCGGCTCGCTGTACCGAGACCGCGATGTGGTGGTATCGATTTATGGTCGGTCACTGGTACGACAGTCGGCAACAAGCATCCTGAAGGCGCATCGTTATGCCCGCCAGGTCATTGACCATGAGTTACCAATCGCCGAGAGCTACGCGATGCTGAGCGCTCTGGCTGCCCGCCCGCTCGACTCCGCTCGCCTCGACTTGGGCAAGCTCACAACGGGTTACGCTCAGGCCGAGCAAGGCGTATCGGTCGAGGATTATCTGGACCAGGCGCTCGCTCCGATCTCCCAGGGATCTGGACGGTTGCTCGATGAACCAACCGATGTTGTGCTCTACGGTTTCGGTCGAATCGGGCGCCTGCTCGCTCGGATACTCATCGAACGAACGGGGAGCGGAGCGAAACTCAGACTCAGAGGTATTGTGCTGCGCCCCGGTGGGCCCGAAGATGCCGAAAAGCGGGCCAGCCTGCTTCGCCGTGACTCGGTCCACGGGGCCTTTACCGGCACGATCAAAGCCGATTGCGAGAACGGCCAGATAATCGCCAATGGCAACCCGGTGCAGCTGATCTACGCTAACTCACCAGCCGAAGTTGACTACACCGCGTACGGGATCAACAACGCGATTGTGATCGACAACACGGGAATCTGGCGCGACGAAGATGGCCTCGGCCAGCATCTTTTGGCCAAGGGCGTGCAGCGGGTACTGCTCACGGCTCCGGGCAAGGGCGGCATCAAGAACATCATCTATGGCGTGAACGACGATCAGATCACTGGGGCCGACCGCAGCATCAGCGCGGCGTCGTGCACCACCAACGCGATTGTGCCGGTTCTTAAGGCCATGCATGACAAGTACGAAATCCTTAGCGGACACCTCGAGACCGTGCACGCCTACACCAATGATCAGAACCTGACCGACAACTTCCATAAGAAGGCCCGACGGGGTCGCAGTGCTCCGCTCAACTTGGTGATCACCGAGACCGGTGCAGCCACGGCAGTAGCGAAGGCGCTGCCTGAACTCGCCGGGCGCCTTACCGGCAACGCAATCCGGGTCCCAACGCCGAACGTGTCGCTCGCGATTCTGAACCTGGAGCTTGGTGCCGAAGCCGACCGAGACGAGATCAACGCCTATCTGCGCAAGCTCTCGGTCGACTCCAAGCTGAGCGATCAGATCGACTACACGTCCTCTGATGAGATCGTGTCGAGCGACCTCGTGGGCTCGAACCGAGCGGGCATTGTCGATTCAAAGGCAACGATCGTGAACGGCAGTCGCTGTGTGCTCTACGTGTGGTACGACAACGAGGCGGGCTACAGCTACCAGGTTGTTCGTATCGTGCAGGATCTCGCTGGTCTGGCCTACCCGTCGGTGCCCTAACTAGCCATACAGTGCTGGTCGCACCTACGCTTCGGCCATGACCAACCTCGCCGTCTTCGACGACACACACGATCTCTTTCGCCAGAGCTTCCGCTCGTTCGTCGAGGCCGAGATGACTCCTCACGTGGAGTCATGGGAACGCGCCGGGATCATGGATCGGTCCGTGTACGCAAATGCGGGTGAGCACGGCTTTGTCGGGATGTCGATTCCCGAGGAGCATGGTGGCGGCGGCACAAAGGACTTCCGTTTCAACGCCATCATCGGCGACGAACTGGCACGAGCCAACATTGGCGGTGGCGGCCTGGGAGTGACTCTGCACAACGATATAACCACCCCGTACTTCATCGAGTACTGCAACCCCGAGCAAGCGCAGCGTTGGCTTCCTGGGATCGCCTCAGGCGAGTTGATCACGGCTATTGCGATGACCGAGCCCGGTACGGGGTCTGACCTGGCTGCGGTCGCAACCACTGCGGTAAGAGACGGCGACGAGTACGTGCTCAATGGGGCCAAGACGTTCATCACGAATGGCATTAACTCAGACCTGATCATCGTGGTCTGCAAGACCGATACCGACGGCGGTCACGGTGGCATGTCGTTGCTCGTGGTCGAGCGGGATATGGCTGGTTTCGAACGGGGCCGCAACCTTGACAAGGTTGGTCAGCACTCCGCTGACACCGCCGAGTTGTTCTTCAGCGATGTGCGGGTCCCCGTGGCAAACATGCTTGGCGTAGAAGGTCGAGCGTTTGACTACCTGTCGTTCAATTTGGCCCAAGAGCGATTGTCGATTGGCCTGTACGGTTTCTATGTTGCCCAAGCTGCGCTTTCCTGGACTGCGGAGTATGTCAAGGACCGCACCGCCTTTGGTCAGCCTTTGGCCAAATTTCAGAACACCAAGTTTGAGCTTGCTGATATCGCCACCGCAGTAGCGGTGACTGAACCGTTCATGAACCAATGTCTGCTGAAGCTCAACGACAGCACACTGACCCCTGGCGACGCAGCGATGGCGAAGTTATGGGGATCCGAACTCCAGAACAAGGCAACGGATCGCTGCCTGCAGCTCTTTGGCGGCTACGGCTATATGTCGGAGTACCCGATCTCTCGGGCATGGGTGGATGCCCGGGTGTGCACCATTTATGGGGGCACTTCTGAAATTATGAAGACGATCATTTCCAAAGAAGTGCTCGCCTAACCATCGCCACGGCCCGAACCACGTTTGTGGATGAGCTGGATTTGCCGCTGCCATCTCCACTGGACCGTTGCCGTTACGCCTGACCTAGTGGCTGGTTCTGCTTCTGTCGAACTTTTCGGTGAGGTCAATAACGAGGTCCTTGGCGAAGAACTGCCAGCGGCCCGAACCCTCGTTGCGGAAGTGCTCAAGGCAGGCGGCGGCGTCGATCAGGATTGGCACACACTCGCCGGGGTAGAGGCCATATTGTTCGATCGGTGGCCCAATGATCGAAAGCGGGATGCCCATCATGCGGTTCAGGATCCGCACTAGCGGCTTCTCAACCGAGGCAATGAGCAGGGTCGCATGCTGGTTGACAAGTCCATGCCCAAGAAGGAGGGCCAACGCCCGGTAGTGCGGCGTATCGCTCCCGACTGCAAGGCGCGATACCTCGCCAACGACTTCGTGGCCCTCGTCGATTAACTCTTGGAAATGGGGATAAAAAGTGTGGTGCTCAAGCATTGGAAGCCCAGCGGCGGGGTACACAATTCGAACGGTCGCCTGAATTTCAGCATCTCGATAGAGCCCGAAGTAGATACTTTCGGTGACTGTTGGGTCTGCTGGCAATTCGGTTGGTAGCTCGTCGAGCAGGCCACTCTCGAAATACCGGTTCATTTGGAACCAGCGAAGCTGATCGATCTTGTCGGGATCGACCACGACACGCGGCCGCAATTCAGGTAGGTTGGTGACCGGATTCATAGCGCCCCTCGGATTGGTGCTAGGTGGGTCTGGCGGCCTAAGTGTGACACACCCCACGGTGAGCAAGCGAATTTGCACGGGCAGTGAGTGAAAAAGATGCTCAGAGTGGTCGTGTCAACACTCTGCTCCGCGGGTGCTCGACGCGTGGCGTCTTGTACTGGGTTAGTCGCGTAGGCCGTCGTGCCTACTCCCGAGGAGATCGAGGAACTGAGCGATCTCGCGCTCGTCGAGGTCTTGGGAATAGTCGAAGGCATCGCGACACGCTTCGAACATGGCTCTGTCGATGCCAATAGTGGCGTCCCAAGCGGGGCTTTTGCGGAGTTCGTGTTCGTCGCGTAGCACGCGGGCCTGCACGACTTTGGTTGTTTCGTTTCCCGGCACCATGCGCACGTAATCCCGGAGAAGATCGAGGTCGGTGTCGGCTGTGGCGACGATCACGCAATCCAGATCGTCGCGAGAACACATGACAAGCGCATCCAACGCTAGCCACACGTCGATGCCTTTTTCTTGGCCTCGATTGCGCGACTTGACCCGAGCCTTGGTGACCTTGCCCTGCTGGGTGTGAGGTGGGCCGAGGTCCCGATCTCGAATGCTCCACTCCCACCGGTAGCGCAGCGGCTTCTCGAGCACAACGACGTCGGTGGTGACCATGAGTTCATGGCGCCGGGTTTGGCTCTCGTGGCGCTCAGGGTCCACGGCTGCTGAAGGGATGCCGGTTGCGTAACGCACTTCGACAAGATCGTTGGAGCCCGCAAGCGCTCGAGCCAGCAACAGCGGGTGCATGTTGCCGTGTCCGAACGCATAGCGAGCTCCAATAGTCACGTTTTGGCCGTCGATAAAGACGCCGACACGCATAGATGTGGTGGTAGTCGCTGGATGCCTAGCGGCCGAGCAACTGGCCCAGGATCATCTTGCCTGCTTGGCCCTTAAGCAGATCGCCGGCCATATCCATGATGCCGCCGCCATCTTTGTTGTTGTTGTCGTCGTCGCCGTCGAGCATGTCGAGAATTTGGCCAAGCATGCCATCGTTCTGTTTTACCGTAACGCGTTCTTGTTCGAGTGAGCTAGCAACTTGCTCGCTGCCGCCTCCCGCCATCTTTTTGCCTAGGTAACCAAGAACGATCGGAGCGAGCAGCGGCAAGAGCCTGCTCACCATCGATGCGTTGAGACCGCTTGCGGCCTGGACTTGTTGCTCGACCCGGGGTCGAGACTGACCAAAGACGTGGCCAAGTATGTTCTCGCCATCGCGGTTGGCTTGCTGCTGGGCCCACTGGCTGCCGCCGAAGATCGATCCAAGGCTGTCAAGGATGGAACCATCGTGCTTATTGCCAAGCGCATTCGACAACGCGGAAGCGCCTTCGGGCTGACGCGAGTTGCGGGCGAGGCCGCCGAGCAGGGCCGGGAGAGCTGCCGCTACTCCTTTGCCTACTGCGTCGTTGTCTGCGCCGAGCACGCCTGCGAGCTGGCCAAGCGTGTCACCGCCGAGTGCGCCTGCGAGTTCTTCGAGCATGGATGCCATGGATGGGTCTCTCTTCTACGACTGAAATTGCTGACTGGAGCGTACATGGTGTGACACTCGACACGGAAGAACGCCTGTGCCACTCGGCCTATTCCCTCCACCAAAAGCGTCCTAGGCTGAAGCGATGGTTGCTCCTGTTCTCCAGATGGTGCCGCTCGGGACCCAATGGCCGACGCTCGACCCTTTTTTGTTCTGCGCCCATCATCTGGATGCTTATCCGGCCGCAAATGGATCGCTCGGCCCAGCGGCGTCGCTTGCCGGACGCCGGATTGGTCAGGACTTTGCGGGCATCGATGGTTGGAACATGTATCACGGCGCGCAAGTTCCTGGCTTTCCTCAGCATCCGCATCGCGGGTTTGAGACCGTGACCTACGTGCGCCGGGGATGGTGCGATCACGCAGACTCGCTCGGCGCTCGAGCACGTTTTGGCGAAGGCGATGTGCAGTGGCTCACCGCAGGGGCCGGCATCGTCCACAGCGAAATGTTTCCGTTGTTCTCCACCGACGCGCCGAACCCGTTGCACCTGTTTCAGATCTGGCTGAACCTGCCGGCAGCGAACAAAATGGTTGACCCGTACTACTCGATGCTTTGGGGTCGTGATCTCCCCGTGGTGGTCAAAGACGGCGCCGAAGTCACCCTAATCACCGGCGAGCTCGGGGGTCATATCCCGCCGCAGCCTCCTCCAGATTCGTGGGCCGCTCAACCCGATAGCTCGGTCGCAATCTGGCATGTGAGCCTTGACCCGGGTGGTAGCTGGTCACTTCCGGCGGGACCGGCCAGCGTGTCGAGAGTGTTGTACCACTTCGATGGCGACGAATTGCGAATCGGCGATACCTGTGTCGACGCAAATACCGGCGCAGTTCTTGAGCCTTCGGTCGATGTAATGCTCGCAGCAAGCAACGGTGCCGAGTGTCTCATTCTGCAGGGACGCCCGATCGGGGAGCCTGTCGCGCAGCAGGGTCCGTTCGTTATGAATACCAACGCAGAGATCCAGCAGGCCTTCGCCGACTACCAGCGAACCAGCTTCGGTGGCTGGCCATGGCCTGCTGATGATCCCGTGCACGGCATGGAGAAGAAGCGGTTCGAGGACAAACCCGGCTAGTCAGTCAAATAAGCACTAGATTCAGATGCATCTATGACTGATGATGCATCAATTATTTACACGCTCACCGACGAAGCCCCAGCGCTTGCGACCCGGTCGTTGTTACCCATCGTGCAGGCGTTCGCTAGCGCTGCTGGTGTGTCCGTCGCCACGCGAGACATATCGCTCGCCGGTCGCATCCTGGCCAACTTCAACGAATGGCTCACGCCCGAGCAACAAACGCCCGATGCGCTCGCAGAGTTGGGTGAACTAGCCAAGGCGCCAAGCGCCAACATCATCAAGTTGCCAAACATCAGCGCATCGGTGCCCCAACTCAAGGCAGCAGTTGTTGAACTCCAGGCGCAGGGCTACGAACTGCCGGAGTACCCCGACGACCCCGAGACTGACCAAGAACGCGACATCAGAAATCGGTACAACCGGGTTATGGGGAGCGCCGTGAATCCGGTCTTACGCGAAGGTAATTCGGACCGTCGTGCTCCTGCAGCGGTCAAGAAGTACGCGCAGTCAAATCCTCATTCCATGGGGGCCTGGTCCAGCGACTCGGCCAGCCATGTTTCGACCATGACGACGGGCGACTTTCGCCACAACGAACAATCGGTCACGGTGGCCGAAGCCGGCACCGCCCGGATCGAATTCACCGGCGCCAACAGCACGCAGGTTCTCAAAGAAGTTCCACTTCTCGCAGGCGAGGTCATCGACGGAACCTTCATGTCCAAGGCCGCACTCGACGAGTTCCTTGCCGCCGAGATAGCCGATGCCCGTGAGTCAGGCGTGCTTTTCTCACTGCACATGAAAGCCACGATGATGAAGGTTTCGGACCCGATCATCTTCGGACATGGTGTTCGGGCCTACTTCGCCGACATGTTCGCAACCTACGGCGCGGCCCTTGATGATGCCGATGCCGATCCAAACAACGGACTCGGCAACGTGGTGGCGGCATTCGACGAACTCGATGATCAGACCCGGGCCGGTGCCGAGGCTGCGCTCGCCGCTGCCTATGCACGCGGCCCGGCGTTGGCCATGGTGAACAGCGACAAGGGGATCACCAATCTTCATGTGCCAAGCGACGTGATCATCGATGCATCGATGCCCGCCATGATCCGCACATCGGGCCAGATGTGGAACGCTGCTGGTGAATTGCAAGATGCAAAGGCAGTCATTCCCGACAGCAGCTACGCCGACCTGTATTCGGCCACATTTGACCACTGCAAAGAGCACGGCGCCTTCAATCCAACCACCATGGGCACGGTGCCCAATGTCGGTCTTATGGCACAAAAGGCCGAGGAATACGGGTCCCACGACAAGACGTTCGAGGTTGCCGAGGCTGGCACGATGAACATCGTTGCCGCCGACGGCACGGTTCTGACCTCGCACCAAGTCGAACCCGGCGATATCTGGCGGGCATGTCAGGTCAAGGACTTGCCTATCCAGGACTGGGTCAAGCTCGCCGTCAACCGGGCACGCGCAACCGGCTGGCCAACCATCTTCTGGCTTGACTCCAAACGCGCCCACGACGCTCAGCTGATCATTAAGGTCGAGCGTTACCTGGCCGATCATGACACAACGGATCTCGATATCCGGATCATGAATGTGGCCGATGCGTCAGCGTTCACACTCGACCGGGCCCGCGCCGGCAAGAATACCGTATCGGTTACCGGCAATGTGCTGCGGGACTATCTGACCGATCTCTTCCCCATTCTCGAACTTGGTACAAGCGCCAAGATGCTCTCCATCGTCCCGCTCATGAACGGCGGTGGGCTGTTCGAGACCGGAGCGGGCGGGTCGGCCCCAAAGCATGTGCAGCAGTTTGAGCAAGAGAATCATTTGCGCTGGGATTCGCTCGGCGAGTTCCTTGCTCTTTCGGTTTCGCTCGACCACTTGGGCGAGGTCACCAACAATGCTGCAGCCCGTATGTTGGGCGATGCTCTCGACGCCGCAACCGAACAAGTCCTGCAGAACGGCAAGTCGCCATCTCGCAAGGTCAACGAGCTCGACAATCGTGGCAGTCACTTCTACCTCGCCATGTACTGGGCGAAAGCTCTTGCCGATCAGACTGACAACGTCGATGTCGCAGCTAAGTTCGCGCCACTTGCAGCAGCTCTGGCAGCGAACGAGGACACGATTGTGCATGAACTTAATGCAGTCCAAGGACAGCCCATGGATATTGGTGGCTACTACGCACCTGATGAAGCCTTGGCGTCGGCGGCGATGCGGCCTAGCCAAACCCTCAATGAGCTTCTTGCAGACTTTGTTGCCATATGAGCGCAGCGATCGGGGCGTTCGATACAGCACTCGCGCTCACTCCAGACTTACTTGCCATCAATAGGTTGCCAGCACGTGCGCCCCTCGCAGGCCATGAGTCCGGAGAAGCTGCCCGCAACGACGTTGATCTGGTCGCCACATCGTCTCGGTGGCGGCTGTCGCTCGACGGCCAATGGAACTTCCGGCTGATTGATAACCCAGACCATGTGCCACCGAGTTGGCCAGCCAAGTCCACGTTGCTGGCGCGGGATTGGAACCCCGTCCAGGTCCCTGGATGCTGGACTCGCCAACATGTTGGCGACGCACCCCACTACACCAACATCGTCATGCCGTGGCCGGGCCTCGAGGCCCCGGCGACTCCTCAACGGAACCCAACCGGTCTTTATCACCGCAGTGTTGATGTGCCAGGGCATTGGGTGGACCGCACAGTGGTCTTGCACCTGGGCGGGTTCGAGAGCGTCGCTGCGGTTTGGTGTAACGGTGATTTTGTTGGAATGGGCAAGGACAGCCGCTTGCCGTCGGAATTCGACGTAACCGATCGGCTGATCCCCGGACGCAACACCTTCGATATCATGGTGATCCGGTACAGCGATGCCACCTGGATCGAGGACCAAGACCACTGGTGGCACGCAGGTCTGCACCGCTCGGTCTATCTCGAAGCAAGGGCGGTGGATCGTATCGACGATGTTTCCATCGTGGCGGATTTTGATCCCGCCACCGGACAGGGCCATCTGCATCTTGACGCTCTCGTGTGCAGCGCCGCCAGCGGCGTAACCGCCTCGGGAAATTTCGAGGTCAAAGCTACCGTGTTCGCAGGCGACGAGATAATCGCAAGTGACCAGGCGCCAGTGCCGCAGGTGCCAACCGGCGAACCGCTTGACCTGTTGGTTGCCGCATACGACTATCCGGGTCGCGTGGCGTCGATAGATCTCAACGTCGGCTCGATCTCACCGTGGAGTGCCGAGACACCCCGGCTTTATCGGGTCGTAGTCGAACTGGTTGATCGATTTGGCCAAACGCACAATGCCACTGCACTCAACGTTGGGTTCCGCCGGATCGAAGTTCGCGATCGACGCCTGTTCGTCAACGGCACGCCGGTGGTGCTCCTGGGTGTGAACCGCCACGATCACCACCCGATCACGGGCAAGGTCCAGACCGTGCAGGATCTGCGCGACGATTTGCTCAGCATGAAGCGCCACAACATGAACGCCGTGCGGTGCGCCCATTATCCGAACGACCACCGACTGCTCGACCTCTGCGATGAGCTGGGCATGTACGTGATCGACGAAGCAAACGTAGAGAGCCATGCCCGGCTTCGCTCGGTTGCCGATGACACGCGTTACCTGGGTGCGATCCTCGACCGAGTCAAGCGAATGCTCCTGCGCGACCGCAACCATGCGAGCGTGATCATGTGGTCGCTCGGTAACGAGTCCGGTCACGGCGCAGCCCACGACGCCAGCGCCGCGTGGGTACGAGCTGTTGACCCAACTCGTCCACTTCACTATGAAGGGGCAATCCAACGCCGATTCAACGTCAACGACGGCAGCGACGAGTTAATGAACCAGGCGCCAACCACGCGTGAGCGACTTGTCACCGATGTTGTTTGCCCGATGTACACCGCCATCGACAAGATCGTCGCTTGGGCCCAATGGGCCGAAGCGACCGGCGAGGATGATCGACCGCTGATCTTGTGTGAGTACAGCCATGCCATGGGTAACTCAAATGGGTCGGTCGACGCCTACGCCCAAGCCTTCTTCGACGAACCAGCACTTGGTGGCGGCTTCATTTGGGATTGGCGGGATCAGGGCCTGTACGAAGTCGACGAAAACGGTCGGGTGTACTGGGCCTATGGCGGCCACTTCGGCGACAACCCGAACGATGCAAACTTCTGCATCAACGGCTTGGTGGGGCCCGACGGTGAGCCTCATCCTGGTCTGATCGAAGTTGCCTGGGCCTATCGCCCTGTTGCCGTGGAGTCGGTCCGTGGCCGCCGGGTCAGGGTGAGCAACCGCCGTGCGTTTGCGGGTCTCGGCGACCTCGTTGGGTCGTGGGATCTGGTGATCGACGGACAGGCCGTCGAACAAGGAACGCTCGAATTCGATATCGATGCAGGAACGTCGTCGGTGATCTCGATTCCGTTCACCACCGAACTGAAACAAAAGCAGGACGCTCGGATTCACCTACGTTGGCACCAACGGGTCGATACTCCGTGGGCCGAGGCCGGCCACCTAGTCGCATGGGATGAGATCGGCCTGCGTTCTGCTGTTTCTGTTGAGCAGGCTCCGGAACTGCGTGAACCCATCGTGGTCACCGGTGCGGGTTCTATCGAAGTTGGCGCAACCGAGTTTGCCTGGGGTGATCTCGGCCCCTCGGAAATGGTGATCGATGGCATCTCGGTCGAGATGTCGGCAATGTGGCCGACCTTGTGGCGAGCCCCGACCGACAACGACGGTGTCGGCCAGGGCTGGATGAGCGAAATGAGTGGCCTGCGGCCGACCTGGGTCCGCTGGGGCCTCGACGAACTGATCAAGGCGACCGAACGAGTTGAACGATCCGAGACTGCCGATGGCCGCAGCGCGGTGCGGTTCATTCGCGCTCTTTGTGGACGCGATAACC
>Ga0079202_10000466_pt1 | contig 13250 bp, 7 predicted proteins | sample PorBlaBluebeHill_FD_68601 | JGI IMG/M metagenome (GOLD analysis project Ga0079202, IMG submission 68601) | Marine algae microbial communities from Blueberry Hill - Blueberry Hill, Maine | ecosystem: Host-associated > Algae > Red algae > Blade | place: USA: Blueberry Hill, Maine
GAGCCGTTCTCGGCGGTTGACGAGCAGACACGACGCAAGTTCCAGGAGGACCTGCTGGCGCTGGTCGCTAACGAGAACAAGACATTCATCTTCGTCACGCATTCGATCGAGGAAGCCGTCTACGTCTCGGATCAGATCGCGATCCTGCTACCTCGCCCGAGCCGGGTTTCCGAGATCATCCGGCCCACGGGCCTGCGCGAAAAGGATCTCCTGACCATCCGGCGCGACCCGGAGTACCTCGATATCGTCGACGATATCTGGGCGTCCTTGCGGGCTTATGTGGAGTAGCCGATGAAGGTCTACGGAATTCGGCTCCCTGCGATGTCGTCTCTGCTCCTGTGGGGACTGCTCTGGGAGTTGTTTGGCCGTTCGGGCATGTCGTTCTTCGTGCCGCCACTGTCCGACGTTTTCGCGACGCTGTTCGAGATCTTCGGTACAGCGGCGTTCCAGAAGGCCCTGTACGAGACGGCCTATGCGTTTTTCGTCGGCGTCTCCTGTGCCATCGTGATCGGCATACCGACGGGTATTCTCATGGGCAAGAGTCGATTGACCGACGAGTTGCTGCTGCCCTGGGTGAACATCTTCCTGAGCGCACCCCTGACGGCACTGGTGCCCGTGCTCATGGTGCTGTTCGGTTTTGGCATGAAGTCCATCATCATCACGACCACCCTGTTCGCGATCTGGATCATCATCCTGAATGCGCGTGCCGGCGTCATGCAGATCAATCGATCGCTCATCGAGATGGCGACGAGCTTCGGTGCCACCCCCTGGGCGGCCTTCACCAAGATCTACATCTGGGCCGCCCTGCCGGAGATCCTGGGCGGTGTGCGGATCGGCGTCATCCGTGCGGTCAAGGGCGTGATCATCGGACAGCTGTTGATCTCGATCGCAGGGTTCGGAGCCCTGTTCGAGCTCTACTCCGCCAACTTCCTGATGAGCCATTTCTGGGCAGTACTGCTGGTGCTGTTCGCCATGGCATTCGCCATATCCGAATTCCTTGCGTACCTGGAGCGGCGCGTGTCGTACTACGCAGCGAAGCGTTGAGCCGACAGCCTGTTGACACACGCCGACCGCGATCGGCCTGGGTAAGTGCAATGCTTGCGCATGCCCCAACCGCTCGCTGAAGAGTCTGCCGATATTCGAACCCGATCGAACGGAACCTCGGTACGCCCACGACTGTCATAGGCCGTTCCTGCATGGAAACTGGTTTTTCACCGAGCGTGTGCATACCTGATCGTGTCGTTCTATCCCCCTGACCTTATAATCTTTCGACCTCACATCCCCCCTTCTCTCACTTATCCCAGGAGCATCGCACAACCTCATGATCGCGAACGCAACCCGCTATACCGTCGCCGGACTTCTTCTTGCCACCATCGGTTCCGTCCACGCCACAGACCTATCGGCCGTGCCCTCAGGCACCTACAACGCTGACCCGACGCATTCCTACATCACCTTCAGCTACAGCCACCTCGGTCTCTCGAATCCGGTCATTGCCTTCGATGATTTTACTGTCGACATGAACCTTGACAGTGCCGATCCGACGAAGTCGATGATCAGCGTGACGATCGATGCGGCAAGCGTGGTTGCCGGCTCGGACATCTGGCGGGAACACCTCACCGGTGCAGATTTCTTCGATATCGCCAATCATCCTGACATCACCTTCCAGTCGACGAGTGTCGAAGGTGCCGGCGATGGCGCCTATAGGGTCTCCGGCGACATGACGATCAAGGGCGAGACGAAGCCGATGACGCTGACTGTTGCCATCAACGCGGCCATGAATCATCCGATGAGCGGCGATCCGGTCGTTGGCATCGGCGCTTCATCGGAAATTCTGCGATCGGAATTCGGCATGGGCAAGTTCGCGCCCAACGTTAGCGATGAAGTCACGATCAATGTGACCGCCGAGCTGGTCAAGGCGAAGTAGGCTCGCAAACTTCCAGGTCGGTCCGGGGTCGGTCACTCCTAGCTTGGGAAGAGTGGCCGGATCCGGATGTTCAGGCAGGGGGGTGCGGGCAGATTTTCGGCCGCGTCCGCCGCATTGCTGTCGTTTCCACTTTGCACTGATTGCCAGGCCCTGATTCCTCTGCATGCGCACCACCCTCCCTCGCTACGACGACATCGCGATTGGTCTTCACTGGCTCATCGCAATCCTGATCCTGGGCCTGCTGGCGGTCGGCAAGTTCATGACGGGGCTCGAGGCAGACGATCCATTGCGCTTCGCCCTCACGCAGTGGCACAAGACATTCGGCATCACCGTGCTGTTGCTCTCGGTGTTGCGTCTCCTTTGGCGAGTGGCGCACCGGCCGCCGCCTGACCCGGACTCGATACCTCGCTGGCAGAAGCTTGCCGCCCATGGCACGCACATCGTGCTGTATGTGCTCATGTTCGTCATACCGATTACTGGCTGGATACTCGTGTCGGTCTCACCGCTCGACGTGGATACCTTGCTGTTCAACGTCATCCCCTGGCCGCACCTGCCACCCTTCCCCGATCTGCCGAATCGCGAGGCACTTGAACACGATTTCGCCGGATATCACGAACTTGCCGGCAATCTCCTGATCCTGCTGTTGCTTGCTCATGCAGGGGCCGCGCTCAAGCATCACTTTATCGACAAGGATTCGATTCTTGTGCGCATGTTGCCCGACGGTTCACGGCGTTGGTACGGCAAGCTCGCCGTGTTTGCCGTGCTCGCGAGCGTCGCCGGTGGCGGCCTTGCCTGGGTGGCGAAGTCCAACAACCAGGCCGCCATCCTTGCCGCAGGCGATAGCGAGGTGAGCTTTCTTGCTGACATCACCGGAGCGGATACGCCCGGCGTCTTCCCGGTCAGCGAAGTGAACGCCTCTATCGACGAAAGTGACCCTGCGGGCAGCGTAATCGAAGCACGGGTCGAAACCGGCGGCGTGACCAGCGAGAATTCGCAGATGGCGGCCTCCCTGCCAAACGCGGACTGGTTCGACTCGGCAACGCATCCGGAAGCGACCTTCGTCTCGACCACCATCGAGCAGCGCGACGACGCGACTCTTGACGTTCAAGGCACTCTGACCATCAAGGGGCAGGCCGTCGACGTCGTATTTCCGATGACGCTGACAGACGAGGCAGACAAGCAGGTAGCGCGTGGCGAATTCACGGTCGATCGACGGGACTTCAACCTCGGGCTCGACAGTCAGGCGACCGACGAATACGTCGGCTTTCCGGTCGTCATCCGATTTCGCTTCGACATGGCCGCGGTGGGTAGCTGACGGGCGCATTCGGCATGCAGTCGGGAATGGTGGGCTGGTAGACTTTTGCGCATCAACGTCACCCCGGAAAGCGTCGTTCATGCCGATCCGCAAGATACTCGTCGCCAACCGCTCCGAGATTGCCATACGGGTGTTCCGTGCTGCCAATGAACTCGGCATCGGCACCGTCGCCATCTGGTCAGAGGAAGACAAGCTGGCCCTGCACCGCTTCAAGGCTGATGAAGCCTACGAGATCGGCCGCGGACCGCACCTGGAGCGAGACCTGGGCCCGATCGAAGCCTACCTCTCGATCGACGAGGTGCTGCGCGTTGCCAGGGAATCCGGCGCTGATGCCATCCACCCGGGCTACGGCTTGCTCTCGGAGAGCCCGGAATTCGTCGATGCCTGCGACGCGGCCGGCATTACCTTCATCGGTCCGCGGGCCGACACCATGCGGCGGCTCGGCAACAAGGTCGCCGCGCGCAATCTTGCGGTCGAGGCCGGTGTGCCGGTCGTGCCGGCAACGGAGCCCTTGCCCGATGACCCCGCGACGATCCGCTCGATGGCGGCCGAGATCGGCTATCCAATCATGCTCAAGGCCTCCTGGGGCGGCGGCGGCCGGGGCATGCGCACCATTCGCAGCGAAGAGGATCTCGATCGCGAGGCAGACGAGGCGCGCCGTGAAGCGCGAGCGGCCTTCGGCAAAGACGAGATCTATCTAGAAAAGCTGGTCGAACGCGCTCGACACGTGGAAGCGCAGATTCTCGGCGATACCCATGGTAATGCCGTGCACCTGTTCGAACGCGACTGTACGGTGCAGCGCCGAAACCAGAAGGTCGTCGAGCGGGCGCCCGCGCCGTACCTCAACGACGCACAACGGGCCGAGCTCTCGGGTTATGCGCTGAAGATCGCCAACACGACCGGCTACGTCGGCGCAGGCACGGTCGAGTTCCTGATGGACATGGACACGAACGCGTTCTACTTCATCGAAGTGAACCCGCGTGTTCAGGTCGAGCACACGGTGACCGAAGAGGTTACCGGCATCGACATCATCAAGGCGCAGATACACCTCGTCGACGGCGCGGTCATCGGTACGCCCGAGTCGGGTGTACCGGCGCAGGAATACATTCGCCTCAACGGGCACGCGATGCAGTGCCGCATCACCACCGAAGACCCGGAGCAGAACTTCGTGCCGGACTATGGGCGTATCACGGCCTATCGGGGCGCGGCCGGGTTCGGTATCCGGCTCGACGGCGGCACCGCCTACTCCGGCGCCGTCATCAATCGCTTCTACGATCCGCTGCTGGAGAAAGTCACCGCCTGGGCGCCCACGCCCGGGGAAACCATTCGGCGCATGGACCGGGCGCTTCGGGAATTCCGTATCAGAGGGGTCGCGACGAACCTGACGTTCCTCGAGAACATCATCGCGCATCCGAATTTTCTGGACAGTAGCTACACCACGCGCTTCATCGATACCACGCCGGAACTCTTCGAGCAGGTCTCCCGCAAGGACCGCGCAACCAAGCTCTTGCATTACATCGCCGATGTGACGGTCAACGGACATCCCGAAACCCGTGAACGCGTCCGTCCACGGACGGACTCCAATGCGCCCCGCCCACCCTGGATGGACACGCCCGTGCCGGACGGGCATCGACAGCGACTGGAGCGCGATGGCGCGGCCGCTTTCGCCACGTGGATGCGTGAGGAGAAGCGCGTTCTGGTCACCGACACGACCATGCGCGATGCGCACCAGTCACTGCTCGCGACACGGGTGCGCACGATCGACATTGCCAATGCGGCAGGGGCTTACGCACGCGCGTTACCGGAACTCCTGTCTCTCGAATGCTGGGGCGGTGCGACGTTCGACGTCAGCATGCGCTTTCTGACCGAAGACCCCTGGGAACGCTTGCAACTGGTTCGCGAGAAAGCGCCGAACATGCTGCTGCAGATGCTGGTACGCGGCGCCAACGGCGTGGGCTATGAGAATTATCCCGACAACGCCGTCAAGTATTTCATTCAGCAGGCCGCAGCGAACGGCGTCGACCTGTTCCGCGTCTTCGACTGCTTCAACTGGATCGACAACATGCGTGTCTCGATGGACACCGTGCTCGAGGAAGGCAAGCTCTGCGAGGCGGCAATCTGCTACACCGGGGACATGCTCGACGCCAGTCGATCGAAATACAACCTTGGCTACTATCTGAATCTCGCTCGGGAAATCGAGAAGGCCGGTGCGCACATTCTCTGCATCAAGGACATGGGCGGCCTCATGAAACCAGCCGCTGCGCGGCAACTGTTCTCGACCTTGCGTGACGAGATAGCCCTGCCGGTTCACTTCCATACCCACGATACGTCGGGCATCAGTGCAGCTACGGTACTGGCCGCGATCGACGCCGGTGTCGACGCGGTGGACGCGGCCATGGACGCCTTCTCCGGCGGAACATCGCAGCCCTGTCTCGGTTCCATCGTCGCCGCGCTGTCCGACAGTGAACGCGATCCGTCGCTTGATCGTGATGCCATTGAACAACTCAGTTTCTACTGGGAGGCGGTGCGCAACCAGTACGCGGCCTTCGAGAGCGATGTCAAGGCACCGGCATCGGAGGTCTACCTGCACGAGATGCCCGGCGGGCAGTTCACCAACCTCAAGGAACAAGCACGCTCACTCGGCCTCGAATCACGCTGGCACGAGGTCGCGCGCGCCTACGCCGATGTGAACGCGCTGTTCGGTGACATCGTCAAGGTCACACCCTCTTCCAAGGTGGTCGGCGACATGGCGCTGATGATGCTCAGCCAGGAGCTGACGATCGAGGATGTTGCCGATCCGGATCACGACATATCCTTCCCGGAATCAGTCGTGTCGATGATGCGCTGCGAGCTGAGTCGGCCCGAGGACGGTTTCCCGAAGGCGATCCAGTCCAAGGTACTCAAGGGCGAGGCGCCGATCGAGGGACGCGCGGGCGCGCTGATGGCTGCGCGCGACCTGGCGGCCGACCGCGTCACGCTCGCCGAGAATCTCGGTCGTGACGTGAGCGATACCGAGCTTGCCTCGTGGCTGATGTATCCCAAGGTCTTCACCGACTTCTGTGCCGCGCAGATCACCTACGGGCCGACGAGCGTGCTGCCGACACCTGTCTATTTCTATGGCCTGACGGCAGGCCAGGAGATATTCGTCGAAATCGAAAAGGGCAAGACGCTGGTCATCCGCTGCCTTGCCATCGGTGACACCAACGATCGCGGCATGGTGCGCGTGTTCTTCGAACTCAACGGTCAGCCGCGGTCGATTGCCGTTCCCGACAGGATCCATGGTGCCACGGACGCAAGCTTGCGCCCCAAAGCCGCCGCCGAAAACCCGCTGGAAGTGGGTGCGCCGATGCCTGGCGTCATTTCCGGCATCAACGTCGAAGCGGGACAGACCATCGAGGCAGGTGACGTCCTGCTGTCGATAGAGGCCATGAAGATGGAGAGCGCCTTGCACGCCGAGTCGGCTGGCGTGGTGCGGGAAATCCTGGTCAAGGCGGGCGATCAGATAGATGCCAAGGATCTGCTGGTCCGCCTGAGCGAGCCCCCCGGGTAACGGCAGCGCGGTGCCCGTGCGTCCGGAATGGTGAAGCTGCGACCTTATCGACCGCATCGACCTGCAGACCGGTCTACACTGCGCGCGTAGCAGGTAACAACCGCATGGATAGCCCAGGAGTCTTTCCGGGTACCCCTCGTTCCGGAGCAAGGAATTGAACGATCTAACGCCACTCGATACCAGCTGGCTGCTCATCTGCGCCTTTCTCGTCACGACGATGCAGATCGGCTTTTGCGCGCTCGAGTCCGGTCTGGTTCGTCAGAAGAACTCCATCAACGTTGCCTTCAAGAACCTGATGGACTTCGTTGTCGCGGGCCTGGTGTTCTGGCTGATCGGTTACGGTCTGATGTTTGGCGCGGGCAGCGCCAATGGCCTTCTGGGTACCGATCTCTTCCTCCGTTCGCACGCCGACGGCAACGCCGCCTTCTTCGTGTATCAGATGGTGTTCTGCAGTGTGGCCGCGACCATCGTCGGTGGTGCGCTGGCAGAGCGGACGAAACTTACCAGCTACCTGCTCATCAGCGCACTCGTGGCGGCCCTGTTCTATCCACTCATGGGCCACTGGGCCTGGGGTGGAACACTTGAAAATGGCGCGCCCGGCTGGCTCGCCGCACGCGGCTTTGTCGACTTCGCTGGCGCGACCGTCGTTCACGGTACCGGCGGCTGGCTGGCGCTCGCGGCCGTCATCGTCATCGGCCCGCGCATCGGTCGCTTCGACACTGACAAGCCCTTGCTCGGCAGTAACTATACCGTCGCCACCATCGGCGTACTGGTGCTCTGGTTCGGCTGGTTCGGCTTCAACGGCGGCAGCAACTATCGCTTCGACGACAATGTCGCGAGCATCATCGTCAACACGTCCCTGTCGGCAGCAGCAGGCGCGCTGACTCTGCTATCTTTTGCCTATGCCAGAAAGCGCAAGCCTGACGTTGCTGCTTCACTCAACGGTACCGTCGCCGGTCTGGTCGGCGTAACCGCAGGATGCCATCTCTATGAAACGACCGATGCCATTGCCGTCGGCGTCATTTGTGCCACCGCCTGCGGTCTTGCGATGCGGCTCCTGGTACGCCTTCGCATCGACGATGTCATCGGTGCCTGGCCCGCACATGCAGTTGCAGGCGGTGTCGGCACATTACTCGTGGCGCTCCTTGGCGAAACGTCGGGCTTCCCGCTCGAGCACGGTCGCATCGAACAATTGCTGGTGCAGGCAACGGGCGTGGCTACGGTTGCGGTCTGGGGCTTCGGTGGCGGATTCGTCGTGCTCTGGCTGCTGAATCGCTTCATCCCGCTGCGTGTCTCGGCCGAAGATGAAGTCGCCGGCCTCAACGTCGCGGAACACGGCGCTTCGACAGACCTCCTCGAACTCCTCGGCGAAATGAACTCGCAAGGCCAGGATGGCGATTTCACAGCGCCTGTGGCAGTCGAGCCCCATACCGAAGTCGGACAGATCGCGAACGAGTACAACCGGGTTCTGGAACGTGTCCGCATCGAGATCGAGACGCGCGAAGAAGCCTATCGTCAGCTGGAGGAAGCGAGCGAGTTCCGCTTCATCTTCGAGAACACCCATGAGGGCATCGTGCAGTTTGCCCGCGACGGGCAGGTGCTGAAGGCGAACCCCGCGGCAGCCGCGCTGCTCGGATTCGCGTCAGACGCTGATCTGGTGCAACGCGCGGGCCGCTGGCTCGCTCGGCTCGACAACATCGACCGGATCAATCACGTCAAGACCTTGAAGACCCTCGAAGCGCGTGGCGTGGCGCGGGACATCGAACTCACCTTTACCCGTCAGGTCGACGGGCGCACCGCCTACGTACAACTCGACCTACGGCGCGTCACCGGGCGCGACGGTGCACCGACGACCGTCATCGGTTCGATCATCGATATCAGTGAGCGCAAGGCCAACGATCGGCTTCGCGTCGAACGCGACGCGGCGACCGCAGCAAGCCACGCGAAGAGCGAGTTTCTCGCCAACATGAGCCACGAGATTCGCACCCCGTTGAACGGCGTGACCGGCATGCTCGAGTTGCTCGGTCGTACCGAGCTGGACGGCCGACAGCAGCGCTTCGTCAATATTGCCGGTACCTCGGCCAATGCGCTGTTGAGCGTCATCAACGACATCCTCGACGTCTCCAAGATCGAGGCCGGCAAGCTCGAACTCGAACGCACCGCGTTCACGTTGCCGGAGCTTCTTGCCGATGTGGTCGACATGTTCGCACCGCAGGCTGCCACCAAAGGCATCGAGCTCGCGAGCATCGTGCCGGGTTCCATACCGGCACGGGTCATCGGCGATCCGGAGCGGCTTCGACAGGTGTTGGTCAACCTCCTCGGCAACGCCATCAAGTTCACCGAGAAGGGCGCGGTCACGCTGCGTTGCAGCACCACGCGACTGGGCCGGGACGAAGCCGCCTTCCGAATCGATGTCGAGGACAGCGGCCCTGGCATACCGCCCAATGAGCTCGATCGGCTGTTCCAGCCGTTCACACAGGCCGACAGCTCGACCACGCGCAAGCACGGTGGGACCGGTCTGGGACTTACCATCACGCGCCAGCTGGTCGGACTGATGGGCGGCGACATCACTGTGGAGAGTGAACCCGGACAAGGCACGACATTCCACGTCGATGTTCCCCTGCCATTGGCCGAGCCCATCGACCCGGCACCCAACGGCCGCGGCCGCAGTCGGGCTGAAGTAGCGGGTCGAGAGGGCCTCAAGGTCCTCGCCGTCGACGATCACGCCGTCAATCTCGAACTGCTCAAGGGCTTGCTCGAACCCGAAGGCTTCGACGTCGGCTGTGTCGGCGGCGCCGAGTCGGCGATGAACGAGCTGGCGCGCGCGCATACCGAGGGCAAGCCGTATCGCCTGGTTCTGCTGGACTTCCAGATGCCGGGAGTCGACGGCGAGCAACTGGCGCGCACCATTCGCGCCGACGCACGTTACAAGGACCTGTTGCTGGTCATGCTGACATCGATTGATCAGGCCATTCCGGCACCCGAGCGAGCCCGCTTGCGTATCCTCGCGAGCATCACCAAGCCGCTGCGTCGTAGCCGCCTGTTCGACGCCATCGACGAAGCGCTCGGCAATTCACGCGCCGATACCGCCGGCCCCGGGCTAACCTCGCCAGGCCTGACCTCGCCCGGGCTGACTTCCCCTGACCTGACCTCCAAGGGCGCATCCGACCGGCGCCTCGCAACGCCTTCGGCGACCACGACGTCCAGTACGACGCCGCCCGTAGCGAACAATTCGCCGACCACGATCGATGCGGACAAAGCACCTGGGTCGACCACAACTACGCCACATGGCTCGACGTCAGAGACGACGCAAGACGGGGCGGAAGCCGACCATGCGAGGACTTCCGAAGCACTGGATGATACCCATGACGAGACTCGGGATGTCGATGCCGGGAGCGTTGACGAGACAGCTTCAGAGACTGACCATGGGGGCAGTGATCAGGCCGGTGGCACCGCGGAAGCGGCCCTCGATGGCGAGCGCTCGCTCAATATTCTGGTTGTCGAAGACAATCCGGTGAACCAGATGGTTACCGAGGAACTGCTGCTCGCGGCGGGCCACGTCGTCATGGTTGCCGACAACGGCGCCGAGGCGCTCGACCATATCGAATCGGCAGGCGACATCGAGATGGTGCTGATGGACTGCCAGATGCCGGTCATGGATGGTTTTGAAGCCACCCGCAAACTTCGCGCGATAGAAGCGAAGACAGGACGCCCGAGGCTACCCGTCATTGCCGTCACGGCCAACGCGATCAAGGGCGATCGGGAGCGTTGCATCGAAGCCGGCATGGACGACTACGTCAGCAAGCCGATCGACGTGAAACTGCTCGAGGCCGCCATCCGCAAGTATTCGCAGCCACCACCAGCGGACGAGTAGCGGTCGAGTGGTGCTTCGCGATGCACGGTGAGACGCACCTTGGTCTTGGGAATCGTCTCTGCCAGGTTCACCACCGTTTGCCCGGCGAAGGTCTACCGGGCTCAGGTCCGCCTGACTCAGGCCTGCCTGGTTTGCGAGCCTGAATCGGTGCTCGCTACGAGCCTGAGCTCGGTATCGGTATCGGGTGTATTGCCGTCAGCAAAGCTCTTCGCGTTTTCGTCCTCGTCGCGTTCGCGTGAGGCGTCGCCGATACTCACCAACGCAAGAGCAAGTCGAGCGAGCGGATCCTCTCGCCAGGCCGGTTCGTTGTCGAAGAATTTCGGCCCGTAGGTCGTCAAGATGTCGTCGTAATCGAGTCCACTCGATGCGATGCCACGTTTCCTGTAGTTCTCCGAGAGACGCTCCAGAGCGGCGTCGAGTGTGGGGAGCAAGGTCAACGCTCGTCGATAACGATGCTCATCGAAGTCGAAAGTATTATCCAGCTTGGCTGCCGCGCGAACGCCCAACCCGGACAGCTTCGTGATCGTCGCCTCGTCCATGTTCACGTGCAGGCCACCCTCCTTGTCAGGATCGAGCCGAATCTCGACAATACGTTCGGCATAACCGGTCACCTGACTCTGCAGGGTGTCCTGCCAGTCCTTCGCGGTGGTGACAATGGAGGCGAGAAAGCCCGTGATACCACTCGCCGGATAGACCGGTGCATCGAGCGTCGACGGCGGCTCGACCGGCAGATCGACGCGCGAAGCCTCGTCGCTACCGTGGCGCGCAGCATCGAGACGTGCGAAGGCGATGCCGAAGGTGGGTCGCGACGGCAGCAAGGCGTCGAAGAAATGGATCGGGAAATTGCTGGATATTCCCCCGTCCGAAAACAGGCACCTTCGCCATGGATACCGTCCCTCAGCGTCCGCAGGCAAGCCATGATCCTGTCGATACAGCGGCACCGCGCTGACCAGCCCGGGAAAACTCAGACTCAAGCGCGCCAACAGGACCAACGGCATGTCGCAGCCATCGGGCAAGGTCCGCAAGTCATCCGGTAAGGCACCGTCTGCATGGTCGATCTGTCTGCCCTTGTCGATCAGGTGATCGAGGACAGCAGCAGGCAGGAGTCTCCGGACTTCCGCGACGCTGAAGGCATGCGCACCAGCTTGTAACGGCAGTCTCCACGGGCGGCGTGAAGAGAGATCCGTGGTCACGCTCGCGACGTTGATATCGCACTGGGCAAGGTCGCCGACCGTCAGTGGCGCATCATGTGTCCGCGCCGGATCCCGGGGCCCGGCAACCGACTCGATGTGCTCGTGCACCCAGTCGGTAAACGCACGCTGGCCCTCTCGCCTGCCACGCCTGGTTGTCAGTCCCGTACACAGGCCGAAATCGTTGGAGACGAGGTTCTTGCCGACCAGCCTCCCGATGCGCATTGCCAGGATGATCGCGGGAATGAGCAAGGCAAGCAGCACACCCAGCAGTCCGAGAGACCATGAGCCACGGCTCAAGGCCGTGGCGGCGATCAATACGCCCGGCAACGCGGTCAGGATCAAGAGCAACGCGAAGGTCTTGATGACGGCAATCAATCCCGCCCAAACGCGAGATTCGCCGGATCGCGTTGTCGCCACTGCCAGCAATACCTCGTACAGCGGCTGCAACGCAGGTTCAGGCTGGAAGAGCGCTTCGAGATCGCTCCCCAGCTCCGGGGAGAGCGCCTCGAGAGCATCAAAGCCCGCTCTATCAGATGCGCCTTCACTACGTTGCCGTCGGTACTCGGCGGCTCCGGCCAGCACGGCAGCAATGGCACCCGCCGATGTTCCGCCGATGTTCCTGAATCGGAAACGCTTTGCCAGACGCGCAACGGCACCAGGATACGCGACACCCGACGTCACACCGCCTTTCATTATCAGGTCGCACTCGTCCATGCCCACCTCTCCAAAACCATGGGTTGGTGTCGAGCATGCGCCACAACAGGGTCGCTACGACAGCTTCGCTGCCCGTGCTTTAGTCCAAGCCTCCCAGTGGTTGGTCAGCGCAGCCGTGCATCAGTCGGCCGTCGTGACCCGGAGACCATGCTCGCGCGCCGCTTCAGAAAGCCAACCTGCCATGTACTTCGCGAAGCTGCGACGGACAATCAGCTCGTACTTGCCTGTGTCGAGGTGACTGATGGTTGCCGTCGCCTTGGCGAAGATCGTGCTCGCCGTGCGGCTCGGCGGAAACACGCGTGGGTGCACATCGAGCGAGGTACTCTTGGCAAGGACCGTCCGCGCAGCAGGACCGGACAGTTCCAGCACGGCGAACCCTCCCGAAACATCACTGCAGGCGAGACCTGCCGTTGCGCTCTGCGCAAGCCTTGCAGACACGTCGGCCAACGCCGTCAACGGGCAGGAGAACAGGAACTCATCGGGTGACAGCCAACGAAGTCGCGCCTGCGATGAGGCGGTGAAAGACAAGCGCGCCGGTAGGTCGAGCCCGAGCGTCGACCGGATCATCGGCCCCATGCCGTTCGCATCCGGATCACAGCGTAGCGTGAGCAGTCCCGGTACGCCTGCGAGGTGGATGTGTACATCCGCCTGCCGAGTACCTGCACTTGCACTTGCACTTG
>Ga0079202_10000475_pt1 | contig 13143 bp, 10 predicted proteins | sample PorBlaBluebeHill_FD_68601 | JGI IMG/M metagenome (GOLD analysis project Ga0079202, IMG submission 68601) | Marine algae microbial communities from Blueberry Hill - Blueberry Hill, Maine | ecosystem: Host-associated > Algae > Red algae > Blade | place: USA: Blueberry Hill, Maine
ATTTCTTTAAGCATTAAGTCTAATCCTTTTCTAATAATATCTTGATGCGGTTGCTTAGACACACAAACAAATTCTGTTAAGGCGAAATCTTCTGGTGCAACTTCGTACATTCCTAAAGCTTCCATCTCGTCTAAATCTTGATACATACAAGCTTTTAAAATTTGCATTGGAAAAATATCTAAAGGAAAAACTTGCTCGTAAGACCCTGTTATTACAAAGTTTCTATGCTCTCCGTTTGTATTTGTATTTAATGCAAATTCTTTTTTAGGTGTTAACCAAGAAAAAGTTAATGCTCTTGAAGTAGATATTTTATTAAAAATTGGCTTATTCCAACCAAAAAACTCATAATCATCTCCTTCTGGAATTACAGAAACTACATTACTGTAATAATCTAAAACACCATCTGGTTTTACTTGCTTTCCAGATAAAACGTTTCCAGAAATAATACGATCGTTTCCATCTTTATCCACACCATTATCGTAAACCATAGTTGCGATTTCGCTTCCTATTTTAGTTTTAAAATAACGTGGCTTTTTAACCGACGATCCTGCTAAAGCAACTATTCGCTCTGCATTAAATTTGCCAGTTAAAAGTAACTCACCAATAATAACCAAGTCTTGAGCAGCAACAGTCCATACTGTTTCTCCTTTATTAACTGGATCTATTTTATTAATTAAAGTACCTACATTTCCTGCTGGATGTGGCCCACTAATATTGTGTAAAGTAACTCCAGATAATCCTGCTAATGCAGAATTTCCGTTTTTACCAACTCCAACATGAACTTGACCTTCTGTTAATTTAGACAAAGCAATAACTGCTGCTTGTAATTCAGTTTCTTTACCTGTTAAAGTATAATCTAAATCTGCAGCTAAAGGTGCACTTGCGTATCCAGAAATAAATATTGCCTTTGGCGCAACCTCTGGATTTGCAATAACATCGTAAGGACGTTGCTTTACAAATGCCCAGCAGCCTGAAGCTAATAATTTCGCTTTAATGTCTTCAGCTTTTGCCGAATCTATGCTTAAAGCGCCAAAATCTTGAAAAGCCTGTTCTTTGTCTGCTTGAATTTTTATTGAAAGAATTTTACGTTTCTCACCACGAGCAATTTCAATAACCTCTCCAGAAACTGGCGAAGCAAATTTTACGTTTTCGTTGACTTTATTGAAAAACAAAGCTTGTCCAGCTTTTACTTTTTCGCCAACTTTTACGAATAGTTTAGGAATTACACTGTGAAAGTCTTCTGGTCTAACTGTGCAAGTGTTGCTTATTATGGCATTCTCTGTTGCCTTTTCTGCAGTACCTTTAAGTTTTATATCTAGACCTTTTTTAATCTTAATGTCGTTTGACATGCGTATAAATCTATTTGTTAATAGTTTAGTAATTCAATTTTAACATCAAAAATAGATGTATAAAAATCGGTGCAAAAATACGAATTAATAATAAAAATTTCATAATAAAGTGAGAGATTTTTGGTTATTATTTTGAAGTAAAAAAATAGGCATGGATTTTGTTTATCTTTACAAGCATAAAATCCTTATATATGGCACATAGCGTTAAACATTTTTTTTTAGTCTTATTAATCACAAGTTCTGCTTTTTCTCAAGTTGAAGAAATTAATCCACCTGATTATGTAAAAACAATTACTTTTAAAAGTAAAAATAGTTCTCAAGGAGAATTACCTATTATAAAACTAGACGAACCATTTTACCTAGAGTTTGATGTTTTAGTTGAAGATGAACCTGATTTTTATTACACCATAGAGCATTACAATTATGACTGGACAGAATCTATGTTAGTAAAACCAGAATTTTTACTTGGTATTGATAATTTAAGGATAATTAACTACCGTAATTCTTTTAACACCTTTCAGTTATACTCGCATTACAGATTAGACTTACCAAATGAGCAAACAAAACAAATAAAATTAACTGGCAATTATATAATCACTATTCATGATGAAAATGACGCTGTTGTTTTTACAAGAAAATTCATCATCTATGAAGATAATGTAACAGTTAATCTTGAGATTAAACGCTCTAGAGATGTTTCTAAAATTGAAAAAATGCAGACTGTAGATATGGAAATCTCAGGAGCACTAAAATTTAATAACCCGTCACAAACTGTAAATACTACAATTATTCAAAACAGAAACTATAATACAGCAATTAAAAACCTGAAACCTCAATATATTGTTGGTGATAAATTAATATATAGGTATATAAATGAGACTGCATTTCTTGGCGGAAATGAATTTTTGTTTTTCGAAACCAGAAGCCCAAGAGCAGCAATTAACGGTGTAGAGTCTACAAAACTAAAGGATTTAAACAACAGCTTTCTTGCAACAGACAAGCCACGAGCAGGTTTAGATTACACCTACAACCCAGACATTAATGGACGATTTAAAATAACTGCTGTAGATGCCGATGATATAAACGTTGAAGCGGACTACATAGAGGTTCATTTCTCATTAGATATTCCAGAAATACAACCTGATGAACGCATATTTGTTTATGGAAATTACAACAATTATGCACTTGAAAATAACAATGAATTATTTATAGATACTGAAAGCGGCCTTTATAAAACAACAATGAAACTTAAACAAGGCTTTTACAATTATAAATATGTAATTCTTAAAAAAGACGGCACTATAGACGAAGGGCGTATTGGTGGTGATTTTTGGCAAACGGAAAATAACTATAAAGTTATTGTTTATTACAGAGAATTAGGAGCAAGATATGATAGAGTTGTAGGTTTTAGTGAAATATCTTCAACAAACATAACAAACTAAGTGGTGCAAAAGTTGAATGCAAAAAAAATTAAATTATAATCTATGCGAATTTTTAGTTCAATAATAATATTTCAATTATTATTTTCCTTAACGGCTTTTTCTCAAGTTGAAGAGATAAATCCTACCGAAGAAATTAAAAGCATCACCTTTAAAGGTAATACACCAGAAAGCCAGTTACCTGTTTTAAAATTAGGCGAATACCTTGTTTTAGAATTTGATGTATTAAATAGTAATGAAGACGATTATTATTATGAAATAAAACATTATAATTACGATTGGACACCTTCGGTTTTAGTACAAGCAGAATATTTGCAAGGTTTTAATGAGCAACGTATTAGAGCTTGGGATAATTCATTTAACACCTATCAAATATATTCTCATTACACGCTATCTATCCCAAACGAGCAAACCAGAGCAATAACAAAATCTGGAAACTACCTTATTACAATCTATAATGAAGATAATGATATAGAGTTTACGAGAAAATTCATGGTTTACGAAGATATTGCTTCAGTTGGTGTTGCTATAAAACGTTCGAGAGATGTTAGTGATATTAAACAAAAACAATCGGTAGACATTGCTATAAACTCTTCAGTATTAAGGTTTAATAATCCTTTACAAACTATTAAGACTGTAATTGTTCAAAATAACAACCTAAATAAAGCTATAAAAAACGTAAAGCCTCAATATGTATTGGGCAACGAACTACAATACCGTTACACTAAAGAAACTAGTTTTTACGCAGGAAACGAATTTAACTACTTCGAAAATAAAGATTTAAGAGGTGCGAATACAGGTGTACAGTTTATTGAATTAAAAGATTTATATAATAGCTATTTATATAAAGATGTATTGCGAGCAAACCTACCCTATACTTATAATCCAGATATAAATGGAAATTTTTTAATTAATGCTTTAGATACTAACAACCCAAATACAGATGCAGATTATGCTCAAGTTCATTTTACTTTACAATTAAACAAGCTAAGCGAAGGACAAAGCATACATGTTTATGGTAATTTTAATAATTATGCTGTAGAAGAAAGCACACAATTAACTTATTATGAAGACACTAGTACTTACGAAGGTAAACTACTTTTAAAACAAGGTTTTTATAGCTACAAATACATAATTAAAAACGCGGATGGCACTATAGATGAAAATGCCATTAGTGGCAATTTTTTTCAAACCGAAAACAATTACAAGGTACTTGTATATTACAGAGATTTAGGTGCACGTTACGACAGAATAATTGGTTTAGGGGAAGGAAACTCGGTTAACATAACAAACTAAACGATTTTATACAGTGAAAATTTAACCCTATTGATTACTATTTTCGCGATAATTAAGCTAATATTATTACATTAGCTTAGAATTTTAACAAAAAAAATGGTTCAACTAGTTACAAGAGGCATAAAAATTTCGGTAGAGACTAATTTTGAAGGCACATTTTATAAAAATTATAAAATACATTATGCTTTTGGATATAAAGTAACTATAGAAAACCAAAGCAAAGATGCTGTGCAGCTTAACGCTAGGCATTGGACAATTCTTGATGCCTTAAATAATATTGAAACTGTAAACGGAGAAGGTGTTATTGGTAAAAAACCGATATTAAATCCTGGAGAATCCCACATCTACAGTTCTGGATGTTTACTTACCTCGCCTTTTGGCGCAATGCATGGCTATTATACAATGGCAAACTTTACAACTAATACAAATTTTAAGGTTAACATACCTACTTTTAAGTTAAGTGCTCCTTTTGCGATAAATTAAATTATGCTTTAATTAACCGTTTATTAGTATTTTATATAACATATTTTCTTAAATTTTACAATATAAATGTTTCTGAAAAAATACTATAATTGACAAAGCTTATATTCTATTAAACTTAAAAACCTTCTCATTTTGTTCTAAATGAAAGAAATGACAGTTAGAATAATGAATAATTTTATATCCCTCATCATAATTAAAACTTGAATCTTCGGGTTTAAAAACAGCATCACAATCTATATTTCCGTGAGGAGAAATTCGCTTGTAACGATATTCGTTTGGTGTTTCTGTTTTATAAACTTCGTACCAAGCACCAGCAGCAATACCAGAAAGCCATTGTGCATTTTCGTAAAGGCCTTCAACTTTTTTTGGAATAATAGTGCCTACTTTACTTGGTTTATAATCCTTTAATCTATCTAAAAAATTAGTTAGATTTTCTCTTTTTTGAGACCCTTTATATTCTAAAATTATTCCTGTATCTGAAACCTGAAAAGGATAATCGCCAGTGTTTGCCAAAAGTACATTACCAACTGTACTTGGTGTAAACCATTTAGAGCTTTCTAAATCTTTTTTAATCTCTTTATCTGTTAACGAGGCTATTAAACTATTAGTAACAAAACGTGCGCAATTACTTGCCTCTTTTTTAAATGCTGCATAATAAACAAAGCCTCGTTCTTGTTCTTTTGTAATATATGTTCTTGCTTTTTTATAATTTATTTTATTACAAACCGAAGCTATTAATCTTCCATCGCCATGCGTTAACTTTGGTTTGGTGGCTAAAAATTTTAAAATAACATCAAGATTTAAAATCTTATCATCTTTAATTTTAGCCTTAAAAGGAAAATGCAATTCGTTATCTGTATGGCTTCCACGAACTCTTCCGTTAGGCTCTGTAGTAATGTAACGTCCAAAATCATGATATTCTAAGACGCCTGTTTCTTTATTTATTAACACTAAAGCTGCGTGTCCAGCACGAACACTTGTTTTACTCCCAATACCTACAAATCTTAAAAAAGGCGAATACCATTCTGCCGCATGTGAGACAATAGTATCTGGATAAGCTAAGGTTAAAATAAAACCTGTATTTTCTTTTTGGTTACTCATTTATAGACGCTGCAAATTTAAAAGTAGTACTTGATTTTTCAGAAGTATTTAAATTATGAAAAAGCATATGTACTTTAGTATCTGTTTTTTCAATTTGTGTAACACTTGTAGTTTTTACAAAACCACGATTCATAATTACACCAAAGTCCTCATTTCCTTTACCTGCTGTTTTATGAAACTCTAATAGTGATTTTGAAGTTAATTCGTTTTCAGCTTTAAAGGTTTTAAACCAATCGCGTCTTGCTTCTTTTTTTTCTTCAGTGTATAAAGTAGACGAAGACCATATTTTGGTTGCTAAAGGCAATTGTTGAAAATATTTTTTATTAGCATCCCAAACCAATTCATAAAATTTTAAAGTAGTGTTCCAATCTACAATTATAATTGTAAAAGGCTCGATATCTTTAAAATTATAAGATTCAATTGTTGTTTCAATATTATCTGCAGTTAAAAAATCTGTAACAACTACGCCTCTACTTTGCCTATATCTTGGTTTTCTTTCATGGAGTTTAAACCCTCCATTTAACAAACAAACCACTCTGTTTTTTACGCTTGTTCCAATCCAACTTCCGCCAGATAGCTCATCCTTAGGCATTAATAATTGAGTATTATTAATAGTATAAAATTCTGGAGACAAAGCGTTTCTGTTTGGCGCTTCATCTCTATTAGACGTTAAAACAAAATTATTATTTCCTTTATAAAAAACACTTACTGTACACATAAATTTGTAGTCCGATAATGGAATGGCAACTTACAAAAAAATAGTAAACTTTAAGAATTGTTTGACAATTCCTTCAGAAATAAATAGTTAAAATATTTGTACCTTTGCACCTTTAAAATTAGACAACTAAAAACTTTAAATAAAATGGGAAAAGGATTTTTTAATGTACCAATTGCAGTTAACGAACCTGTAAGAGCTTATGCTCCAGGATGCGAACATCGCGAAGCTATTTCTAAAGCTTACCAAGAAATGTATAGTAGCGTTTTAGACGTGCCAATGTATATAAATGGAAAAGATGTAACTACAGGAAATACTAAACCAATGTCTCCTCCTCATGATCACAAACATATAGTTGGAAACTACCATTTAGCAAAAAAATCTCATATAGAAGACGCAATTTCTACAGCTTTAGCAGCAAAAGAAAATTGGGCAAACATGCCTTGGGAACACAGAGCTGGTATTTTTTTAAAAGCTGCCGAATTAATTGCAGGACCCTACAGAGCAAAAATTAATGCTGCCACAATGATGGCACAATCTAAAACTATACACCAGGCAGAAATTGATGCGTCTTGCGAGTTAATAGACTTTTTACGTTTTAATGTACAGTACATGACAGACATGTTTCATGAACAACCAGAAAGCACAAGTGATGCATGGAACAGGCTTGAATACAGACCTTTAGAAGGTTTTGTTTACGCTGTTTCTCCATTTAATTTTACAGCTATTGCTGGAAATTTACCCTCTTGTATGGCGATGATGGGTAATGTTGTGGTTTGGAAACCAAGTGATTCTCAAATCTATTCTGCAAAAGTAATTATGGATGTTTTTGAAGAAGCTGGTGTTCCTCCAGGAGTTATTAATGTTGTTTTTGGTGACCCAAAAATGATTACAGACGTTGTGTTAGCAAGTCCAGATTTTTCTGGTTTACACTTTACTGGTTCTACATTTATTTTTAAAGAACTTTGGAAACAAATAGGTAACAACATACACAACTATAAAACGTACCCGAAAATTGTAGGCGAAACTGGTGGTAAAGATTTTATTGTTGCGCACAAAACAGCAAACCCAATTCAAGTAGCTACTGCAATAGCACGTGGTGCTTTTGAGTTTCAAGGACAAAAATGTAGTGCTGCTTCCCGTGCTTATGTTTCTAAAAGCATTTGGAAAGAAGTAAAAACGCAATTAATAAAAGATGTAAAATCTTTTAAAATGGGCTCTCCTGCAGATATGGAAAACTTTATCACAGCAGTTATACACGAAGGCTCTTTCGATAAATTAGCGAAATACATTGACCAAGCCAAAAAAGATAAAAAAGCAGATATTATAGTTGGTGGTGGTTACGATAAAAGTAAAGGTTACTTTATTGAGCCTACAGTTATTGTAACAGACGACCCAAAATACACAACAATGTGCGATGAGTTATTTGGACCAGTTATGACGATTTATGTTTTTGATGATAAAGATTTTTCTAAAACATTAAAATTAGTAGATCAAACTTCTGATTACGCATTAACTGGAGCAATTATTGCTGCAGACCGTTATGCCGTTATTGAAGCAACAGAAGCACTTAAAAATGCTGCTGGAAACTTTTATATTAACGATAAACCAACTGGAGCTGTTGTAGGACAACAACCGTTTGGAGGTGCAAGGGGTTCTGGAACTAATGATAAAGCTGGTAGTATTTTAAACTTACAACGTTGGGTATCACCAAGAATGATAAAAGAAACATTTGTTACACCAATAGATTACAGATATCCGTTTTTAGGAGAATAATAATTACTATTTGTAAATTACCAAAACCCAAAGTGCTATGCTTTGGGTTTTTTTATGTGAATATTTGTGTATTGTAATACACACAATAACAAAAGACTATAAAAAAATATTACTTTTCACTCTTCGTATTACTTACAACTTCAATAGTAATTGCACAAAACAAACTAAGTAAATTAGAAGTCTCGAAAACTAAAACTGGGATTGTTTTTCCTGTGTTTTCATTAAAAGATATTAATACATACCAAAACAATACAAACTCGGTTTACTCCTTCTACCAAGCGTATAATGCTATTGTTAAATATAACCTAAGTAACTTTAACTAAACAGAGTGTAGCTTTTGCTAAAAGCGAAATTATGCCAAGCACGCTTAGTATAGATACTTTTGAAACTGATTTTATTAATATTAAAAATAATCCTTTTACTAACAAAGTAACCATATTAAGCTCTAAAATAGTTAAACAATAATTATAACTTCATTATAAAAAAAATACGCTTAAAAAAATTTTTAAGCGTATTAATTAAAAAGTATTTATTATCTATAAATCGAAACCTAAATAAAATTGAAACACTCTGTTTCTTGGTTTTCCCTCATCGTAAATATCACCCAATCCTAGATGATAACGTGCGCCAAGGCGAACACCAGAGTCTGTTTTAAAACCAGCACCAACATTTATACCATAATCAAACTTATTAGGTTCAAATTCTTGAGATGTATCAAACAAGTTGAAACCACTATCAAATTCTTCCTTATGAGAAATGGCAAGTCCTATTTGTGGACCAACTTCTAAAAAAAAGTTTTTAGTTGGATAAATATTTAATGATAAAGGCATATTAATATAATTTACTTTTTGTGTAAATGTAGAATTGCTATTTTTAATCTCATAACCTTGTTGAGAGTATTGCACTTCTATTTGTAATGCTACAGCTTTATTTAAAAAAGACTCGCCATAAAATCCAACATTAAAACCACTACGCTGTTTTGCTTCTCCATCTCCATCAAACTTTACTGAAGCTAAATTGTAACCTCCTTTTAAACCAAAACTCGACTCTTTTGCTTCTTCTTGTGCGTTTAGACTTAGTGTTACTACAAATAGAACGACTAATGCTATTATTTGTTTTTTCATCTTAAAATTATTTTTAATTATTAATATTACTTTCCTCCGTTTGCTTGTAAATCTGCTATGCATTGTGCATCTAATTGTGGTGCTTCACTTTGACCAATAAGGTTATCTATACCAGATCCTGTTTCTGATGCCCAAAACATTAAACAACTATTTACATTACAGTGTTTAGGATGCTCTGTATCTTCGTGAGACGATTGTAAAGGCGAACCTAAATTAGTTAAGCCTAAAATATGACCAAACTCATGGTTTATTACTGTAGTTTCTAAAACTACTCTATTAGGCTCGAATGTGCTATCGCTTAATCCTTTAATAGTTTCTTGATAGATTACAAAAGATGTATTTCTATAAGCTGTGCCTAATACCACAGCATTTCCAGAGTTGTTTGCTGAAGCTCCATCTGCAAAAAATGCCCATACTGCTATTTTATTTTCAGAATTAAATTTTGTTCTATTAGCATCTTCAATACTTCTAATTTCATTATTTGTATAAGGTGAAACTCCTGGTGATGAGATTTCTCTTTTTTCTACTGTAATTCCATTTGGTTTAAATGTTCTATTTTCAAGAAAAGAAACAAAATTATCGATACTTGCTTGAGAAGGTTCAAAACCCTGAACGTAAACCAACTCCACAACCATACTTTTAAAAGTTGTGCCTGAAAGTAAATCGTTAGAAGATGTTCCTGTTGCCTGTAAATGTGATGTTGGGTTATTTGTAGTATTATTTCCAGTATTACTAGTATTATCTTCTTCTTTAGAACAAGATACTACAAGAAATAAAATAAAAATTACAACTTTTTTGTACATCGCTTTTGGTTTTAATTCAAACCGCTACCAAAAGGCAGCAGTTTAATATATTTACGAAAAAGTTAATTATTAGGTTTTAAATTTAGAAATAAAAACCGAAAGCACCTGTAATTCCAAACTTTCTGGCATCTGGATTAAGTGCTGGATCTAAATAGTTTCCTCTAAAATTAAAATCGATTCTTAAAACTTTAAAAATATTTCCTACTCCAACACTGTACTCGTAATAGGCTTCTTTATTAGGTGCTACATAGGTTAAACCAGAAGCGTTAATATTTCTATTTTGTTGAGAAATATCTCCTAAAACACCTCTAAAACCAACTATAGCACGTAAGTTAAGTTTTTTAAGTAGTGGTATTCTTGAGAAAAACCTTCCGTTAAAATTATGCTCTACATGTAGTGTTGCATATTCGTCTGTTACAAACTCGTAAAAATCTAAATTAGAGAATGTATTATATATTGAAAAATAGGTTTGATTTCCTGGAACAACACTCATTAATCCTAAAGGGATATCACCATAAGTCTTACCTACTTCTATACTTGTAGTTAAGCGACCAAAACCACCTAAAGACCAAGGTTGAAAATAAGAGAATTGTAGTTTAGTATAATCGAAATCGCTGTTAAGTATACTTGGATCTCCAACTGTAACTTGTGCAAAAAGTCTTGCAAAATTATCATTCTTAGTTCTACGCTCTACTCCAAAACCTGTCATTTCTCGCTTAGGGAAATATGATAGAGATAAAGCAGTTTCGTATTGCTTAATTTCAGATTTTGTATTGGTTTGAGAAGCATCGGTAAAATAATCTAAACTAAAAGTTGGAGAAGCAGATTCTAAGGTTTTGTAAGTTCCACTTATACGTGTAACAAAGTTTCTTAAAAGCTCTGCTTCTAAAGCAAGCGTTGTTAGATTTACATTAGTTAACTTATCGTTAGCGCCTGTGCCAATAACAGAAGACGATGCTAAACTTCGCCCTAAAACATCTGTAGAGCTGGTTAAACTTGCCCCAATTTGTTCTACATCTCGTCTATTTCCTCCAGAGATAATAAATCTATTTTTCTTATCTATTAACCATTTTCCAGAAATACCATATTTAAATTTATCATCTCTAAAACCATAGGCTAAAAAACCTTCTAAACGCCATAAATCGTTTTGTCCAAAATAAGTTCTTCCGCCTCCTCGTAATCGCACACCTTCTACTTCATTAAAACCAAACACTGAGAATATTGGACCAACGTCTAAATTTGCCTTATCGAATTCCACATAACCAGAAGCCAAAATACTACCTAAGTTATAAAGTCGTTTAAATTTTTTAGTTTGCTTTAAAGAGTCTAGCATAACATAAACACCTTTCTCATCTTTACTAAGAGTTTCCATTCTATTTTTATCCCAAAACTCGTCGTTTTGGTTGTAAAGATCCTCATCGAAGCTATAGATTTTTTCTTTGTAGAATTTAGGGTCCTTCTTTTCGTTAAATTTATAGTTATCGTATAATGTAGTACGTTTTCCATAAATTCCTTGCGACTTTTCTTTTTTATTAAACGCAAAATCAGACATAAAATAATCGCGTTTAATAAGAAAAGTAGAATCGTTTAAAACATCGAATTCTTGCTCTATATAAATTTCTTTTACCCAATTTATATTCGCACTTTTAGATGCTTGCATATTAATTTCTTTTATAGCGTAGGTAGTATCTGCTACCCAAAAATCGCCTTTAAAAGTAAGCTCATTTTTACGACGTGGATAATAAATTATATTGTAACACCATTTATTATCTCGATAAGAACTATCTGCCAAAACATAATTATAAGTTTGTATTCCAGTACGCGAAATTGGGCTTGTAAAACTCTTATCGAAAAATTTTAAATAATTATCGTAAACATCATATTCGCTATATAAATCGTCTATAAAATCGATTATTATTTGATTATTACTAAAACCAGAATTTTTATTTCCTTTTAAAACTTCACGTTCTTCTTTAATAATATTGTCTCCATAAATTTCTGCCGAAGACTCATTAATAAAAATTGGTAAATATGTTTTACCTGTAACTTTAGAAGTATCAACTTGCTCGAAAACAAACTCCATACCTTTAAACAGCTTGCTTTTTATTGTTGCGCTATCTATTGTATTTAAATCGAATTCTACCTTTTCGTATTTATCGTATTGGTATTGCTTGTATTGTTTTAAACCATTACTACGTTTATTATCCCATATTTTACGTAAAATATCTATTGCTGGATTATTTTTTTTAGACTGTTTACCTACAACCAGAACAACCTCTTGCAATGCTGCAGCGTCTTCTTTTAGGATGACATTAAATTCGTAATTTACACGTTTGGTTAACTTTATATTTTGAGTTTTGTACCCAACAAAAGAAAACACGACAGTTTCGTAAGTTTCTTCGTCTTCTAAATAGTAGTTCCCATTTTCGTCTGTAATAGTTCCAATACTTGTGCCTTCAAAATAAATATTAGCATAAGCAACAGGTTCATTAGCTTCATCATAAATATGACCACCAATTTTAGTTTGCGCTAAAGCGGAAATACTTGCTAAGCAAAACAATAAGAATAAATATTTCAATTTCATAACATTGGAGTGTAAACAAAAAACTTCATCAACAATTGTGCTAATGAAGTTTTGTTTGAAACTTTTTTGTTTCTTTACTTGTACATTACCTTTTTTACAGCTTTAATTACCTCTGTATAATCTGGTAACCATTCTGCTAATAATACTGGTGAATAAGGTGCAGGAGTATCTGCAGTGTTTATTTTTACAACTGGAGCATCTAAATAATCGAAAGCTTCAGCTTGTACCATATAAGCTATATCTGTAGATATGTTTCCAAAAGGCCAAGCTTCTTCTAAAACAACTAAACGGTTAGTTTTTTTAACAGATTTTAAAATCGCTGCTCTGTCCATTGGTCTTACTGTACGCAAATCTATAATTTCGCAAGAAATACCATCTTTCTCTAATTCTTCGGCTGCTTTATAAGCTTCTTTTATAATTTTTCCAAAAGAAACGATAGTTACATCTGTTCCTTCTCTTTTAATTTCTGCAAC
>Ga0079202_10000481_pt1 | contig 13119 bp, 4 predicted proteins | sample PorBlaBluebeHill_FD_68601 | JGI IMG/M metagenome (GOLD analysis project Ga0079202, IMG submission 68601) | Marine algae microbial communities from Blueberry Hill - Blueberry Hill, Maine | ecosystem: Host-associated > Algae > Red algae > Blade | place: USA: Blueberry Hill, Maine
CCGGTTGTACCTAAAGAGGTAAATACTTGGCCTGAGGCAAGCGTTGTGCTGGATGGATACCAGCGCGTCATGGCCATCGGTTCAATTTCGGTAAACTGATTGTTGTCAAAAACACTGGTGGTTGAAACTGTTTTACCGCCACCAGCAACAAAAATTCTTCCATCTTCAAGCATTGATATACCAGCGCAGAACATATCGTGTGTGCTGTTTGGTGTGTCGGTGAAAGAGCCAGTGGCAGGGTCATAGACTGTTCCGTGAGTTGATTCCTGCTGGCCGCCAAAGGCATCAACTTGTTGAGAAGACCAAGCAACGATTCGACCGTCTGGTAAGTTCGCCGCGCCAGTGGCGATGAGAGGCCAGTCGAAAACCGGCCCCCAATTACCAAATTCAGACCATTCATCGGCTGGTCTGGCTGCGCCAAACCTGGGTATGTCATAGCGTTCGTAGCTCTGTGCAAGCTCCGCCCAGTAGTCATCGCCACCACCTGGCGCCGGATCAACCGTAGTTTCAGGTTCGATGGTTTCTGGTTCAGTCGAGTCAGGATTGTTCGGCTCTGACGTGATTGGTCCATTGACCGTAATCTGCTCACCACACCCAATGAGGGTGAATAGCAGTGCCACAGTGGCCGTTCGAAACAAGGGTGTTACGGTTAAACGATTAACCGTCAGATTGATAGGTTTCATTTTCAAATTGCTAGCCAGGCTATAGCGGTAAAAAACCGCGATAAATTGCGGGAACCTGATTTACCGAGCACAGAAAACGCCAAATTCGCGTTTCCATATAACACCTATGGACACTAAGCCCGATTTAATGTGATCGGTTTAACGGAACGACGAATTGGCATACGTCGTCCGCTGACATTTTGGGCTTATGCTGCCTGTGCTGGCGGCTTTTTTAATTCGGCTTCTCGTTTCACGTTATCAACCATTGATTCAAGAGACTCGTCATCGTCATCGAGATCATCGCCCAAAGAGCCCAATACAGGCAGTGGGTCGACAAGACGCCAAGCTGGCAGTGATGAAAGTACACTCCCCATAAGCGTACCGCCGCGGATTAACCACAGTAAGTAACCAACCGATAGGCCAGAAGATAGTGTGAATGAGCTGCCTATTAACGTCTTGTTTTCAGCGGCGCGTTCAGCAAGCTCCTCGCGCTGACGATCAAACTCATTGGCAAGTTCAGTGAATTGGATGTCGGAAGGTTGGCTGAAAGCGTCTGATAAATTCAACCAGTTAATGTTGTTCTCAAGGCGATCTATCTGCGCAATATTGATTTCGCGATTAATGCTATTAATTGCTATGCTCTCTGTATGAAGATCGAGGAAGCTAACTTTCTCCAGTGGTTTGATCAGACTTGCTAAATCAATCGACTCGTTAATTTCACCTGCTTGGCGAGCTTGCTCGATCTCAAGTGCATCCGTTGCAACTGGCTCTTCACTTTGCACTGGAGTGTTTTCGGTAATTGGAATTGTGCTGACCGTCTGTAGCGTAGTTTCAGCCGTCTCCTCAACAATTTCAGGCCCGGGCCCTGTTTCTGGTAATGCCGCAGCCACCTGTGGTTCGGGTGTGCGCTCTATGGCTATGTAAATCGGCGCAGATGATTCACCGCCGTTTCCATCATTAGCGATGAATAATAAATCGATGCTGTCAATGTTGGGTGGAGCATCGCTTATCGTCATCAACTTAGTTGTAGTATCAAATGCCAACCAGCTAGGTAAGGGCTCACCGGAGGCAAGTGTGACTGCGTAAGTTAGACTGTCGTTTTCCGGATCGACAAACAATATTTGTGAAAAATCCACTGGTTGATCTATCGATAGGCTCAAATTGTCTGGAATTGACTGAACGATAGGGACTTCGTTTACATCAGTTACATCGAGACTAAACGGTAAACTAATCGATTCACCGCTACTGTCGGTGCTGGTTATCATTAGACTGATTTGTGGTTCACTATCAATATCCAGCGCTTCAGAGAATTTAAGCTTTAATTTTTCGTCAACAATTTCGAATCGCTGATCATCCACACTGTATATATGCTGTGTATCTACGCTATCTGGGTCCACCGTTGCTAGGTTACCGATGACCACACCTGGTGTTAGTTCGGGAACCGTGTTGCCATCAAGTGAAAGGTTGACAGGCTGTTGGTTTTGACCAACCACGTTTAATGTCAAAGTGGCTGCCGGCTGTGATGTCAATTGCCCATCGCTGGCAGTCACTAACAATTCGATTTGTTGGTTCGTATCTGCATCCGTTGGTGTACCGAAAAACGTGCGCGATTGTTCGTCGTATTGCAGCCATGTTGGCAATGGCTCGCCGTTTGCTGTGACCGCGATGATGGTAATTGTATCGTTTTCGCTATCGGTGAATGCATCTAATGGAATTTGATAGAGGAATGCCTGTGCTTCTAACGCTGGTGGTGCAGTCATTAATTGAACTTGTTCAGGTGCTTCGTTGATATCGACGACGTCGATAACGATAGGTGAGCTTATCGATGCACCACTGCTGTCAGTGCTAGTAATGATTAGACTGATCTGTTGTTCGACATTAAAAATCAGCGATTCAGTGGCTTTCAACTTCAGTTCAGAATCAACGACTTCGAAACGTTGATCATCTACAGCGTAAGTGTGGAGAGTGTCCGCGGCATCCGGGTCGGTCGTCGTTAGTACGCCAATGTTTGCACCGGCAGTCAGTTCAGGTACATTGAACGTACCGTCGGTAGTGGTCAGTGTTACAGCGTTTGGCGCTTGATTAATATCGTTAACTGATATGTTCAAAGGCATCAATGGAGATGATAATGCCGGAGTTGCATCGTCTGTTGCCCATACCACTAGATCAATCACTTGACCTGCATCAGCATCGCTTGGCGTGCCAAACAACGTATTATTGGTTGCATTGTAGCTGAGCCAAGTTGGCAGTGCAGAACCGTCTGCCATCTCGACTTGCACGGACAAAGTCGTATTTAAATCTTGATCAGTGAAGGTGTTGAGCGGTATCGGGTAGGTGAACGCCGTAAGTTCTGGCGTTGACACAAAGCTTAGCGGATTTGCAATAGTAGGCGCATCGTTTTCGTTGAGGATGCTCACAGTAACCGGGTAGGCAGTACTGATTCCAGCGGCATCAGTGACGGTGACTTCGAGTTGCACTGTGTCATTAGCTTCATGATTTAACGGATTGATCAGCTCGATTTCGTTGCTCGCGGTGAGCACAAAATCGGTTGACGCCGAGTTATCGAGATTGACCAGCTGAACACTGATTGTGTCGCCGGCATCTGGGTCGGTTGGGTTGATCGGACCAGCCACGATACCAACCGAGTTCTCCGAAATCTGTGCAGTGGCCGGTACGGTGGCAGACGGTGCCTCGTTCACGTTCACTACATTGAGGGTGAACGTTTCAATAAACGATGCACTGGTGCTGTCGGTTGTTCTGACATCGATAGAAACGGATTGTTCGTTATCAATATCAAACTGCTGACCGGCTTGTAGTTGTAACTGGTTGCCGATGATCTCGAATCGAGCCGCGTTGGCAGCGCCTACGATGCTGTACGTATGCGTTGTATCCGCAGCATCGGGGTCGCTGGTGGCAAGTGTGCCGATGACCAGCGCATCAGTGAGCTCAGGTACGTTAAACGTACCGTCGGCAGTGGTCAGCGATAAAGCCACTGGCGCATCGTTGGCATCAAGAATGTTCACAGTAACAGGGTAAGTTGTACTGACCCCTGCCGCATCAGTGACGATGATTTCAAGTTGGACGATGTCATTAACTTCTTGATTTAGCGGATTCACCAGCTCGATTTCATTGTTCGTGGTGAGTACAAAATCGGTTGACGCCGGGTTGTCCAGATTGGTGAGCTGAACACTGACTGTATCACCGGCATCCGGGTCGGTTGGATTGATTGGACCAACAACAATACCGACTGAGTTCTCAGCGATCTGTGCAGTGGCTGGTACGGTGGCAGAGGGAGCCTCGTTTACATTCACTACATTGAGGGTAAACGTTTCAATAAACGATGCACCGGTGCTGTCGGTTGTTCTGACATCGATAGAAACGGATTGTTCGTTATCAATATCAAACTGCTGACCGGCTTGTAGTTGTAACTGGCTGCCGATGATCTCGAATCGAGCCGCGTTGGCAGCGCTGACGATACTGTAAGTATGCGTTGTATCAGCAGTATCAGGGTCGCTGGTGGCAAGCGTACCGATGACCAAAGCATCGGTGAGTTCAGGTACGTTAAACGTACCGTCGGCAGTGGTCAGCGATAAAGCCACTGGCGCATCGTTTACGTCTATCACCGTGACATCAATATCGTGCGTGACGACGTTAACCTGATCAGACACCTGAATGGTTAGCGTGATCGTATTGGTGGGTGTCAACGGGTTCTCGAAATCAAACCCGTTGCCAGGTAGCAATGCAATTTGATTGTTTGCATTCAACTCAAAAAGAATCGATTCGGCAACGGTGTTCAGCAAGGTATAGTTGTAGGTGTTGATTACATCTTCATCAATCACACCAAAAGATTGCATGTCTGCACCAGCAGAATCTACTATCACCCCTGTGCTATTTTCATCGATCTGTGCAACGCTCGGTCCGGTTATGGTTGGTGCCTCGTTTGCGTCAAGGATACTCACAGTTACAGGGTAAGTTGTACTGATTCCAGCCGCATCAGTGACGATGACTTCGAGTTTGACGATGTCATTAACTTCATGATTTAACGGGTTGACCAACTCGATTTCGTTGTTCGCGGTGAGCACAAAATCGGTTGTCGGCGGGTTATCAAGGTTGACCAGCTGAACACTAACTGTGTCGCCAGCATCCGGGTCGGTTGGGTTGATTGGACCAACAACAATACCGATCAAGTTCTCGGCGATCTGTGCAGTGGCTGGTACGGTGGCAGACGGTGCCTCGTTCACATTCATCACATTCAGCGTTAATGTTTCAATAAACGATGCGCCGGTGTTGTCGGTTGTTCTGACATCGATAGAAACGGATTGTTCGTTATCAATATCAAACTGCTGACCAGCCTGTAGTTGTAACTGGCTGCCGATGATCTCGAATCGGGCCGCGTTGGCAGCGCCTACGATACTGTAAGTATGCGAGGTGTCAGCGGCATCGGGGTCGCTGGTGGCAAGGGTGCCGATGACCAGCGCATCGGTGAGCTCAGGTACGTTAAACGTACCGTCGGCAGTGGTCAGTGTTATAACGTTGGGCGCTTGATTGATATCGTTAACTGTGATGCTAAAAGGCATCAATGGAGATGATAATGCCGGAGTTGCATCGTCTGTTGCCCAAACAACTAGATCAATTACCTGACCCGCATCAGCATCGCTTGGTGTGCCTGACAATGTGTCGTTGGAGGCATCGTAGCTAAGCCAGGTTGGTAGTGCTGAACCGTCTGCCATCGCAACCTGTACAGACAAAATCTGACTAGCATCTTGATCTGTGAAAGTGTTGATTGGTATCGGAGAGTTAAACGCGGTTAGTTCTGGCGTTGATACATTGCTTAGCGGGTTTGCAATAATAGGCGCATCATTCTGATCTTTGATGGATACAGAGATCTGATGGGTATCCGTTAATGAATAACTATCAGATACTTGAATAGTGAGTAGTACCGGATTTGTTGCGCCTGCCAGATTCTCAAAATCTAACGGATTGTCTACTACAAGCTTTTTAGTGACGGGGTCAATCGAAAAATTTGTTGATAAACCGCCAGTGTCGTCGAGTACCGCAAAAGTCAGAGAATCACCTAGATCGGGATCGGTGGCGATCAGAGCCGGGAGGGCAATTTCATTGATATCGACGACAGGCCCTGTCTGGTTCTCCACTATGCTGCCCAAAATGGGATTGCTCGAAGCCATACTAGGCGATTCGTTCACATCATCAATAGTCACAGTAAATGTTTGTGGTAACGATGTGGCGGTTTGATCATCCACTGCTGTTACAACAAAATCAAAGCTACCCATAGTTTCGAAATCAAAAGTGACACCAGGTTTTTGCTGAATATTGCCGCTTACGTATTCTACGTATTGGTTTGGATTGCCAGTGGCATCGGTGACTGTAACGGTTGGCATAGGGCTGTCAATATCAGCAGCGACAACGGTTGCGAATATCACGCCCGTATCCGATTCTAATATTGTCAGGTTCGTGTTTGATACAGTGATAGTAGGTGCATCATTAACCGGTGTTATATCAATGTTGAAAGTGCCGGTTAAATCTGTAGTATCCAGTGACGCATCCGAGACGATAAACGTAAATGAATCAGCAATAGCTTCTGCGCCATTTTGGGTGTAGCTTAGCTTGCCAGTATCTATATCTTCTTGAGTAAAATGCCCATTTACCGGAGGAGGAGTGCTCTGCAGTATTTGAGCGCCATTAAGGAACAGCGCCCCTTGTTGAGGATACTCGTCGATTGTATATTTAATATCTGCAGCGGGCGCTGGGTCGACGTTACCCGTGGCAGTATGGCTTAAGACAGTATTGTCTATTATTTTCGACGCGTTTTCGGCTACAAGAATCGGGCTGTTTATTGTAACTCTTGGTGGTGTATTAACTGTTGACAGTGTTGCAAGCGTTAACGAGTAGGGTGCTTGATCGAGCTGAATAGGTGCGCCAGCATTGACTAAATTTTTGTCGACGTAGTTAATGGTTCCGCCAGCCCCAACACCTTCATCCACAAACCATAAGCGACTGGTTCCTTGGTCAAACTCGATATCACTGAACCCGGTTGTCGGGTTGCGCGCGAGCATTAGTTCTGGTTGAGCACCCGTTAGATCCAGTTTCCATAAAGTGTTTTTTTCGGCAACATATGTTGCATTCTCCATGGCTCCAAAAGCAACACCTCTAACGAGTTCGTTGTTATCGCTAGTGGTGTTTATGGTGGTTGGCTGATTGGCACCGACATCGACGTGTTTAAAAGGTCCAGTGGCGTTAACGCCACTATCACCCCAAACCATTATTGGATCACCTGACAAGTCGGATTTGGTTTCAATTGTAAGAGTGGAAACTGAGTCACTAATATACGCGCTACCGTCCGAATTTGTAAAATTGATAGGTATATCTATCGGGTTAAGCCAAGTGTTTGGTTTTCCAGTTCCATCAACACCTTCCTGTATATTAAACTTAACCAGTTTAAAGTCAGCGTTATTCGAATAAGAATGTAGAGCGATATAAAGTACATTATCTGCACTTGGGTCAGCTGTTTCTTCTATCGCCAAAGAATAGCTTTTGAAGGATTGGCTGACATCGAATGTGTGGCCGGTTGTTACAGTTCCCCCACCGATAGACAAAAAACTGTTTGCAACAATTTCACCTTCTGCAGTTGAAAATACAATGTCGAAGTAATCTCCCACAAAAGGAATGGTTGAATGTCTGATAAAAAATAGTTGTCTGGTTTTCGCATCATATGCAATGTCTAGGCGTTCTTGTTCAACACCATTATCTAGCGGTTCAATAATTTGCTGTAAAGCGGATCCATCCTCATTCATACGATAAACAGAATAATCATCCTTATCAATCCAAAATAATTTACTCCCTACAGATGTCATATGAGCCTCTACCGCACCGGCGTCTACAAACTCGTTGCTCATAATGCCGTAAGCATCGAGCCGTGGGGCTCCAGCGCCTGCATCAATCGCATCGCTTTTCGGATTCAGCTGCAGGTGCATTGCATGACTGTCATTGAAGTTCGCCAGTTCGCTGGATAGATTAGCATCAACCACATAAGTCTCACTATCGATTTGAATAATGTCGTTGATTAACGCTGTGTCCTTGAAATAGGTTTCCTGCTCCCTAGCGTCACGCGTGATCACGTTAAAGCCTGCCGAAACAACGCCCTCAGAGATTTGATAATGTCCAGAGCCGGGTACACCAAGTTTGTCCTGTGAATCGTTCTGGCTAACTATAGAGTTGTAAAGCGTAGCGCCTGAGTTGGCACCGTTGTCAACATCGATGGCGCCGCCAGTATCCTCTGCCACGTTCTTCGCGATGGTGGTATTTTCTATGGATAGATAACCTCCGTTAAGCCGTATTGCACCGCCATCGAGAGTGGCTATGTTTTCAAAAAATGTGCTGTTTACAATTGTCGGATTACCTGCGTTAAAGAAGTTAATGCCGGCACCGTCTATTGCAGTGTTATTTGCAACGGTGGAGTTGGTCATTGCCAAGCTGCCTTGCACACTGAGTCCGCCGCCTTCACCAGCATCGGCGTGATTTCCACTGATTATCGAGTCATGTATCGTCAGAGTGGCTGCGTTCGTATGAATGCCCCCACCATTGTTTTGTGATGCGGTATTGCTGTTTATGGTTGATTCGCTTACCAACATTTCTCCTTCAACGTATGCGCCACCGCCGTAGTTTTTGCTGGTGTTGCCGGTCAGTGTTGAATTTTCCTGAAGTGTAAAAGTGCCTCGTACATAGACACCGCCGCCATTAGTAAAAGCGTTGTTAGTATCGAAATCGGTATGAATGGCCGTTACCGATGCCTGTGTACCTACGTATAAACCGGCACCATCCACAGCCCGATTCAGATTGAAGTACGAATCTGTGATTAGGACATTCGAATCGACATGCAAACCTCCACCATTGACGATCGCCTCGTTGTCTATGAAATTAACGTTATTCAGCGTTGATAGTGGACCGGCATTGATCATAAGGCCACCCCCGTCCAGCCATGCCGAGTTACCCGAGATCGTGCTGTCAGTAATGGTTATTCCGGCGGTACCATAATTATCAACGTAAATTCCGCCACCGTTTCCAGACGCCGACTCGTTTCCCTCAACATGAACATCGGTCAGCGTTGCAACAGATCCGCTAACGCGTAATCCCGCACCAAAGTCGTCAATTACTCCGCCTGAAATAGTCAATCCGGAAAGATTAAACTCTATACCTGCATGTGCATCCAGCACACGCATCTGGTTGCCTGGATTGGCAATAGCGGTAATCTTGGTGCCGGCATCAGCGCCAGCACCTTCAATCGTCAGATTGTGTGTTATATCTAAATCACCGGTGAGCGATGCATCTTCATCTCCCACAGCATCACCGATGTTCAGAATGTACTCTGTGGCAGCGCTTAACGTTATTGTTATGTTAGCCGGATCAGTCTCGTTATTTGCAGCAGCGATTGCTTCGCGCAGTGAAATCTCGTTACCGTTCAGTCCTGCATCTTGTATCAATGCGTCGATTGAGCTTGTGTCATTGATCAACTGATCACCGGCGTGAGTGACTTCCAACACTCGGTTTGTAATTGGATCCCACGGCGCCAGAATGTGCTCCCAATTGTTTTGTAAGGCAGCACTGACTAGTGCACCTGTTTCAATCTGACCGGTCGAATATTCAAGTGCCCAGTCACCACCTAGGCTTGCGTGACCCGTATCATTAGAGCTCACGGCAACATCTGCACCCGTTAGTGCAGCAAGCTGATCCATTAAATTCAAACCATCAGTGCTTGCACCAATCTCGCAGCCGTAAATCAGTAGATCGGCATCTGTGCTTAGATTCTCTCCCCATGCGGTGATCGACAATGCATGATCGCTTAGCGAGCTTGTTGACAGAGAATCAGACCCTAGGCGAACACTAGGCCCAAAACTGTGTGACACCAGGTGGACAGAGTCAACATTGTCGAAATTTGCCAGCGTATTTTTTACAATATCAATTCCACTTTCAGACTGATCAATAATCACGACTTTTACCGACGTGGATTTATTAGCCGTGATGTCATCGATAATGGATTGCAATTCAGGAACGCGCGAATCAATGAACACGACTTCAATTTTATCGTTGTCATGGTTGCTCGCAGAGAGATCAAGCTCAGGGTAAAAATCGAGTAGGGTGTTTGAATCTGCTAGTTCGTCAGGCACTAACGCGCCTCCCAACACACTCAAGGAGTCTGCTGAGAAAAGTACCCTAGGTTCAAGCATCTCCGCTATTGGAGCTTGTCGAGCCTTCTTGTTGTTTTTGCCCATATTGTTTCACTGTCTACCGGCTAGCCGATTAGTTGTGTAATCGGTTCGAAAAAAACCACGCTCTCGTCACGAAAAAGCGGCGAAAACAGGAATTTCTGTAGTGTGAATCACGAATTCAAGGCGGGTTAAGGCGCGACCTATATGAAATTTATTGAACCAACGCACAAAAATAAGCGCGTTTACAGCCTATTTATGTCTTATGAGCTTGATTTAAAAGACTACTGATGCGCGTCGCAAGCCAGTATTTGCTTGATTTATCTCCAACAAAACCAACATGTCCGCCATGTTCGGACAGCTCTAAAGTGACCTCAGAACTTAACTCTGATTCTTTTGGGAGCACATCGTGGGTAAAAAATGGGTCGTCTAGTGCATAGACGATATGGGTGGGAATTTTTATGTCTTTAAGGTACTGCCTAGCGCTGCATTTTGAATAGTAGTCATGCACATTTTCAAACCCATGCAAAGGGGCTGTCAGTGCATCGTCAAATTTCCAAAAATTCTCTAATTCGCTGGTGGCCGCCGACAAGCCGAGCTCTGGGTATCGTTCGCGTTTGATCTCATGATGCTTGCGCATCTGTGTAATCAAGTGCCGTTGATATCCTCGCGTCAACCCAGTATTCAATTTATCAGCGCCAATGCTTAACACCAATGGTGGGCACACGCCAATAGCGCTGGATAATTGACATTTATTACTTTGCTCACCAACATACTTCAATAATGCATTTGCGCCCAAAGAATATCCGACCGCATTAACGGGAACATTAGGAAAGCGCTGCGTAACCAATTCAACCATTCGGTGAATATCGTCGGTTGCGCCCGAATGATACGAACGTGCCAGTCGATTTGGTTCGCCACTGCAGCCACGCCAATGCATGAAAACTGGTCGCATTCCGTCGGTTTCTAGCTGATTAAACACCATTTTCACGTAAGCACTATCGATGCTACCAGCCAATCCGTGAAAGATACAAACAAACGCGCCGCTGGTTTTTTTACTCCAATTTATATCCAGAAAATCGCCATCATCAAGTTCCAAACGTTCGCTATTTGAAGCAATTGGAGGATGCGCAACGAGCTTGCTTGCAACAATCGTTTGTAAATGGGGGTTGCGTAACCACCAGCGCGGACTAAATTTACTCTTGATGATCACAAGTTTGGGCTCTGTTCTTTAAATTATGCGCATTTTAATTTCAAATGACGACGGCTATCAGTCGGCTGGCATCGGTGCGCTACACACTGCCATGAAAAAATTAGGTGAAACCACTGTAGTGGCACCCGATAGAAATCGCAGTGGCGCGAGTCATTCGCTTACTTTAACGCATCCAATACACGTTCACCGACATCCGGATGAGGTGTATTCGGTGGAAGGCACACCAGCCGATTGCGTCAATATTGCTTTGAGCGGTCTACTCGATCCCGATATTGATATTGTGGTTAGTGGTATCAACGATGGACCAAATATGGGAGATGATGTTTTGTATTCAGGAACAGTAGCCGCAGCCATGGAAGGCAGATTTTTAGGGCAACCGGCGATTGCACTATCGATGGCAAGCCATAAGCCGAGCCATTTTGAAACTGCCGCAAAAATCGCAGAGCAATTGGTTGCACGGCTCGCAGTGGCTCCGTTGCCAGCCAACACCATACTCAATGTCAACGTCCCTGACGTCGCTTTTGACCTGATCAAAGGCATGCGGTTGACGAGACTAGGCACTCGACATCCCTCAGCCAATGCCATAAACCAAGAAAGTCCACGGGGCGAGTCTATTTTTTGGATTGGTGCTGCCGGCGCAATAAACGATCGCAGCGATGGAACAGATTTTCACGCGGTTGAAAACAACTACGTATCAGTAACCCCGCTCACTGTCGATTTGACTAGTGTTGATTCATTGCAACCTGTCGGCGATTGGCTGGAGCAACTCTCTTGATTTTAAGTCCTGTTCAGATTGCCGGTATTGGCATGACATCTCAGCGAACACGTAATCGTATGGTTGGCCGGCTACGTGATCGTGGCATTGAGAACGAAAGTGTTCTCGAAGCGCTTGCGTCAGTGCCTAGACATTTGTTTGTTGACGAGGCAATGGCCACGCGAGCCTACGAAGACTCTTCACTACCAATAGGTGAGGGGCAAACTATCTCTCAACCCTATGTGGTTGCTCGGATGACAGAAGTATTGCTTGAGCAAGGACCATTAAAAAAAGTGCTTGAAGTTGGCACCGGCTCTGGTTACCAGGCGGCTATTTTGTCGCAACTTGTGGGAACGGTTTACACCGTTGAGCGTATAAAAAATCTGTTAGACAAGGCGCGTCATCGCTTCCGTGCGCTCGAATATCGTAACTTACAGACACGCCACAGTGACGGCAGTTGGGGTTGGGCAACTAATGGCCCTTACGAAGCCATTATTGTTACCGCGGCACCTTCATCAGTGCCTGAACCATTGTTAGAGCAATTGACGATTGGTGGAAGAATGATCGTACCAGTGGGTAATCAGCAACGGCAACAAATGCTGACGGTGATCACTCGTACCAAGTCAGGCTATGAGCGACGTGAGCTCAGCGATGTAAAGTTCGTGCCATTTCTCACGGGGAAGTCTTAAATAATATCATTGTCGATAAATAATTAAATCGTTGTGGCAACTCTGAAATTGCCTACTACACTTTTTAAGTGGTTGATCACTCTGCGCAATTCTGGCAGAGCATAATAATTTGGCGAACCAAAGTGGTTACGTACACATAAAAGATCAATCTGTGTGGTTGCTGGGACCAACCCTGTATTTAAGCTAAAACGTTCTTTAAAAACGTCTGGTGAAAGTACATAAACGAGACAATTGATCGACCAATGAAAAATGCATTTTCACTAAACAGTATTCTGTTTTCAACGTTAGCACTTGGCGCGTGCGCCTCTGTACCTGAGGTTGAAAATCGACTGCAGTCTATGCAGTTTCATTCCAATATGTATGTGGTTCAAGCTGGTGAAACAGTCGAGTCCATCGCCCATCGTTATCAATTAACTGCAGCAGAGCTCGAATCGCTAAACCCAGGTATCCGCAATTCGATGATTGCAGGATTACGTATTAACGTGCGGCCTGGCACTTCACTGTCACCTGATGTACGCGCACGAGCCAGCTACGCACCAGCTCGCCAACCACAATTAGTATCGTCACGCGATGCTTGGAA
>Ga0079202_10000484_pt1 | contig 13107 bp, 5 predicted proteins | sample PorBlaBluebeHill_FD_68601 | JGI IMG/M metagenome (GOLD analysis project Ga0079202, IMG submission 68601) | Marine algae microbial communities from Blueberry Hill - Blueberry Hill, Maine | ecosystem: Host-associated > Algae > Red algae > Blade | place: USA: Blueberry Hill, Maine
TCTTAATATTAAAGGAGTTGAAGCTATAATAACTCGAAATACGAAAGATTATACCAAAGCAAAATTACCAGTTTTCACATCTGAAAGTTATTTGAAAGCTAATGATTACGAGAGATAACACAGCATGTTGACAGAATCACTCATTCGACGTGACTCTGCATATGCATAATCAGTTCCGTACCTTAGAGAGACGACGACATATCATTATCCGTAAACTTGTATGTAATTACCTAAATTTATAAGAGTAAAATAGTCCACTCGAATTTAAGTCAATTACTAATACTGAGCACAATTATATCCGTATCGTCCAGAATTACAATTTTCTTCTACATCATACATACCCAAAAATTAATCTCTCCAAAGAAGACAGGTCCCATCCCCTATTTCTGCTGATGAATTATAATTTTCGGAAAATGGATTTGCACATCCTTCTTCTAGACAAGAAGAACTCAAAAAGACTATAAAGGTGATAAGAAGTAGATATCTAAGCATAATTTCAATTTTAGATTCTTATGAATATTGGCTAAAAATGAAATGTTCAGTGTTAATTTTTACTATAACATTTATAACGACATGTAAATTTTTAGCCTCCAAAAAGATATATTTTAGCTATAAGTCTATTTACAAATAGCTCATTCTCATATATATAGATAAACGCAATACATAATTGCGTTACCTTTAGTTAACTTATATTCAATTTTTACATATAAATCTACTCTTTAATGTGTGGATCAATTTTTGTCATATCTTTTCTTTAGTTCATTTATGCTATTTTTTCGTAATACGTTACTATTTTTGCATACATAGCATGTATTAACTATCAATTACTTAATACTTAATACTTAATACTTATTCTTTATCCTTTAATTCGACTCAATGAGCTCAAATTACATCCTGCCACGCAATATAATTGCTGTCACATTTATTATATTTTCCTTTTTCTCATTTAATATTAATTCCCAAGATTTAACTTGTGAAATCGAAGGAGAAAGAACAAATTGTGGAGATGACAATGGATTTGCGCAGGCTATAGCTTCCGGAGGCACGCCTCCTTATTCTCACGAATGGAGTAATGGTGAATCTTTTTCCTCTATACAAGGCTTGACACACGGCATCTATTCGGTGACCATAAGTGATGCTGTCCAAGCAACAACAGTATGTGAAATAATTATTGAAGCAAGTACCAATCCTGAATGTGATATTGTAATTACAAATCCTATGAATGGCGAGAATGGATCTGCTTCTGTTGAAGCTGAAAATGGAATTCCTCCATATACCTTCAATTGGAGCAACGGCGAAATTGACCAATCCATCGATAACTTATCTCCAGGTATTTATAGCGTTACCGTTACAGATACCGATGGTTGCATGACAACCTGTGAAGGATTCATTGAACCAGAATCAGAGTGTGAAGAAAAATGTGCTATTTCCTGTCCGTCTGATCTTATCATGGAATGTGGTTTTTATAGTGAATCTGAAGTATTAGCTTGGTTAGCACTTGCAAATGCTAGCCGACCATGTGACTCTACTGATATTACAAATGATTATATACCACTAGAACAAACCAACATTTGCTCAACTGGTGCTTTCGAACAAGTAGTCACATTTACTTTGACAGATGCATGTGGAAATATTGAAGAATGCAATGCTACTGTTGAAATAATTGACACTAGACCTCCAGATCTATTTTGCCCTAATCCAGAGTTAATCGTTGATTGTAGTCAGAACCCACAAGATATTGTAGAAATTTGGCTAAATGAAGTTTCTGCTGAAGATAACTGTTCAGACGACATACTCATCACCTATGACTTTGCTCTTACAGACATATCAGAATTTTGTACTGATAACATTCCGAGTATTGAAGTAACATTTACAGCAACAGATGATTGTGGTAACTTCTCCACTTGTACTAATAGGTTGACATTCGAAACTTCTACTTCCGAGCTTAGTTGTGTCGCCGTTAGTCAAAGTACAACCTGTTCTCAAAGTGATGGAAGTGCCTCAGTAATAAGTACAGGTGGTACCCCTCCATATACTTATTTATGGAGCAATGGGGCAACAGGAGATATCACAGAAAATCTAACAAGCGGAGAATACTCAGTCACCGTGACAGATGCTAATGAAAATACTTCCATCTGCTTCACAGTACTTGACGAATATATAAATCTTGAATGTTCATTGACGACTACGGACTTATCTTGCGATAGTCAGACCGGATCAGCAATGGTTTCAATCGAAGGCGGTGCTCCTCCCTATACTTATCTTTGGAATAATGGGTCCACCGAAAATACCATTCAAAATCTAACAGAAGGACTATACACAGTAACTACAACTGATGATCTAGGCTGTACTTTAGTATGTGAAACAATTATTGAAACACAAGGAGATTTAATAGATTGTACTGATTGTGCCGGTGTTTTCCACGGTACATCTGTCATAGATATATGTGGTATGTGTCTACAACCGGATGATCCAAATTTTGATCAAAGCTGCATCGAAGTAGATTGTACAACTCATCCTAACCCAATGTCACTTTTAGAAAATGTAGATGAGAAATACAGAGAATATATGCATGTTAGAGAATTTTATTCTTTCAAACATGATGTCAACTATTATGTAATCTTTAACAACTCTCCTGGGATCGACATCTACATGATGTTTGATTGTGCCGGACGACTCGTGTGTGAAGGTCAAAATGAAAGTGAATTACAGCAATGCTACATTGACAGAGCCATTGATTATTTTTCTTTCATTATGCTCCAACAAGGAAAATATTTTGACTTCGCAATGTGTGTTTGTATCGGTGACGAAGTAACTATCAATGGCAATTCTAGAACTATAGAATGTCCTTGCCCTACTGATACAATAAGTTGCGATCCATTTATCCAACCAGGTGGACATTGGGATTTAAATGGCTCCATCTTATGTGATGATTGTAGCGATTTTACTTTTGACGCTACAACTACAGGCGTATACGTTTACACCACTCCAGAATATACCTGCCCTTCTGACTCGGATGTTACCTTTGATGACACTAGCTATGAAGTACTTGTTTTAGCTCAAGATTGCACACCAACTGGGCCATGTGGATGTGAACTTAATAATGACCCTGTTTGTGGAGTAAATGGAGTTACTTACATGAATGCCTGTCATGCAGAATGTGAAGGAATAGATATTGCTTCCGATGGCACCTGTCCAACAAATGGGAATCTATGTACAGATTTTCCTTGGGTTACTAACTTCTTTGACTGTGAAAATTGCGAAGGATATACGGCCCGTGTTTTGACAGATGGAAGTAATAATTTTGTAGCTATCATTAGCTCAGAACAAGAAACAATATACTCTGCAGATGGCTCAATATATTGTGAAAGCTTTACAGGATTCAGTTGTCTAACATTTTACAACTTTGAAGAGATTTATTCATTCAGCTGCGATGAAGAACCTGTAATAGTATTAGCTCCAGCTTGTTCAGACTTATTAGGCTTGGATTTTGGCGATTGTCAACAAGCACTTGGAGTGGGCATTATAGATCAGGAATGTGTAACCATTTGGGGCTGTGATTTAATCATAGATAATTTAGACTATAGTTCTTCTATTTATGCTTCAGCTGATCTTTGTATGAATACTTGCTTCGAAACAGAAATAGAACAATCTAATCCATGTTCCAACCTTGCAAATGTAGATTTTGGCGAATGTATAGATTTCCTTGGCGTCGGTGTTATTGACCAACAATGTGTAACAATTCTAGGATGCGATCCTATTTCTAGCAACATAGACTATGGACCATCTCTTTATAGTTCTATAGAACTATGCAATAATACTTGTTTAAATACTGGAGGAGAAATCCCAGTTCCTCCTTGTACAGATGTTACTGAAGTAGACTTTGGTGATTGTGAGACTGTTCTTGGCTACGCTGTGATAGATCAAGTTTGTGTAGAAATCAGTGGTTGCAATTTAGTCGTGAATCAAGCTGACTTTAGTCCAGCTGTATATAGTTCTGCACAGATTTGTATGGATGCATGTTTAGACCCAGAAATTACTTCTGCTGATCCTTGTCATGATGTTGAAGGTATAGATTTTGGAGATTGCGATGCGGTCCTTGGTGTGGCAATATCAGGACAAAACTGTTTAACCATAAGTGGCTGTGATGCGATTGTTGATCTTGTTGATTACAGTAATGCTCTCTACAGTTCTGTCGAACTTTGTATGGATGCTTGCATAGAACCAGAAATTACTTCTGCTGATCCGTGTGATGATGTCATAGGGGTGGATTTTGGCGATTGTGATGCAGTCCTTGGTGTGGCAATATCAGGACAAAACTGTATAACCATAAGTGGCTGTGATGCGATTGTTGATTTTGTTGATTACAGTAATGCTTTCCACAGTTCTGTCGAACTTTGTATGGAAGCTTGCATAGAACCAGAAATTACTTTTGCTGATCCTTGTCATGATGTTGAAGGTATCGTCTTTGGCGATTGTGATGTGGTGCTTGGTGTGGCAATATCAGGGCAGAACTGCATAACCATAAGTGGCTGTGATGCGATTGTTGATTTTGTTGATTACAGTAATGCTCTCTACAGTTCTGTCGAACTTTGTATGGAAGCTTGCATAGAACCAGAAATTACTTCTGCTGATCCATGTCATGATGTTGAAGGTATCGTCTTTGGCAATTGTGATGCGGTGCTTGGTGTGGCAATATCAGGACAAAACTGTATAACCATAAGTGGCTGTGATGCGATTGTTGATTTTGTTGATTACAGTAATGCTCTCTACAGTTCTGTCGAACTTTGTATGGAAGCTTGCATAGAACCAGAAATTACTTCTGCTCCACCATGCTCTGATCTTACAGGATTGGATTTTGGAATTTGTGATTCAATAATTGGTTTCGGGGTTGCCGGAAATGACTGTATTCAATTTGACGGCTGTAGTACTATTATCGGAACCATCGACTATAGTCAAGCTTTCTATAGTTCCTACGAAATTTGCTATTCTGCTTGTACTGGAGTCCCATGTGACATCAATTCTTGTACTACTGAGTTCGACCCAGTCTGTGGTGTTGATGGTCAAACTTATAGCAATGCCTGTTTAGCCAATTGCGCTGGTGTTGCTATTGCCTATAATGGTGAATGTACCTCAACACCAAGTGGTCCAGTGGATATATGTATAGATTTTCCTTGGATACAGGTAATAATGCAAAGCTGTAATCCAGATGATATCTTTACACTTTATGCAGATGGAAACTACTACTATTTATATGTTGGAAATGATCAAGGTGGAACATTATATTTCCAAAATGGATCGACCTATTGTACAGACTTCCCAGGCTGGAGTTGCGTAACAAGTTATGGCCTCTCTATTATAATAGAACAGTGGTCATGTGATGAAAATCCATGTCCAACAGATGGCGGCGGTTGTAATTGTGAGCATGTTTTCGCTCCAGTATGTGGTATGGATGGTTATTCTTATGAGAATGCTTGTCAAGCTGTTTGTGCCGGAACCGAAGTAGACTATTACGGTTCATGTACCGAGGATTGCGGTGATAATTTCGCAAGTGCTACATACATCAAAATTAGTGATGGAGATTGTAATGGTGGATATTTCCAATTGGATGACGGTTTTATCATAGAAGATTTAAAAAACTACTATAACTATTATTTGGACTTTGGAGACATAGTTTCTTTTTACTACAGATTGGTTGCATCAGAATTCGATTGTTATGCGCCTGCTCATATTTCATGTCTTACTATTGATAGTGATATCGATAATGGAGAAGAAGGTGGAGTCGGTCCTCAAAGTGATTTATTTATTGCCCTACCATGGATTCTTGATGTGATAGATGTCGAGAATTGCCAAAATACTTTTGTACAGTCTTACGAAATAAATGAATGGACTTACATCTATATTTCTATAAATGGTGTAGGAGCAATATATGATATTCAGGGTGTCCTATACTGTACAGATGGCAATGATTTTAGTTGCCTTGAATTCTATGGTTATGATACAGAATTAAGTGGATGGGAATGTCCAAATAACTTACAGAATGATATAGAACAACGAGAATCTGGTTTGAAAAAATCAAATGAAAACTTAATCGTTTTTCCAAATCCAGTATCGAACATTTTATACATAGATGGCACATTGAAAGAAAACAGCAAAGTAACTATTTTCAAAAGCCAAGGAGAAAAATATATGGAACTTAGCCACAACCAAAATAGCATTTCTCATATTGACTTAACCGATTTACCTCCAGGTGTTTATTATTTAAATGTACATTTAGCAGATAAAGAGATTCCTTCTATTAGGAAGATTATTAAATTATAATAAATGAGGTCAGTAATTAATTTACTGGCCTTTTTACTTTTACATGGGCTTTTTACGTTTATGTATTATTTCTAATTTTACATATGGAAAACAACGAAAAAAATCCTTGGAAAACCCTCTCAACCAAACAAGTTTATTCCAATCCATGGATAGACGTAACTCATAGGGATGTCATTAACCCATCAGGAAATAATGGAATCTATGGATTGGTACATTTCAAGAATATTGCAGTCGGAGTAATTCCACTTGATCAAGATTATAATACTTGGATCGTAGGTCAATATCGATACACTATAAATGAATATTCATGGGAAATCCCAGAAGGCGGGTGCCCCGAAGATCAAGATCCTCTTGAGGCTGCCAAAAGAGAATTGAAAGAAGAAACAGGGATAATAGCACAAGATTGGAAAGCATTCCAAACCTTACATACATCTAATTCTGTCTGTGACGAAAAGGCCATACTTTACATAGCTAGAGACTTAAGTTTCACGCCACCTTCCCCGGAAGAGACCGAATTACTACAAGTCAAAAAACTCCAGTTTGAAGATCTAGTAAAGCTTGTTATGATTGGAAAAATTTCAGATGCCATGTCTGTAAGTGCGATCTTAAAAGCAAATTACATGATCCAAAATAATATAATTTAATTGATCATTTTAGGGTACTTATCTTAACTACCTCTAGAACTACAAGTAGATTAGTCTCAAAAGATATGTAACTTTTACATATTAGTATTAACTTTATACTTAATATTTATAACATACGAGTCCAATTTAGCAGCATCTTGTACCATACCTCCGTTACAGTTATATCAACACTTATTCATCAAATTAAAAAGTATTGTTATGTTAACCAAGCTCACTGATACCTTATACACTTCTTTCTTTTGTGTTTTACTCCTTAATGCGAGCATTGCTCAAAGTACAATCTTTGATGATTATCGATGGATTTTTGATGTAACTAATGTCGAAGATTGTGACGCACTAAAAATTGACATTTATCAGGAAGGAACAAATACATTCATATATATAAATGAAAATGGATTAGGAAACTTATATAGCAGTTTGGGTGCGATATACTGCATGGATTCCCCTTCATTCCGATGTTTGGATTTCTATAACTTTGAGAACTTAATATTGAAGTGGCAATGCGGTGATCCAATCGAACGAAATTCGGTTGAGCCATGCGGAAATTTAGACGACTTGAACTTTGGTCTTTGTGATTTTGAATTAGGATATGGCATTGTCAATGGCTTCTGCACATCCATAAGTGGATGCGATTATATAATTGATAATACAGATTACTCCAATGCCATATTTCCAACGGTCGACCTTTGTATTACCACATGTGAAAATCCCTGCGCTTTAATCGATTGTGATGACTTTTATGATCCAGTTTGTGGCACAGATGGCATCACTTATACTAATGAGTGTTTTGCCAAATGCGCAGGCGTCGAAATAGCATATTCTGGAGTTTGTGTGGCTGGACCAGGTAAAGACATATTCGAAGGTTTTCCTTGGCTCTATAATTTGGTTGACCCACTAAATTGTGATGTTGATCAAATAATTGTTTACTCAATGGGAGACAACAATTTTGTATACCTTAGTACGGGTGTGTTGTACGATGTATATGGAAATATTTATTGCATCGATTTACTAGGATTTAACTGTCTTGATTTCTATGGCTTCGTAAATATTGTAGATACTTGGATTTGTGGTGACTGCATGTGTACCGCTGAATATGATCCCGTATGTGGAGTAGATGGTAACACCTATGACAATTCATGCAATGCATTTTGTGCAGGAGTAGAAGTCGCCTATGATGGATTCTGCATTGAAGAATGTAATAGCCCTGAGTTGGATGAGTTAGATTGGTTTTTGGATCTGATTTATAGCGATCCATTCTACTGCGAATGTAATTATGAATTGAACCATTCTTGCTTAGAAGGTGAAATCATACTGATATTGCACGGTTTCTCGTCCGGATGCAGTGATATTTCTACTTATTACTATGACTTAAGAGGAAATATTCTTTGCATACAAAGTGGTTTTGCAGACGAATTTTGTCCTGAATATGACGATCTTATTATAAAAACAGACCACCCTATTTGGGCTTGCAATCATGGTTGTGGATGTAGCGCCGTATACCAACCCGTCTGTGGTGTTGATGGCATAACTTATAGCAACGAGTGTGAAGCCTTTTGTGCGGGCATCGAAGTTGCCTCTAACGAACCTTGTATTTCTGAATGCAAAACTCCAGACCTCAATGACCTAGATTGGTTTGATGAAATAATCAATGATCCATTCTATTGTGAATGCAGTTACCAACTAAACTATTCTTGTCTTGGAGACGAAACCATACTAATTTTAGAACCAAGATTTAATAGTTATTGTACAAATATTTTTACTCTTTATTTGGACCTAAATGGTAATGAACTTTGCCTAGAAGGTGGAGAAGGCGGACTACAATGTCCCGATTATACTAATCTTCCAATCATGAATAATAGCCCAATGTGGGAATGCAAGGATGATTGTGAATGTGATACGCATTATCAACCTGTTTGCGGTATAGATGGTGTTACTTACACCAATGAATGCGAAGCAAGATGTGCAGATATTGAAATCCAATTCAATGCACCATGCGAAATAAATTGTGAAGGAAGCATTCCTGTTGCGGACATTCTAAATGCAGATTGGTTTTTAGAAATTATAGAAGATGAATCAATCTGTGAATGTGACTACGAACTAATTTATGGTTGTGGATTTGCAGATGGCTTTCTATTGTCTTTACGACCTAGTCCCAATACAAATTGTAGTGATCAATTAACATTTTACTACTTCATAAACGGTATATTAGTTTGCGAAGAAGGCGGCATACAAGGATTGACATGTCCGGAGGCAGAACAATACGGATTTAATGAAGATCAAGTTCTTTGGTCATGCAACGATGATTGCAATTGCCCTCAAGTGTTTACTCCCGTTTGTGGCGTAAATGGCATCACATATAACAACGAATGTGAAGCACAATGCGAAGGTATTGAAATCGAATTTAATGGACCATGTGAATTAAATTGTTTCGGAAATCTACCTGTAGAGGATGTGTTAAATGCAGATTGGTTTTTGAAAATTATTGAAGACAAAACGATCTGTGAATGCGATTATCAACTCTCCTATGGTTGTGGTTTTGCTGATGGAATATTATTATCCCTATCACCTAGTCCAAATACGTATTGTAGTGATCAAATTACCTACTACTATTATCCAAATGGTACTTTGGCTTGCGAAGAAGGAGGCATCCAAGGTATTATTTGTCCCATAACAGAAGAATATCAATTTTTCGAAACTCAGATACTTTGGTCTTGTAATAATGATTGTATTTGCCCAGCTGTAGACGATCCGGTCTGTGGAATTGATGGTATTACCTATGGAAATTCTTGTGAAGCTGCTTGCAGAGGTATTGAAATTGCATACCATGGAAAATGCCAAGACAATATTATATTTGGCAATTACCCTTGGCTAAAAGATATTGTAGATCCAATAGAATGCGTGGGAATAAACATAACTTTATTCGAACAAAACAGATTTATATTTCTATATATTGAAGATTCAAATGGAGGCACCTTATACGATGAAAATGGTCAAGTATACTGTGTTGATTTCCCAGGATTTAGCTGTCTTGAATTTTATGATCTTAAAGATCCTCTTGATCGCTGGGCATGTCCTAATTTAGCTCAGAATAATCCTGAATATCTAAATATTGAAAGTTACGATCAATCATTAAACCTAACCGCCTTCCCTAATCCGGCTACCCAAGAGATTAACATAAGTGGACTGATGACAGACTCCCAAGTTTCTATTATAAATATGAATGGAGATATTCTATTACAGCAATACACGAATTCAGAAACCTTGAAAATAGATCTGACAGATTATACCCCTGGACTTTATCTAATTCATAACTATCAGGAAAATACAAATCAATCAGAATACATAAAATTTATAAAACAATAATTTGATAAGGATACTTCTGGATATATTTTTGAATATCCCTTATTGGTCAACGAGGGATATTCAAAAATAATTAAAAACACTTATTTAATTAACAACCGCAGAAAAATCTAAAGTCCTTGACCCTCTCTTGAATAAACTTGAAAAAAGAGAGGGTTTATGGCAGTTGAAGGTAACTAAAGCTCCCTTCTTTTTCAAAAGAAGGGCCGGAGATGAGTCGACCTTCTAGCAACTTTTAATATTTATTTAATACCCTTCTCACCTCCTGCGTTACTAACGGATCAAAAATAATACCTCGGTGCGATTGACCTTGTGAACTAATAAGATTTACTTTAGATGGGAAAAGCTCCTTGAGATTTTCAGAATTTTGATAGTCTATTATATTATCTTGAGTACCATGTATTATACTCACATTACATTTTACAGATTCCAAATATTTCTTTACAGGCAATTTAAATTTCAATAAAAAGTCGGGGTAAAACCATAAATACTTATTTTTAATCGAAGTCAAACTTGTAAATGGTGCCACTAAAAAAAGATATTTAGGGTTATTCAATGAAGCTACATACGATGCCATACCGGTCCCTAGCGAATACCCTAAAACATATATCTTATCTTCAGCATACTTGCTTTTTAGAAATTGATATACTGCATCAGCATCATTCAGTAAGGTCTCATCAGATTTTGTAGTTCCATCAGATTTTCCATACCCTCTATAATCCGTAATAAAGTAATCATAATCAGGATTTTGAATGGCTCTTAATTGGTATAAAGCTCTTATAATATTTCCCTTATTTCCATGAAAATATAAAAACACACCCTTACTAGAAGTACCATTTTTAATCCAAATATTATTGATGCTGATGTCTTCATCTACATTTATTTCTACTTCATCACCTAATCCATAGTCCAAATTTTCTGGTATTTTATCAGGACTTAATATCAATCTATCTTGCATTATGTAGATTGCAAAACCCACTATCAAATACAACCCAATCAACATCTTCAAAAAACCTTTCATACAAAATTATAATTTGATACTCATTCCAAAATTTAATCCTAATTGACGATAATCATAAGGACCAAATACAGCAGGTACATTAAAGGTATTCAAGTGAAAATCATAATGAGGGAACGAGAATTTTAATCCTAAACCTATATTATTAAATGAATTTGAATCTAAGATATAATGCAGAGAACCATAGAGCCAATTTGTAACTTGATACCCAACGAGTAATTGGGCTCTATAGTAGTCATAATAAGAATGGTAATAATATTTTCCACGGAGACCTAAAACTAAAAATTCTTGCAGTTGATACTCATACTCAAATCCAAATTTCGTTGATACATTAGAATTATATTTAGAATGACTTTGAGTTTCTATTCCAAGTATATTATCTAAGGTATCCTGAGTTGCAAAATCTATATTTTCATCTAGGGAATCTGAAATATCTATACCTCTGAATACCTCTTGACCACTAGCCGAATACTGATTCCCCTTCCAATAGATTTGGTTTATATCTTCAATAGATATACATAAATGATGTTGATTATATTCATATTCTACTCCAACATCAATCATCCATCCTAAATTTTTAAACTTAGAAAAACTACTAAACGGTAGACGATAATTGAAATTTATACTATCAGAATTTACATATTCTACCATCTCATAACTATCGATTGTAAGGTCTCGATCAACTTGAATAAAATCGAGGTCTTCGGGCGTGAAAATAGAATATCCGCCCTCAAAACTCAAATTTTGATATCCGTCTACCCCGCTAAAAGTAATCCAAGGTTTAATGTCTACAAACGAATAAGAAAAGCCCAAATTTATTTCATTCCAAGAACTATGAAAAGCATCCATTCTTAAAAATAAATCCTGCTCAATATATTGTGCATTACCCTGAATGCCTCCGGCTATGGTATTATATGGAATTTGAATGGAAGATTCCGCCCCAATTCCTAATCCCAAACTAAAGGAAATTTGACCTTTGAAATAAGTCAACTTTATAAGCTCCGAATGATATTCAGAAAACAAGCGATTTATATCTTGTGATTGATCCAAAACCTTATCCCAATTAAGGACTTTCCGTCCATCTATCCGGTCAACTATAGAATGTACCTTGTAACTACTTGATGCTAAAACTTGATTATTCAATAAGTCAATCTTCCATTTTAGAGTATCTATATTAATTGGAGTAATACTATCACCTAAACTTATTTCCTGAGCTATACCCATTTTGGCGAATCCAATGTGAGCGAACCCAATTATCATTATTTTAAGCAACCATCCTAATGCTACCTTCATGAGATTAATCAATTTGAGTGATGACAGATAAGTTCACCTCTATTCCTTGATTTTCCATAATCCATAGGTACTCATCTATATCATCTTCTGTATTCATTTGAATTAATACAATGACCCGATTTGTAGTTCTAATTAAATTCCAATTTTCTGTACTAATAGGATAGATAAAACGCTGTGTCATTTGATCTTGGATTTCTCCACTCGGTATATCAGCAACCTCTATTTCTGTCCAATTTTCTCCTTGCAAATAGTCCGTTTCATTTAAATTTTCGTCTAAAAATAAAGTTTTCAATTTAGCTCTAATCGGCAAACCGTTTTTAACAGATAAAATCAACGTAGGAGATTCTAAAGCAGGTAATTCATTAGCATCTAAATCAAAAGTATCGGCAAGCAATAATTCATCTATTCTTGTATGCAGGGGAACTTCTACAACAGCATCAATATTATAAAATGATTGATTTGTAAAAAACC
>Ga0079202_10000488_pt1 | contig 13054 bp, 9 predicted proteins | sample PorBlaBluebeHill_FD_68601 | JGI IMG/M metagenome (GOLD analysis project Ga0079202, IMG submission 68601) | Marine algae microbial communities from Blueberry Hill - Blueberry Hill, Maine | ecosystem: Host-associated > Algae > Red algae > Blade | place: USA: Blueberry Hill, Maine
TTTACCTTCTGCCTTTTTTATCGATTCTCCTCAGAACAAATCAAACCTCTGCAACGCGCTCTTACATATTTGCTGGTGGGTGTTGGCCTTGAGATTGTCATTTGCAGATGATTTTCGAAGTTTGATGATAGACAGAGCGCGTTGCAGATTTTTTGCTGGCTATTGCGCGGACTTTTTTGTGGTGGCTACGGGTAGAACAATGACGTCAGCTTTGGATTTCTACCGCCGAAGCCATGGAACAACGAATATCTGATCGTCCCGTTTGGCTGAGCACAGCAGGGATGAACGTAGCTTTTTTTGCATCTTCGGTTAGATAATCGGCGAAATTACTACGGCTATCGACCGTTTCGGGAAGCATAAATTATTGCTGCGGAGTTGGTGGTGCGGATTTGAAATTGCCATCGCGACGGCAGCGCTCGCTGCAGAACTTCACGTTGTCCCAATCACGAGACCACTTCTTACGCCAAGCGAACGATCGACCGCAGCGCGGACAAATCTTGGTAGGCAAATCTGGTTTCTTGTGAGCCATACCTATTCACCCGCCATCCGATGCCTGTGAGTGTAGAGATTGAATTTTTTTCCCGAATTAAATCCGATCAACGTTAGCCCAAAACGATCGGCCAAATCTATCGCCAGACTCGACGGTGCCCCGACGGCGACCATGACGGGAATGCGAGCGACAATCGCTTTTTGCACCAATTCAAAACTGGCGCGACCACTAACCGCTAAAATGCTACACGCTAACAATTGCGTCTGTTCAGTGTTAATGCATCGTCCGATTAGCTTGTCGACCGCATTATGCCGGCCGACGTCTTCGGTCAGCATTAATACTTTCCCGTTGGTGCTCATCAGACCCGCTGCGTGAAGACCGCCGGTGTTGCCAAAGATTGATTGTTGATCTTGTAGGCTGGCGGGCATCGCAAAAACGTTTTGAGGATCGAGCGTAACATCATCGCCAGTGATTGCGGTGACGTTCTGAGCTTCTACGGCTTCCAGTGACGCTTTGCCGCAGACACCGCAACTGGACGTCGTATAAAAGTGGCGTTGCAGGCGGCTAATATCCACGTTGAAACCTTCGACCAGATTTACGCGAAGCTGATGGCTGATTTTTTCGCCTTCAGCGACGGGGCCACACCGCTCAAATCCAGCGACTTGTTCGGCGGATGTAATGATGCCTTCGGAGAGTAGAAACCCGGCGGCCAACGCCTCGTCATCGCCGGGAGTGCGCATTGTGATGGACAGGCTACGGTCCTTCCGTTTGTCGCCGTCGCTGAAAACGACGCGAATCTCTAGCGGACTTTCAACAGCCACAACATCTTTGATCGTTTGGGATTCTATGCCTTGTTTCGCAGAATCAAATAAGTAGCGTTTGATCGGAATTTCCCGTTGTCCGATGGCGTTTTCGTCTTTGGTGTTACTCATCAGTTGGTTCGCTGGGGGTAGGCTTGGCCGTCGGCGAATTTTTAGCCGTCTGCGTTTTCGTCTGAGATTCTTGAAGCGCCCGAATGTCGATCTTGGTATTCCAAAAAGTAACGGGAGCCAACGGTGCGAAATCATCTGTCCACCTAATCAATGGCATGTCAGGCGGCCACGAAGATTCTAATGCTTCCATCCACGGTGCTGATAGTAGTCTCTGGTTGCGACTCAGGCAGACCCACAAGGTTCCTCGGTCGGTTGAAGATTTTTTGTTTTCACGGACGAAGCTGAAAAGGCCTTTTTCCGCTGCAAAGGTCGCGATGACAGGTCGCAGATCGACGAAACGGTTGGTGATGTGAAACACCAGCATCCCGTCGACATTTAAATGTTCTAGATAGAGGTCGACGCATTGGGAGGTGATTAAATGCTGGGGAATGGCGTCACTGGAAAAGGCATCGACGAAGATTAGATCCCATTGTTTGCTACCGGACTGTTCGAATTGGCGTTCCAATAAGATTCGACCGTCACCGATGAACACATTGGATTGAGATTGGTATTTGTCCAGAAAACTAAAGTCGGTTTTGGCTATTTCAAAAACGGCAGGGTTGAGTTCGTAAAAGGAAAAATGATCTTCGGGGCCACACCAGGCCAGCATCGCGCCAATCCCCATGCCTACCACACAAGCACTAACGCCAGGCTTCGAATTTGTTTTAGATCCCGAAACTTTATCCATTTCTATTTTGAACTCGCGGGTTCTTCGAAAGGCGATGCCAACGCCGCTGTTTTCGGTGTAGTAGCCCGACGGTTGGAAGGCTTCGTCGGGCGCAAGATTCTGACCGCCGTGATCGACATTGCCGCTGACAAAGCGCCGATAATTGATGTCTTCGGTTACCATTACGATGCCGTATTCATTTCGTTGGCGGGTGACGAGGATATCCTTTTCCAAAGTCGGACTGGTTTGTAGCATCAAACTTGCCATCGTTACTGCGGCGACGATTCCACAACCAACGATCGTCAGAAATCCGGCTGATCGAGCCGACGTTCGATAGATTTGAAGCGTCGCCACTGCCAAACAGCCAAGGATCGCCAGCTGGAATTCTATGAAGCTATCAAAGATCATCGGTGCAATGATGGCCGTGAAGATTCCGCCGGCAGCTCCGCCAATCGCAATCGTCAGATAGAACGTGGTAAGCTTCGATGGCGGTGGCTTGATTCGTTCAAGTTCGCCGTGGCAGACCATGCTGACGAAGAAGCAAACGGCCGTCATGACGGAAATCTGAAGCAGAATCGAAACGTAGATGTGGGCTTGTACGACGCCGATGCCCAGTACGACGCTGATACATAGAAGCGCAATGAACAGTGCGCGGTGATATAACTTCGGTCGTTCAAAGCAGATGATGAATGAAAGTAGATACGCCGCCAGTGGCAGGATCCACAGAAAAGGAACCGACGCGATTTCTTGGCACATCAGATTAGTCGTCGCTAAGAGAGTCACTGACGCGATGCAGGATAGGACGAACCAGAGTATTAGATTTCCCGATTGAATCGTTTGAGACGTTGAGGAATTAGGTCCGGTTTGCCACCGCTCCAGCTTCGTGGTCGGCCAAGCCGTGCATAGACAGAGCAGAGCGTAAACGATGAAACCCGCCGACCAGATCCAGGCTTGTGCCGTCAGAGTTGCGAAGGGCTCGATCAGGAACGGATACAGCAGCAACGCCAGCATCGAACCCATGTTGGAGACCGCGTAGAGACGGTAAGTATTATTTCTTTTGTTCGCACCACTTTCAGCGGCGGTCGTTTGGGCTTCGTGCCAAAGTTGAACAAGTGTGCTGTTGGCCGATAGGACAAAATAGGGCAAACCGACGGTGAACAGTAGAGTCAGCGCGACGGCAAGGTTAAGGCTCTGGCCACTTTCGGGACGCAAGGATGACTCGGGGATGATTGGAAGAAAAAGGCAGGCCGCTGTCAGAAGGATCGCGTGTGTGAAGAAAGCAGTTCGGCAGGAGAGCCATCGAGCCAAAAGATGGGAATACGCATATCCCAGCACCAGCATGACTTGGAAAAACATCATGCAGGCGGTCCAAACCGCTGCGGAACCACCAAACCACGGCAGAATCATTTTCGCAATCATTGGCTGGATTAGAAACAGCAGAAAGGATCCCAAGAACATCGTCAGTCGGAAAAGATGGGACGACGCAGGCTTCATTTTGGATCAATGGGTCGGGGGAGTTTCGGCGGGAAAACGGTTTGGCTATCATCGTACCTATGGACAACGAAAAAATAGCCAAGAATTTAACTCAATTAGCCGACTTGCTGGAGTTCACCGGAGCCAACGCGTTTCGCCTCCGTGCCTACCGCAACGGGGCTCGGCAAATCAAAGACCTGACGACCTCGATCAAATCCATGATCGCCAACGGTGACGACTTGACGAAGCTCGACGGCATCGGCAAAGGTGTCGCTGAAAAGTGTATTGAACTTTGCGAAACGGGTAAACTTGAACAGACCGAAGCGCTCTTCGAGACCGTTCCGCGGACGGTGTTGGATCTATTAAATGTCCCAAAACTGGGGCCCAAGAAAGCCGCCGCGCTGTTTAATGAACTTAACATCCAAGACCTCGATCAATTGAAGGCGGCATGTGAGGAAGGCATCGTCAGCGGACTGTCTGGATTTGGTAAGAAAACTGAACAAGCGATCCTTGAGGGTATTGCCATTGCCGTGGCCGCGAATCAACGCATACTTTGGGCGCACGCTGACAAGATCGTTGAGCGTCTGCGCGAGCACATGAGTCAATGTGCGGACGTCGGACGGCTTGAATTTGCCGGCAGCTACCGACGTGGCAGAGAAACCGTTGGCGACTTAGATATTTTGGCAACGTCAATCGAAGCAGAAGCGGTCATGGACCACTTTGGTCATTTTGAAGACATTACTTCCACGATCGTCCGCGGCGAAACGAAAATGGCGGTGCGGCTGGAAGATGAATTCCAAGTCGATCTGCGTGTGGTGCCGGAGGAGTCGTTTGGCGCGGCGTTGCAATACTTCACCGGTTCCAAAGACCACAACGTGAAGGTCCGGGGATTGGCCAAGCAAAATGGTTTGAAGATTAACGAATGGGGCGTTTATCGAGTCGATGGCGATGAAGAAGAGTTAATCGCCGGGAAAGAAGAGACCGACGTTTATGAGACGTTGGGGTTGCCGTGCTTTGTGCCCGAACTGCGTGAGGCGCGAAAGGAATTTGAATGGGCCGAATCTGGTAGTCTTCCCGATCTGATCACGCTGGAGGATATCAAGGGTGATTTGCACATGCATACCACCGCGTCCGATGGTAAGGATTCGATCCAAACGATGGCTGACGCGGCGCGGGCGATAGGGTTGAAGTATATTGCGATTACGGATCATTCCAAACGCGTAACGATGGCCAATGGACTTGATGGAAAGCGTCTGTTGAAGCAATGGGCGGAGATTGATGCCATCAACGCAGCAGCGACCGATGATTTTGTGATCCTCAAAGGCGTCGAGTGTGATATTCTCGAAGCCGGTGGCATGGACATCGAAGACGAAGTATTGGCGGAGGCGGATTGGGTGATCGCCAGCGTTCACTATGGTCAGAACCAACCGAGGGCTCAGATTACCGAGCGAATTATTGGTGCGATTGAGAATCCGAACATCTGCATGGTGGCCCATCCAACGGGTCGATTACTTAACAAGCGTGAGCCCTATGACGTGGATCTCGAAGCGGTGTTTGCTGCCGCCAAGACGCACAAGACGCTGATGGAGTTAAACGCCAATCCGGTGAGGCTGGATTTGAATGAAGTATATCTGTTGGCGGCCAGAGAGCAGGGGATCCCTATCGTGATCAACACTGACGCTCACCGAAAGTTGGGGCTGGCGAATATGAAGTACGGAATCAAGCAGGCGCGGCGGGGTGGGCTGCGGGCCAAGGACGTCGCAAATTGCAGGTCGCTGAAGCAGTTGAGAAAGTTAATCGGACGCGATTGATGAAGCCGTTGCTGTTGCGGCCGTCGCAAGGTCATGGTGGTCCCCAGCCCGACTCTATCTTCTGGGTGGGTGAACTTTTCCGGTTACGCCGGTCGCGGTACGGGTTGGGTAAGCCGCGTCGTCTTTTGCATTTTTTAGGCGTTTATGCGTTCGACTGGTTGTGCTTCGCGTCGGATCGCTTCAACGCGGATGACCAACAAATCTTCTCAAAAAAAGCGTGAAGATTTGTCGATCGCCTAAAAAGAAAACGGTTGCCGACAAAGGATGTGCTTCAGGTTGTCGAAAACCTAGAGCATGGATGGATGCTATCAACCGCGACACATGGCTCGGAAGCCTTGGGGCAGTTGCTGAAGCACCTTAGTAATTCGAGCGATGGCAAAATAATTAGTATGGAGATTAATCTTATGAGCCGCTTAACGATGAAAATGAAATTGGCTCTCGGCATAGCCGGCGCCCTTATGGCGGGTGGTAATGCACACGCACAAGACTACTTTGACGCGTACGACGGGTATGCTTCTGATTACAGCGCTGCGTATGACGCGGTTGAGCCTGATGCGGACCCCGATGGCCCTTGGTCATTGTTCGCATTTGACAACCTGAACGTTGGCGGTTGGTTCCAGGGTGGATATCATTCTGAAAGCAATGATCTATTCAACAGCCAACCGGAGGAATTTAACCTGCATCAAGGTTGGTTGTTCGTTGAGAGGGTTGCCGAAGCACAGAATGGACGTCTTGGTTTTGGTTTCCGTTTTGATGGAATGTACGGTATCGACGCTAACGACACGCAGTCGTTTGGCAACAATCCTGGCGAGTTCGATCTTGACGACAGCTTCCAACGAGGTGGTGGTTACGGATTCGCAATTCCACAATTGTACGGTGAAGTTGCTGGAGATAACTGGTCGGTTAAAATCGGTCACTTCTACACATTGATCGGCTACGAAGTTGTTACCGCTCCCGATAACTTCTTCTACTCTCACGCCATCACGATGTACAACTCTGAGCCGTTTACTCACACCGGTGCAATTGGTACTTTCAACGTCAGCGACGACACCACGATCTACGCTGGTTGGACCGCTGGTTGGGATACTGGTTTCGATCAGTTCGGCAACGGCAGCAACTTCTTGGGTGGTATCAGCACTGCTCTGTCTGATGCTACAACGATGACTTACATCACTACCATCGGTGACTTCGGTGCTCGCGGTTCTGATGCTTACAGCCACAGTTTTGTCTTCGACACACAAGTCTCAGACAACTTTAACTGGGTTGTTCAAAGTGATCTTCTGCGAGTTCAAGAAACTGGCGAAGACAACGTTGGCTTGAATCAGTACTTCCTGTACGACATCAATGACAGATTAGCTGCTGGTGTTCGTGCTGAATGGTGGAAGGGCGATACTCTAACTGGATACGCTCCACACGGTGGCGTTCTTCCAGCGGAAGGATCTCACTCTTACTACGACGTAACCTTTGGTCTGAACATCAAGCCTTCACAAAACTTGATCATTCGTCCAGAGTACCGTTACGACTGGTCACCTGCTCTTGATTACGAGCAAGGTTACTTCGGCATGGACATCATCGCGTTGTACTAAGATCCAATGGATCTGCTGAGACAACCGAGCTGATGACGAAAATTGAAAACGGTGCTTTGCGAATTCGCAGAGCACCCTTTTTTTTGTTTTACGTGAACCAAAGTGCTATCGGACGAAGATGCTTGCGCTATATTCTTTCAGGCTGGGAACCTCAAAACGGCTCTGATACGCTAGCGAATCAGATGTTCTCACGCGTGAGCACTTACTCGCTCGCATGATGGTTTTGTATTGCAACGCTGCGCTTTTTTTTAGTGACGTTTTCCCCAAAAAACCTACTCAGTGAAGGTCGACCGCGTCAGCGTTAAGGCCGCTGTGGTGAAATCGTCAATCAAAGCCAGCCTTTCTCAGCCTCGCTAAACCTAACAGTTTGAAGAAATCATTAGTGACATCTCTTGCAACGATCCATCAGGCGGAAAGTTTGACTTTGTATATCGCCGATACCCTCTAGGTGGATGCTAACGGTTCCGACATCAGCCCCGTCGTTTCCAAAGCAAAATAATGGCTCGCCAAATAACCCAAGTTCCCAGCACGTGTGATTTTACGGTTGCGATATACACTTTATCGCTCAGCGGTTCGCTAGCCATTGTTTGCAAAAAGCTCTAGAATTAGGTTTGCGACCACACCTCACGTGATTGGCCTCATCCGATTTTGATAGACTAATAATGAATCGTCGTTTGAAAAATACGCTGCTTGTTGTCTTCGCCCTTGTCACGCTTTGGAGCATTCCGAAATCCTGTGATGCTCAGCAATGGGCGCGTTCGATGTTCACCGAATTCTCGCATGATTTTGGTAACGTCCCCAAAGGTCAACGTCCTGAACATCGTTTCGTCATCGAAAACAAGTTTAAGGAAGACATACAGATTCGCAACGTGGTTTCCAGCTGTGGCTGCACATCGGTTTCTGTTTCCAAAAAGAGGCTGAAGAAGTGGGAGAAGGCCGAGGTCATTGCCGTCTTCAACAGCCATGCTTTCGACGGATTTAAGCAAGCCACAGTGACGGTGCAGTTTGAGCGTCCTTATGTCGGCGAGGTGCAGTTGACGGTGCGTGGAAACATCGTCAGAACGTCAGGCCTGAGCATGTCGCCCAAGGAGATCAGTTTCGGACAGGTAACTGAGGCGAATCTTCCAGAACGCGTCGTCAGGCTACAAACGCAAGGCGATCCTAGTTTCCGCGTGGTCGATGTCAAAAGCACTTTCCCCCACATCAAGGTATCCTTGAAAGAAACCGCGCGTAGCAATCAACAGGTGAGCTACGAAATGCGTACGCAACTTAAGCCATCGGTTCCCGCAGGCGAGTCAAACGGCGAGTTAATTGTCGTCGTCGAGGAACAAAATGGTCGACGCCAAATCCGAGTCCCCTTTGACGCAAAAGTCGTGGCGATCAAGATCAGCCCTGAGGTCATCACCTTGGCCAACGTAAAGCCAGGTCAAGAGGTGAAGAAGACCATTATTCTTCAGTCTGAGCGGGAGTTCAGCATCACCGATGTCAAGTGTCGAACGCGCGCCTATCGCGTCAAGCAAAAGAAGAAGGGGGCGCGGAAGGTTCATGTCGTTGATGTGATCTACACCGGCGAAGACGAACCTGGCAAACACGAATGTGAGCTCAGCTTCTACACTGATCTTAATGACGGTGTCTCAGGCGTGGTCAAAGCGATCGTCGAAATCGACGCACAGTAGGTTTCGTTTCGACGCTTAGTTGACGTTTAGTTGGCGTTTAGTTAGACAGCATTGCATTTTAATGTGAGCGGCGTGGCGCAAGCCGCCGATTTATATCCGCTGTTCACCGGCGGCTGACGCCCTGCCGCTCGCGAAAGTATCGCTGTCCAATTTGGAACTGTCCCGAAATAAGTTCCCCTTGGGCTACCAATCAAATCGGGAATCTGTTTCAGGACGAATGCTAAATCGGGATCAAGAAATTGCGTCTTAGATTTCTTTGGGACGCCAGAGGTCTATCATGCGATAATCCCCGCTGCTGACAAGCTTCGCGCTGTCGCCCCAATCGTCGCCCTTCATTTCGATGTGTGCGATGGTCGCAGTTGGAACCGAGTGGCTCTGACCTGTCAATTTCTCAAGCAGCCATTCGATACCGGGATTGTGTCCTAACAACATTATCGAATCGAGCTTCGCTTGTGCGTTGCGCTTGGACAGTCCTACCATCAGTTCGATGTAGGTGGGCCATGGAGCGAGATATAGGTCTTCGACAACTTCCGCCGAATCAGCATCAAATATTGAGCCTCCAACGGTAGTTTCGCCATGAAATTGTTCGCTTAGCAATCGCGCGGTCATCACTGTCCGTTGGGCAGAAGAATAAAACAGTCTCTGCGGTACCAAATTCCGCGCGACCAGCATCTGCCCCATTTTGGGTGCGTCGCGTTTGCCACGCTTGTTAAGCGGACGTTCATGGTCGGCCATTGCAGATTGTGCCCAAGAGCTTTTCGCGTGACGCATGATGAAGATAGTCTTAGGCATAGAAATTCAGACGTTTGAGTCAGCAAACAGGGAAAGTCGTTTTGGAAATTAATCGCGCGATCCTCAGGTGACCGGTTAACTTCATCCGATTTCGCGGATCATTGGGCTTGAGGATTTATCAGCGGAAACAAGGTCGGAATCTGGAATCTGATTTTTCACAGCAAAAACGGGCGAGAATCGACCAAGGTTTGTGTAAAATAGCGACGGTCGCTTTTTATATGCTGACACAGCCCATATTTCAATCGCGACTTGGATTTTCAACGCATGGCGGTCCGCCATTAACTTGCTCAACTTCACTTGTATCAAATCGGTTTTTGAAAATGAAACGAAAAAGTCTTAACGTCATTATCCAAGCGATCGCTTGCGGGGCAATCACTCTGAACATCACCCCTCAGCTACACGGCCAGCAGTTCGAAAGTCAATTGAACGGCCAATTCGACAATCAAATCGACGGCCAATTTAGTAATCAATTTGAAAACCAATTCAACGGCACCTTTGAAGAGATGGCAGTGCCCTACGCGCCCATTGAAGGCCCCGCAGGGAGTGAAATCGAGATCCCCGGTACCGCCTATTACGTGTGGCCTGATGGCCAACCGATAGCGGATATGGGGCAGTTTAAAACTGAGGGTATGCAAGCGACGCCGCTCAACGGTCCGCAAGCGACTGGCGAAACGATCATTTCAGAGGATCCAATTTTTGATGGAAAGACCGTTTTTCCGATGGGAACTTTCCCCACGCAGGAATTCGGTGAGAAAATTATTTCTGAAACGATCGTCGATGAAAATGGAGAGACGGTCGACGTTCCTGGCACCCTCGAGAGTGATTCGGCAATCTCAGATACGGGACAATTTGAGAACGGGATTCCTGTTGCTGAAGTCGTTCAGCCTAACTTAGATGACACGGCCACTGACGAAATGCAACCGCCTTCACCCGACGGCGATGATCCGGCGATGTCGGTCGTGGAAGTCGCGCCCGAAAGTAGTGATGTTGTCGAAATCGCAGATGATCAAAGCGCTGAACAAACTGGAGATGAAGATTCTGATTCCGATGCCGATATTAAAGTTGCAGATCAAAGCAGCCCGCAGTTAGAAGCCGTGGTAAGGCAACTGGAAAAACTGAGCGTCCGGCACGATCGATTGAAAGGTCAACTTAGCGAAGCAAAACGCTCGATTGAGAAACTGGAGCAAGAGAATCAGCAGGCTGAAAAAAATGCTAAGCAAGCGGAGGCAAAAATTGCGAGCATGGAGAGGGTCGCCGAGGCGAGAGATCAGCGCGCGGCATCAATGATGGCTGAGAAGAAAAAGTCAGCAGAGTTGACCGAAAAGAAAATTGCTGAAGCTCGGTCCCAAGCGAAGGCAAATTTGGACGCGAAAGAAAAAGAGTTGAAACAACAATATGCAAAGTACCAGCAGGAATTAGCGGACGCGCAAAAGAAGATGGCAAAGCCCAAGTCCGACGGTAGTGCCACATCAGAAAAATTGGCGGCGCTAATGACTGCCAAAGCTTCGGCGGATGCGGGACTGGCGAAGTTGAAAAAAGAGTCAAATGCAACCACTTCGAAGCTTAAGAAACAGATCAACGGGCTGAAGTCGCAACTGAAGAAGGCAGAAGCCAAAGTCAATGATAAGAAGGATAAGGCCTCACAGGCTGCCACAAAGCTTCAGAAGGATTTGGAGTCGGCCAACAACCGCGTCGAGAAGGCGGAGAAAGCTTTAGCTGAGGCAAACAAGAAAGCCAAAGCTGCTGAAGAAGCACTGACAACCAAGGACGAGCAGCTTGAATCGGCGAAAGCGGATGTTGCTGAGCTAAAAAAATCACTCGACCAAACAAAGAAGCGAGCTAACGACGCTGAAAAGCAACTGGCTTCCAAAGCCAAAGCGATGGATTCCGAGTTGCAAAAGTTGGAAACTCGCATGGAGGAGAAGCTGGTCGCCAAAGAAAAGACCGTTGCTGATAAAGAAAAGGTCATCCTCGAAAAAGAAAAGGCCATCGAAGAAAAAGAAAAGGCCATCGAAGAAAAAGAGAAAATGATTGCTGAGAACGAGAAGCAGATCGCTTCGTTGAACAAGGAGTTGAGCTCGACGGAGAAGGAATTCAAGGCCGCCAGCAAGGAGGTGGCAGAAGCAGAAAAACGGCAAGAAGAATCATCGGAGAAGATGAAAGCACGGTTAAAAGATTCTCAGACTAAGTTGAAGAACCTTGAGATGGAAATGGAGAAGAAGGTCGCTGCTGCGAAGGAGGAGTCAGAGAATCTCAAAAGCAAGCTCGAACAGGCAACCAAAAAGATAACTGCCGCAACGAAGGCGGCCGATACTGCGAAGGCAGCGATGGCCCAAGCAAAGGAAAAATCGAACTCTCTTTCGGCTGAACTGGCCGCGCAGGCAGCATCGATGATGCAGCTCAAATCAGAGAAGCTTGACAATCAAAAAGATGCTGAAATGAAGCAGATTCAGCCTGACGATCAATCGGTCGAAGCAACTAACGGAGCCAGCCCGAAAATTGATATCGAATCGGCGGATGAGCAGGCCGATGCGGAACGTGAGAAACGCGAAGCAGCCAAATTGGAAGTGGAAAGAAAACTGGCTGAAGGAGAAGCTGAGTTGAAAGCGAAGAAGGCCGCTGAGAAGGCCGCAAAAGAAGCCGCGAAAGAGGCTGAAATGAATGCTGCCGAACAACGACGGCAAGCGGTCCAAGAGAAATCAGACGTCGAAGCGAAAGATGCCGAGCATGGCAAAACGTCTCGGTCAGTGCTTAGTCTCGAAGATCAAATCCAATTACTCAAAGACAAACGAGATGACTTGATTGTTCAGGCCAAATCAAAGATCCGCGCAAAGCAACAGGCTGAAATTGACGATATGATTGCGGGCGGAAAGGCGGCGGGATCTGAGGAAGTGATTGCGGCTCAAGATGAATTAAAGAACGCGATTCAATCCAGCAACGATAAATTGACGGCTCGTTATCGCCGCAAAATTGAGAAGCTAAAAAGGTCTTTCAAGGCGAAAAAAGAAGGAGCGCAGCGAACAAAAAAATAATCGGCTAACGTCGAAAATTCGAAGATGAACGACAGAGGGCAGTCCTTCAATTTGCCATCTTTTTTTGTTTGCGGTATGCGGGGGCGTACGCAGGCAGAAAGCTGACGCCACTTATCGCTGCGCCCTTGATTTACATCGCCAACAATTGCCAAATGACTACGACCAACCCGAACGGGATAAGATAATAGGCAAACCAGTGCAGCCTTCCCGCCTCCAGCCATTTCACTAGGATCGTCAACGAAATCCAACCGACGACAAAAGCGATCACTAAACCGACCAGCAGCGGAATCATCGGCGTCTCCGTTTTGCCGGCTTCGACAATGTCTTTCAGCTCCAAAACCGTTGCACCCAAAATAGCGGGTATCGCTAACAGAAACGAGAAGGTCGCCGCCGACTGTCTGCTTAATCCTAAAAAAGACCCCATCACAATCGTCGATCCGCTACGCGAGATGCCTGGTAGCAGCGCAAACGCTTGAGCCAAACCGATTAGGATTACCATTTTGTAATCCATATTTACGTATTGCTTGTCGCCAGTTTTCAGTCGCGACAGCACGAT
>Ga0079202_10000494_pt1 | contig 13021 bp, 11 predicted proteins | sample PorBlaBluebeHill_FD_68601 | JGI IMG/M metagenome (GOLD analysis project Ga0079202, IMG submission 68601) | Marine algae microbial communities from Blueberry Hill - Blueberry Hill, Maine | ecosystem: Host-associated > Algae > Red algae > Blade | place: USA: Blueberry Hill, Maine
TGGTACTGCATTTTCCCAAAGATGTTCTAATAACTCTAAGCCTTTTGGTAAGTTTTCTTTTAAACCACTTAAACCAACAAACGTTTGCTCTCCTCCTGTATTTACAGAATAATCTATACCTAACTTGTAGAATTCTTTTTTTAAAGCTTCAGCTGTGTACTTCTCTGTTCCTAAATACTCAAGATAACCAACTGCTAAACCTAATTTTTTATCACTATCATTTCCCATATCGAAAATAATATTCAAGTTAAATAAATCGTTAGTTTCATTTTCAATATAAGAGACACTTAAACCGTTATTAGTTTCTTTTGTTTTAATTGCAGATTTATAATCAACATACAAAGGTGCTAAAGGTTTAGATGTCTTCGCATTAAATGTTTTTATATAGTCTGAAGACTGACCTCTATTAAGTTTAACAGGTGTTATTCCTGGATTAGACACTTTTACTATATTATTATCTTCGCCTTTACGTTTGTATGTTACTACGTAATTATCTTTATAGAACGTGTTTGCAAAATCTACTAATTCTTGTTTAGAGATTTTCTTTAAATCGTTTAAAAAACTTACTTTATCCTTCCAGTCTACTCTATGTATAAAAGCGTCGAAGTAAGCCGATGCTAAAGCAGTGCTGTTTTCATATTGTTGTAATTGAGACTTTTTTAAATCGTTAACCACTGCCTCAATCATCCAATCTTCAAACTCACCTTTTTTAAGTTTTTCAATTTGCCCTAAAATTAAATCCTTTACTTCATCTAAAGACTGACCTTCTTTAGGAGAGCCAGAAAAACTATGGTAACCATAATCGTTTAGAAAAGTTGTACCACAACCAGCTCTTTGCACCAGTTGTTTTTGATTTAAGTTTAAATCTATTAATCCAGCATTTCCATTTGCTAAAATCATGTCGCAAAGCGTAACTAATTTTTCTTCTTTAGAATTTACTGCTGCAGCACGATATGCAATTGAAACACTCTCTGATGTAGGTCCAAAAACCTCATTAGAAAATGATTTTGTTATTGCTTCTTCTTTTGGTAATGTAGGGTGTGTAACTTCTTTACGCTCTAATTTTCCAAAAGTTGCTTCTACTTCCTTAATAGTTTCGTCGAAATCCAAATCTCCAACCAATACCATTGCCATGTTGTTTGGTACATAATATTTGTCGAAATAATTATTAATATCTACTAACGATGGGTTTTTTAAATGCTCTGCAGTACCAATAGTTTTTTGTTGTCCATAAGGATGATTAGGAAATAAACCTTCCAACATAGCTGCATAACGCTTTCTTCCATCGTTATCCTGACCTCTGTTAAACTCTTCGAAAACTGCTTCTAATTCTGTATGAAATAAACGCAATACTAATTGCCCAAAACGCTCTTCTTCAAGTGCTAACCACTTACTAAGCTCGTTTGCAGGTATTTTATTTTTGTAAACAGTTTCTTCAAACCAAGTGTGTGCATTAGTTCCTGTTGCACCAAGAGAACTTGTCATTTTATCATATTCATTAGCTACAGAATAGTTTGAAGCTTCTAAAGACACTTTATCAATTTCACGATATAATGCTAATTTTTTATCTGGATCTTGTTCTGCTCTGTGTTGCTCGTATAGATCTGAAATTTTATCTAAATACACTTTCTCTTTTTCATAATCTATTGTTCCAATCTCGTCGGTTCCTTTAAAAACCATATGTTCAAGATAGTGTGCTAAACCTGTAGATTCTTTAGGGTCGTAGTTTGAACCAGCTCTTACAGCAATATAAGTTTGAATTTTTGGCTCGTCTGTATTTTTACTCATATACACTTTAAGACCATTGTCTAAAGTATATAAACGTAATCCTGTAGGATCGTTTTCTACAGTTTCGTAAGAAAACCCATTTGCATCTTTTTGGTTTTCTACAGCATAGGCCAATGTTTTATCGCTCTCTTTTTTACAGCTATATATTGAAGCTACAAATAATAAAAGTACAACTAATTTTAGGTGTTTCATTTGTTGGTTTTTTGATAAATTAATTATTTAGAAATAAATTTTAATATTCTATTACACGTTAGTTATTGGTTAAAAGCGTAAAGACCCTTAGAAATAAAAAAAGTTCGTAAGCTAATTTACAGCCAACGAACTTAATACGTTTATATATTATAGATATTTTAACAGTAATTAACAATTAAAATATTGATTTACAAATTTTTACCCTAAAACTTCTTTAACCTTTTTACCAATTTCGGCAGGAGAATCTACAACGTGTATTCCACAATCTCTCATAATTGCTTTTTTAGCTTGAGCTGTATCATCACTTCCACCAACAATTGCTCCAGCGTGTCCCATTGTACGACCAGCAGGTGCAGTTTCTCCAGCAATAAAGCCAATAATTGGTTTTTTACTTCCAGATTCTTTATACCAATTTGCAGCATCTGCTTCAAGTTGCCCTCCAATTTCTCCTATCATTACTACACATTCTGTAGCTGGATCGTTAATTAATAACTCTACAGCTTCTTTTGTAGTGGTTCCAATAATAGGATCTCCACCAATACCAATTGCAGTAGTAATCCCTAAGCCTTGTTTTACAACCTGATCTGCAGCTTCGTAAGTTAGTGTTCCAGATTTAGAAACAATACCAACTTTACCTTCCTTAAAAACAAAGCCTGGCATAATACCAACTTTAGCTTCTCCAGGCGTAATAACTCCTGGACAGTTAGGTCCAATTAATCTACACTCTTTACCACTAATATAGTCTGATGCTTTAATCATGTCTGCAACAGGAATACCTTCAGTAATACAAATAATTACTTTTATTCCAGCGTCTGCAGCTTCCATAATAGCATCTGCAGCAAAAGCAGGTGGTACGAATATAATAGTTGTGTCTGCTCCTACTTTAGTAACTGCTTCTTCAACGGTATTAAAAACAGGTCTATCTAAGTGGGTTTGCCCTCCTTTTCCTGGAGTTACACCTCCAACAACATTTGTTCCGTACTCAATCATTTGTCCAGCGTGAAATGTTCCTTCACTACCTGTAAACCCTTGAACTATAATTTTTGAATCTTTATTTACTAAAACGCTCATTTATATAAGTTTTGTCCCATTGTCTTTAAAGACATTTCCTAAAAGGAAATAAAATGGAGTTAATTTTTTAATTCGCCACAAAAGTAAGTTTTTGAAAGCTAATTTTTAAATGTATTTATAATTTTATTTCAGAAAAAGAAGTTAAATTTTCAACACTGTCATCTAATAGATTACTAATCTGGTAACCTTTATACATTTTACCGTCTTTTACTTCCCAAATGGAGATAAAATGCGCCAAGGGCTCCTCTTTTAAAGGCCTTTCAATTGTAGTATAATATATAGTGTATCTTGCTGTAACCGTATTGTCATCTTCCAAAAGATGGCTTAATCTGTAGGTGAAAGATAAATACGATTCTTTTATACCTATAAGTCTTTCTTCAATTTCATTTTTATTTAATGCAGAAAAACCCTTACTACTATTCCAATTTAAGGTGCAATCTTTATGAAACATATCGATTACATTTTCATCTTTAGCTAAATTAGAATCGTAAAAAGTTTTAACTATTTTTTTAGCAGACATTTATTTATTTTTTAATTGATCTATAATATTAGGAATTTGCTTTACATATGCCAACTCTTTTAATTTTACTCTTGCTTCTTCAATTGGAGTCCCAAAATAGCTTTTTCCTCCTGCAACAGACTTTGTAACTCCTGTTTGTCCAAGAATAACTGCTTTTGCACCAATGGTAATTCCGCTATTTGTTCCTACTTGACCCCAAATAGTAACTTCGTCTTCAATAATGCAACAACCAGCAATACCAACTTGCGATGCAATGAGGCATTTTTTACCAATGATAGTATCATGCCCAACTTGTATTTGGTTGTCTAATTTTGAGCCTTCACCAATAGTTGTATCTCCTGTAACACCTTTGTCTATAGTGCATAATGAACCAATATCTACATGGTCTTCAATAACAACGCGACCACCAGAAACCAGTTGATCGAAACCTTCTGGTCTGTTTTTATAATAAAACGCGCTTGCTCCTAAAATAGTGCCAGAATGGATGGTTACATTATTTCCAATTACAGCATCATCGTAAATAGTAACGTTGGCGTGAATGACGCAATTGTTTCCAATAATTACATTATTTCCAATAAAACAATTAGGTTGTATTACCGTGTTCTTTCCTATTTTAGCTGAATTTGAAACACTACTTGTTGCAGCTTTAAAAGGTTTAAAATGATGGGTTAATTTATTAAAATCGCGAAAAGGGTCGTCACTTATTAATAGCGCTTTCCCTTTTGGACAGTCAACATCTTTATTAATTAGAATAATAGTAGCTGCAGATTGTAGCGCTTTATCGTAATATTTTGGATGATCTACAAAAACAATGTCTCCAGATTCTACTACATGAATTTCATTCATGCCAAAAACTTGAAAATCATCTGCTCCAACATAATCACAATCGATTATTTGCGCAACTTGTTTTAAAGTATGTGGATTGGGGAATTTCATTTTTTAATTAGCATTTAACAATCATCGTTTAACATTGTAATTGACAATTGTTAAATGCTAATTGTTTATTGTATAGTTTTACTCTTTTACACGTTCTTTATACGTTCCTTTTGCAGTTTCAATTTTTATTTTATCACCTTCATTAATAAACAAAGGCACATTTACTTCTGCTCCAGTTTCAACAGTAGCAGGTTTTGTAGCATTTGTTGCTGTGTTTCCTTTAACTCCAGGTTCTGTTGCAGTAACTTCTAAAACAACACTTGCAGGCATATCTACAGAAAGCGGCATATTGTCTTCAGTGTTAATTAAAACCGTAACCACTTCACCTTCTTTCATTAATTCTGGAGTATCTAATGCTGCTTCTAATAGACGAATTTGTGTGTAATCTGATTCATTCATAAAATGATAAAACTCACCATCATTATATAAATACTGAAATTTATGTGTTTCTACACGAACGTCTTCTAATTTATGCCCAGCAGAAAATGTATTATCTAATACTTTTCCGTTGGTAACACTTTTCATTTTAGTACGAACAAAAGCAGGACCTTTTCCTGGTTTTACATGAAGAAATTCAATAATTTTATAAATATCATTATTGTATTTTAAACATAATCCGTTTCTAATATCTGAAGTTGTAGCCATACTATTGTAATTTTATTTTATTAATTTGATTTGAAGTAACCCTTCATAATTCCGCGATGAGAATTCTTAATAAACTGAAGAATCTCGTCACGTTCTGTGGTTGCTTCCATTTCTGCCTCTAAAATACCAGCAGCTTGTGTATTATTATAATTTTTTTGATATAAAATTCTATAAATATCTTGAATCTCTCTAATTTTCTCAGTTTCGTAACCTCTTCTTCGTAAACCTACAGAATTAATACCAACATAAGATAAAGGTTCGCGACCAGCTTTTACAAAAGGTGGCACATCTTTTCTTACAAGAGAACCTCCTGTTACAAAGGCATGATTACCAACAGAACAAAACTGATGAACGGCTGTCATTCCTGCTAATATAACATAATCTCCAACGGTAACGTGTCCTGCAAGCGTACTGTTATTAGAAAATATACAATTATTACCAACAATACAATCGTGTGCAACGTGACAATAAGCCATTATTAAGCAGTTGTCTCCAATAATGGTTTTCATTCTATCTGTTGTACCTCTATTTATAGTAACACATTCTCTTATAGTTACATTATTACCAATAATTGTAAGTGTATCTTCATCGTCGTACTTTAAATCTTGTGGTACAGCAGAAATTACAGACCCTGGAAAAATACTACAGTTTTTACCAATTCGAGCACCTTCCATAATGGTTACATTACTTCCAATCCAAGTTCCTTCACCTATGGTTACATTATTATATATGGTTGTAAAAGGCTCAATAACCACATTTTTCGCGATTTTTGCTCCTGGATGTACGTATGCTAATGGTTGGTTCATCTATTCTTTAATTTTATATAACTCTTGAGTTTATATTATTTTATTTTAGAAATTTGAGCCATTAATTCGGCTTCTGCACATAATTTTCCATTTGCATAAGCATAGCCTTGCATATGGCAAATACCTCTTCTAATTGGTGTTATTAATTCACATTTAAAAATTAACGTATCTCCAGGCACTACTTTTTGTTTAAATTTTACTTTATCCATTTTCATGAAAAATGTTAAGTAATTTTCTGGATCTGGAACAGTGCTTAATACTAAAATCCCACCTGTTTGGGCCATTGCCTCTACAATTAAAACACCTGGCATTACTGGAGAACCTGGAAAATGACCTTTAAAGAACTCTTCGTTCATGGTTACATTTTTCATTCCTATAACTTTACTTGGTGTAAGCTCAAAAACTTTATCGAGTAATAAAAAAGGCTGCCTATGTGGCAACATATCCATTATTTGATTAACATCCATTAATGGTGTTTGATTTAAATCGACCTCTGGAACGTTATTTCTTCTTTCGTTTTTAATTAATTTAGACATTTTCTTTGCAAACTGTGTATTTACAAAATGTCCTGGTTTATTAGCTATTACTTTGCCACGAATTCGTGTACCAATTAAAGCTAAATCCCCAATTACGTCTAATAGCTTGTGTCTCGCAGCTTCGTTTGGGTGATGTAAAGTTAAATTATCGAGTATACCGTTAGGTTTTACAGTTATTTTATCTTTTTTAAAGGCTACTTGTAGCTTCTCCATTGTTTCTGGAGACAATTCTTTATCTACATATACAATAGCGTTATTTAAATCGCCTCCTTTAATAAGTCCATGTTCTAAAAGGGATTCTAATTCGTGTAAAAAACTAAACGTACGAGAATCTGAAATGTCTTTTTTAAAATTTGATAATTTATTTAATGTTGCATTTTGAGTACCTAAAACTTTAGTACCAAAATCTACCATAGTTGTAATTTGGTATTCTTTTGCAGGCATTACTAAAATCTCACTACCAGATTCTTCGTCTACATAAGAGATTACATCTTTTACAACATATTCTTCACGAAAAGCGTCTAGTTCTACAATGCCAGCTTTCTCAATAGCTTCAACAAAAAACTTTGAAGAACCATCCATAATTGGAGGCTCAGAATTATCTAATTCTATTATTGCATTATCAATATCTAAACCTATAAATGCTGCTAATACATGCTCGCAGGTTTGTATTGTTACTCCATTTTTTTCTAAACAAGTGCCACGTTGCGTATTAGTTACATAATTTGCATCTGCCTCTATAACTGGACTACCTTCTAAATCTATACGTTTAAAAGAAAACCCAGAATTTACTGGAGCAGGTTTAAAAGTTAATGTAACGTCCTTTCCTGTATGTAAACCAACACCTGTTAAAGAGATTTCTTTATCTATGGTTTTCTGTTTTATTTCTGAATTAACTATTGCCATTTACTTTTTTTTCTAATTCATTAATTGTTTTAACAAGTTTTGGTAAATTTTTAAAATGTACATAAGATTTTACATAATTACCATAATCTATAGCTGGAGATCCATATAGTTTTTCGCCATCTTTAACGCGATGTCCAATTCCTGTTTGTGCTTGCACTCTAACATTATCTCCAACGGTAAGATGTCCTGCAATACCTACTTGTCCACCAATTAAACAATATTTACCAATTTTTGTAGAACCAGCGATGCCTGTTTGTGCAGCTATTACTGTGTTTTCATCTATTTCTACATTATGAGCAATTTGGATTTGATTGTCCAACTTTACTCCTTTTCTTATTATGGTAGAACCTAACGTGGCTCTATCTATTGTAGTTGCAGAACCAATATCTACATTATCTTCTATAATAACATTACCAATTTGCGGTATTTTTTGAAATTCTCCATTTTTGTTTGGAGCAAAACCAAAACCATCTGCACCAATTATTGATCCACTGTTTAAAATGCAATTCTTGCCTATTTGTGTTTCTGAATAAATTTTTGCACCAGAAAAAATAGTTGTATTGTCTCCTATTATTACATTATCTCCAATATATGCGTGCGGATAAATTTTAACATTATTACCTAATTTTACATTTTCTCCTAAATAAGAAAAGGCTCCTAAATAAACATTTTCTCCATACGAAGCAGTTTCAGATTTATAACTTGGTTGCTCTACTCCTATTTTGTTATTTTTTACTTCATTGTAATATTCTAACAATTTAGAAAACGACTTATAAGCGTCGTCAACCTTAATTAGAGTAATGGAAATTTCTTGCTCTGGCTCAAAATCTTTATTTACAATTGCAATTGATGCTTTTGTGCTATATATGTGTGGTGTGTATTTTGGGTTAGCTAAAAAAGTTAAAGCACCTTCTACACCTTCTTCTATTTTTGATAATTTAGAAACCTCGACCTGTGGATTACCTACAATGTCACCTTCTAAAATACCAGCTATTTGTTCTGCTGTAAATTTCATCTATAGCAAAAATAGAAAAAATGTATCATATATTGTGGAAAGTTGTTAAGTTGTTTCCAAAGGAGTTGTTTTACTTAGGCTGTAGTTGATTTTGCGGCTTGGTTTATGTAATTAATTTTTTTTCTTCTAATTTAATTATTGTTATTAAAATTCATTCTCTACCTTAAAAGAAAGTAGAATTTTCAATATTAAAATTTTTTAAAAAACCTTAAAATGTTACTAGAAAATGTTACTATAAATAATTATTTAGGATAGCAGATATAATATTTGGTAACAGGCTTGGAGAGTGCTTTTAGATTTAATTGATCGCTTGCTTTTACTATATCTTCAATCTTATTATTTTTATGTAAAATATTTATTCCTTGTTTTTTTCTAGTGTAGGCTTGATTAGAGATTTTACCACTAAACACAAAGTAATCTGCTTCGGCTTCAGAGATTGAATGGGTGTCCATAAATTCTTTTTTATGCTGAAGTAATAATGAAGGTTTTATTTCATTTTTCTTAATTTTCACCTTTAATAAATCTCTATTAATAATCATTTTACAAAGATTTTTTAGAATGAAATCTTCATGATATTGCCATTCTTTCATTGCCATAATAATATCGTAATCGTCTAATTTTGAAAAGGCTTCAAGGCTTTCAGTATTAAAATTATTTAAAGTTATTTCATTATTTAAAAAATACTGTAATGGCTTACTTGCTGTCAAATTTTCTCCTGTTTTTGTTAATTCTTTAGCGCGTTTTAATACGCGAATTAACAATTGTTCTGCAGCTAAACTTGTTTTATGCAAATACACTTGCCAATACATTAAACGTCTAGCTACCAAAAATTTTTCTACACTATATATGCCTTTATCCTCTACAACAAGCTTATCGTCTTTTACGTTAAGCATGGTAATTAAACGCTCGCTATTAATATTACCTTCTGCAACTCCTGTGTAAAAACTATCGCGCTTTAGATAATCTGCTCTATCCATATCTATTTGGCTAGATATAAGTTCGCACATAAATTTACGAGGATAATTACCTTTAAAAATTTGTATAGCCAACGTTAAATCGTTGTTAAATTCCTTATTTAAAGTTTCCATAAAAACCATGGAAATATGCTCGTGAGAGATACCATTAACAATACTATGTTCCATGGCATGAGAGAAAGGTCCATGACCAATATCGTGTAGTAATATAGCTATTAGAAGGGCGTTTTTTTCTTCTTCGGAAATATTAACACCTTTAAATCGAAGCACTTGCACAGCCTTTTGCATTAAATGCATACAGCCAATAGCGTGTTGAAAACGCGTGTGGTGTGCTCCTGGATAAACAAGATAGCTTAGTCCCATTTGGGTTATACGACGTAACCTCTGGAAATAGCGATGTTCTATTAAATCGAAAATTAAAGAATTAGGGATTGTAATAAATCCGTAAATTGGGTCGTTTAATATTTTAAGTTTGTTACTTTTCTGCAAACTGCTAATTTTTACTGATTTTTAGATAAACAAATATACATGGATAAAATAAAAATACTTTGGGTTGACGATGAAATCGATTTACTAAAACCACACATTATCTTTTTAGAGCAAAAAAATTACGCAGTTACCAAGTGTAATAGTGGTACAGAAGCGCTTGAACTTTTAATGGACGAGAAATTCGATATTGTATTTTTAGACGAAAACATGCCTGGACTTACAGGATTAGAGACGCTAAACGAAATAAAAGAAAAACAAGACACGCTTCCTGTGGTTATGATTACCAAAAGTGAAGAAGAATATATAATGGAAGAAGCTATTGGTAATAAAATTGCAGATTATCTTATAAAACCTGTAAATCCAAATCAGATTCTACTAAGTTTAAAGAAGAATTTAGACCACTCGCGATTGGTTTCAGAAAAAACTACATCTAATTACCAACAAGAATTTAGAAAAATCGCAATGGATATGGCTATGGTAAATAGCTATGAAGAATGGGTTACACTCTACCAAAAGCTTATTTATTGGGAAATGCAATTAGAAGATATTGAAGATTCTGGCATGTTCGAGATTTTAGAATCGCAAAAAAATGAAGCAAATATTCAGTTTGGAAAATTTATTGATAAAAATTACCCAACTTGGTTCGAGCCAAATGTAGATGCGCCAACACTGTCTTATAATTTATTTAAAGACAAAATTGTTCCAGAGCTTAGTAAAGAACAACCAACACTTCTAGTGGTTGTAGATAATTTACGTTACGACCAATGGAAAGCCTTCGAGCCTTTTGTAAGTAACCATTATAAAAAGGAAAAAGAAAGTGCTTTTTTTAGTATTTTGCCTACAGCAACACAATATGCTAGAAATGCCATTTTCTCTGGTTTAATGCCAAGCGATATGGAAAAATTGCATCCTGAGTATTGGAAAAATGATACTGATGAAGGTGGTAAAAACATGCATGAAAACGATTTTCTAGAAGCACAAATGAAGCGATTAGGACTATCTAATTATAAACATGAGTATTATAAAATTACCAATTTAAAAAACGGAAAAAAATTAGCAGACAACTTTAAAGGCACAAAAGAAAACGATTTAACAGTTGTTGTTTACAACTTTGTAGATATGTTATCGCATTCTAAAACAGAAATGGATGTTGTTAAAGAATTAGCGTCTAACGATAAAGCCTATCGCTCACTAACACAAAGTTGGTTTAAAAATTCGCCTTTATTCGAGATGATACAGCAGGCACAACAAATGGGTATGAAACTAATAATTACTACAGACCATGGCACAATAAACGTAAAAAACCCATCTAAAGTTATTGGAGATCGCGACACGAGTTTAAACTTACGCTATAAAACGGGTAGAAGTTTAAGTTATGAAAACAAAGATGTTTTAGCCGCTAAAGATCCTAAAACTATACACTTACCTTCTCTCTCTATGAATAGCTCTTTTATATTTGCTAAAACCGATTTGTTTTTTGCTTACCCAAATAATTATAATCATTACGTTAGTTATTATAGAAATACGTACCAACATGGCGGAGTATCTTTAGAAGAGATGATTATTCCGTTTGTGGTGATGAATCCTAAATAGTTTTAAGTTAAAAAAGTTATGAGTATTTAAAGTGCCATAAGTTTTCTTACTCTTTTCATTTATTATGTATGATAACGTCACTGCGAGCGTAGCGTGGCAATCTTTTAAATTTTTTATTTAAAAAGATTTTAGCTTTGCCTTAAATTACCAAAACTTAATGTTATTACTGTGAAGACAGAAATCTAAATCTATTTTTCTTTTGAAAGCAGGAATTAATAAAGAAATAATATTTATTGTAAATAAAACTTCTATATACAATTTCTCATACTTCGAAATCACTCGAAGTGACAGTATGGAAACAAATCGGGATTATAATTCTAATATTTAAATTTTCTTTTATTTTTGCCACATGTTAAACATTGAGTACAAATTACAAGACATAGATAACGTTGCAGCACAAATATTAAATCACGCGACAGCTAAAACTTTTCTGTTTAAAGCCGAAATGGGAGCTGGTAAAACAACACTAATTAAGGCTTTGGTAAAAACCTTAGGTTGTAAAGATGCAGTAAGTAGCCCAACATTCTCTTTGGTTAACGAATACCATTGTAATACTATAACCATTTATCATTTTGATTTATATCGTGTAGAAACAGAAGACGAACTCTATAGTTTTGGATTTGAAGACTACCTAAATAAAGATGCTTACCTATTTATAGAATGGCCAGAAATAGCAAAAGAACTATTAGAAAAATATGAAGTTATAGAAATTAAACAAAAAAATGAAGTGTCAAGAATTTTAAAAATGTTTAAAAAGAAACATTTTGACACTTTTTATATAGATAAAAAAGTGTAATTTTACCTCAATTACGGTTTTTACCGTAATCAAAATTAGGAAAAATGCTGTTTTTAACATAATTTTAACATTTTCGCTGTAATTGCATTAGTGATTTATTTAATTTAGAAGTATTAATTAATCTAAATCCCTATAACAATGAAAACAAAAAAGTATTTAATAGCATTCGCTATTTTCGGAGGTGTATTATTCACCGCAAACGCAACAACCATTATTGATTTAAATGATCAAACAGAAACAGGAATTGAAAAGAACAGAATTAAAGTACCTGGCCAAGGAAGGTGAATTTAAATCTAAAAAGAATTTTATATCAGGTACTATTATTGCAATTATTATAGCAATAACTCCTATTCTTTTTAATCTTTATAATAGTGTTCCAGACGTAAAAGTTTGGAACACTTTTTTATTTACTTACGATAGTAACTACTATGAAAGCACATTTGTATTGGCATGGACATTAATTAGCAAACTCATTCCTTTAATGTTAATGTTTTTATGGATATTTACTTGTCGCCATTGGTGGTATCATGCCATAATTATTCCTATTGGAATGTTTATATATCAAATAATAATAATAATTAATGATGATTTATCTTTTGTTGATCAAGATGAATTTATTTATCTATTACCAATAATGGCAATAGTAATTCCTTCTATATATTTAGTTAGAGCAAGATTGTTTAACAGGTTAAATACTGTAGACAAATCAACTCAAGAACTCGAAGACGAATTAACTTTTAAACCCCAAACAGTT
>Ga0079202_10000503_pt1 | contig 12929 bp, 9 predicted proteins | sample PorBlaBluebeHill_FD_68601 | JGI IMG/M metagenome (GOLD analysis project Ga0079202, IMG submission 68601) | Marine algae microbial communities from Blueberry Hill - Blueberry Hill, Maine | ecosystem: Host-associated > Algae > Red algae > Blade | place: USA: Blueberry Hill, Maine
GCATGGATCCCGCCCGACTGGGCCTTCCCAACTGCCTGGTTCACGCTCTGGCTACTGCAATTTCTTGCGGTACTCGTATTGAGTTTTGAACCGTCTTCTCCGACCAAACGACTGGCGCTCATGTTGCTCGCCGCCCAGCTCCTAACCGCTGTTTTATGGCAAGCCGTCATCTTTGGACCCGGGCGGCTTGTTTTCAGCGCGTGGTGGCTACTGGGTGTGCTCGTGCTCGTGGTTGCCGCAACTGCTGCGGCGTGGAAGGTGGATTGGCGCGCGGGCGCACTGATTGGCCCAACGGTTGTGTGGATGGTGGTGGCCACGGCGCTGGGGTTTACGCTCGCTCGACTAAATCCCGGCATGTAAGACCAAGCGATCGGCAGTGCACGAGTGAGAGCGAACTCTCAGCCCGAGCGCAGGAAACCACTCGTCCAATGCGCCATACTGTCGTCATGAGCACACCGAGCGGGTCGTTCACACCGGAGCCGCATCTTCCCCAGGACCCTGAGTTCTACCGGCGCGTACTCAACCAAATGCCATCACCCGTCTTGGTCGTCGACGACAACGCAAAAATTGTCTATGTAAACCAAGCCCTCGTTCGTATGGGAGGTTTCGACCTAGCTACAAACATTGGGCGAGATGTCCTGGACTTCATTCACCCTGATGACGTCAGCGAGTTGGCCGAGAGCTTCGTTGAAATCGTGCAATCTGATGTCTCCAAGCGATTCGCTACCACCCCATGGGCATCGCTACAGACCCGCATGATCGCATCAAACGGACTCACCGTGCCGGTCGTCATCACCGGCACCGGGGGGCTCGAAGACCAGCACGTGGGTGGCGTGATCTACGACGTCCGACCAGCGCACGAGCAAGACATCTTGCGGCGTGGTCTCACAGGTCTCGCTCAGGGCGAACCCATTGACTCCATCTTGACGTTAATCGCCGACATGATCGCCCTTCCGCCGCTCGATCTCGACGCTGCAGTTCTTGAACGTCGTGACGACGGGACCTACCGTGCGATTGGAGCGACAAACCCTGGGCTCGGCGAAATTCTTGAGCGTGCTGTCGATCCAAACCCGTGGAACGTGTCGTCGTCGACACCGACAAATCTGGCGATCTCGGAGTATCCAGGTGGCACGGGCGAAGACATGTTCGCCGCGGGGTACCGAGAGATCTGGCACGTCTCCCCCGAGTTCGCTGGCGAGGACAACGAGTACCGCATCGTTGCATGCTCGCCAACAATCCACCGTCCTACGATAGGGCCCATCGACCGGCTCGCACGCGCCAACGAGCTCGCCAGCGTTGTACTGCTGCGAGCGCGCGCTGACGCACTGCTCGAACGATCCGCGACTCACGACGCCCTCACGCATCTACCAAACCGCGAGGGTTTCTATCGCGAAGCAACCATCGCCGTTTCAGAGCCCACGGCAGCCACCGTGGCCATGCTGTTCATCGACCTCGATGGTTTTAAATCCGTAAACGATGAGCATGGCCATGCGGCAGGTGACCAGGTCCTCAAAGTCATCGCTCGTCGACTCAAGTCCGTAACCCGTTCCGTCGACCTGGTCGCACGGCTCGGTGGTGACGAATTCGTTATCCTGCTCGGGGCTAGCCAAGATCGTCCCGCCAACCGCGACCGCCTCACCGTCATCGCCGACCGGTCACTCCACCAGCTCACTCGTGAGATCAGCATTGGCGACCACACCGTCACGGTGAGCGGGAGCATCGGTGGATCTGTTGCCGACACGCCAATCGACATCGATGCGTTGATCGCTAAGGCCGATACCGCCATGTACCTCGCCAAGCGAGAGGGCGGCAGCCGCCACCACATCGTCGAGGACTAGCGCGTGACTAGCGCTACTCAGACCGCCGGTCGAGGAAGCCGTATACCTCGACCAGGTCAACTCCAGGAAATCGTGTGAACGGCTCGCGCGCTGCGGGAAGCCCAGACACGATGTGGCTTCGATCCCGCGCCGATGGCCACGCGACGGTCGACCAGCGTTGACGCTGCGATGGGTGTGGTTCGCGACAACAGGTGACGTCGGGACACGACGAGGTCGTGCGCCGCGGCGTGTCGCTGCCTCGAAAGAACCGAGCCTGGCGGCCGTCGGTCCCAACGGTGATTGCATGCGGCGGTGACCGGTCCGCCTCAACGTAAGTAACACACCAGAATTCACCATCGGCGGTATCGGTGTACTGGTAGTGCAGCGCAAAGGCATCCTCACTGTGAAATGCCTGGCGGGTGCCCCACTCTTTGCACAAACGTTGCCCTTCGAAACCGCCAAACGGATCAGTCGGCAGTGGCACATCGTCGTTTTCGTAGGCCTTCCACACCACCCCTTCGTTGTCACTGCGCATGAAGTGCAGCGTGAGATCGAGATGTTCTGTGGCCAGGTTCGTCAGCCGGTGCGCGGCCATCTCATAGGAGATGTAGAACAGCTCTTTGATGTCTTCGACCGAGATATCCCGCTGCTCTTTGGCCTTGACGAGGTGAGCGACAGTTGCGGCTTCGGGCGCGAGCACTGCAGCTGCTAGGTAGTTCGATTCGACCCGTTGGCGGACATAGTCGACGAAGTTGTCCGTGTCGCGATGACCGAGCACAAAGTGTCCGAGCGTTTGTAACACGACTGAACGGGCGCCGCGTGTGGTGAGGTCGTCGCGCTGGGGGATATAGATCACACGATTGCGCTGATCGGCCACCGAACGTGCCGTGCTGGGCAAGTCTCGAACGCGGTCGATGGTAAATCCGCAGTTGTCGGCCATCTGAACGAGCATGCGTTCAGATACCGGGCCTAGACCCGGATAATCAACGGCAGACAACAACGAACAGGCAACGGCTTCGATATCAGAGAAGTAGTTGTTGCGAGCCCGCATCTCGTTGCGCATGTGCACGTTCGCGCGCCGCTGGTCGTCACCATCGCGATGCCCCGCTCGTTCCTCAGCCCCCACAAGGGCTTTGTACAGCGATGAAATATGTTCAAGCGCCCCATCAGATGTTTTGGCCGTTGGCTTGAATTCGGCAAGACCCAGTTCGACATACCGAGGATCCACCTGCGCACGGATCACAGAAATCTCAAGCTCATCGCGTCGCGTGGGTGGCTGGTCGATCAGCAGATCAGCGCTGGTGCACCCAAGCGCCTCAGCCAACTCACCAAGCAGACCGACCCGAGCTTCGACATGGCCATTTTCAAGTTGGCTCAGATACGACGTCGGGCGGTCGACCTTTTCACTGAGTTCGTCCAGGGTTAGTCCAGCTTCTTTGCGATAGAAACGGATCCGACGACCAAGCAGAAGAGCGTCCATTCGTAGAAAATAGCCGTTTCTTTCGGAATATCCCCGTCTAGACGCAGATTCTCACAAAGAACCCTTGTGCATATTCAGAAATCTTGACCCTTTTCTGCTCACACAACAGCGCGTGAGATTTGTAGTCTGACCTGTATGGCTGACACCTTTGTACTCCACATCGCCCCCAAGGCTGCCTGGCACGCATGCACGGACGACTACGTTGATCCTTCGCTTGACGATGAGGGGTTTATTCACTGTTCAACACCCGAACAGCTGCTCATTCCAGCCAACGATCGTTTTGCCGGCCGGACCGACCTTGTGCTGCTTGTCATCGACACCAGCGCAGTACCCGCTGAAACAGTGTTCGAAGATTGCTACGAATCCGGCCTCGACTTCCCTCATATTTATGGGCCGATCCCCAAAACTGCGGTTACGAAGACCGTGCCATTCCCTTGCCAAGCCGATGGCAGTTTTGAGTTGCCCGAAGGCGTTTCATAAAGCCCTCGGAACCTTCGCCATAAAATCCGTAGCCGTACTCGACGCCGCGTTATGGTCAAAGCATCGGCTCGGGAACTGAACAACCGCAAGTAGTGACATACGTGCTCGACACGTCGGTACTGCTGAGCGATCCAACCGCCCTCTTTCAGTTTGAGGAGAACAGAGTGGTCATCCCGCTCGTGGTACTCACCGAACTTGAAGGCAAACGCCATCACCCAGAACTTGGATGGGCAGCCCGCCAAGCCCTTCGTTCGCTTGAGAACATCCGGGTGACACACGGACAGATTGATCAAGCGGCTCCCGTCAACGATCAAGGCGGCACTGTTCGTGTTGAGCTCAATCACGTGTCACTGCCGTCAATGCCCGAAGCCTTCCGCGATGGGTCCAACGACGAACGCATTCTAAGCGTCGCACGCAATCTGGCCGACGAAGGTGAACACACCGTTCTCGTCACTCGCGACCTGCCGATGCGGTTACGGGCATCGGTTCTGAGACTACAGGCCGACGAATACCGAACCGAGTTTGCAACAGATCCCGGATGGACCGGCGTCATCGATCTCGCAGTCCCAGGCAGTGAAATCGACCGACTCTACGCCGACGGTGAACTCAAGCTCGAAGAGGCCGACGACGCACCGGTTCACACTGCGTTTCGCTTGACCGCTGGTCAGCAGTCAGCAATTGGGCGCATGCATCCTGACCGTCTCATTCGACCGCTCAACACGATGACCCTGTTTGGTGTTCGTGGGCGCAACGCCGAACAACGGATCGCGCTGGACCTTCTCGCGGACCCTTCGATCGGCATCGTCAGCCTTGGCGGCCCGGCAGGCACCGGCAAGAGCGTGTTGGCGCTGGCAGCTGCACTCGAATCAGCGCTGGAGCGCGACGGTCAGGAAAAGATCTTGGTCTTTCGTCCATTGTTCGCCGTTGGTGGACAAGAGCTCGGCTACCTGCCCGGTGATGAGTCAGAGAAGATGGCGCCATGGGCAGCTGCGGTGTACGACGCGTTGAGCGCCATCTGTTCCCCCGAGATTCGCCGCGAGATCGAAGCTCGAGAAATCCTCGAAGTGCTCCCGCTCACCCACATTCGCGGTCGCAGCCTGAACGACGCATTCGTGATCATCGACGAAGCCCAGAACCTCGAACGCGGGGTGCTCCTGACCGCGCTGTCCCGCCTAGGCGAGAACAGTCGCGTTGTCCTGACGCATGACATCGCTCAGCGCGACAACCTGCATGTTGGCAGCCACGACGGTGTCATCTCGGTGATCGACGCGCTACGAGGACAGGACCTCTTTGCGCACGTCGCGCTTCGCAAGGCTGAGCGCAGCGCGATTGCTGCATTGGTAACTGACCTTCTCGACGACAGCCGCTTCCGTTCGACGAATCGTTGATGCGTGCGGTCACGCCCGTCGTTATGGGGCACACCGCAGCGACGCTCGCAATGTTTGGGTTAATGTGGTGTGTTCAGATCGTGGTGTACCCGCAATTCCACAGCGTCGAACCGGCATCGTTTGCGCAGTACGTCACTGACCACTCCAACCGCATTGTGCTGGCGCTTGCCGTGCTCGCCCCGGCAGAGATTGGGTTCGCCGCATGGCTCTGGCTTGACCCGCCAACAGGCATTGGGCGCACCAGCGCCTTCATCGCCGGACTCCTGCTGGCAATTGGCTGGATAGCGACAGCACTCTGGTTTGCTCCGCTGCATGGCAAGCTGCAGACCGGTTTCGATGCAGCACGTATCCAACAACTCATCACGACGAACTGGATTCGAACCGGACTCTGGACTGCGCGTGCCGGGTTCGCCTTGTGGTTTTTAACCCGTGCTTCCTAACCCCATGCTGCCTAACCCCGTGCTGCCTAGCCCTTGTTTCACCCGTGCTGACTAACCCCGTGCTGCCTAACCCCGTGCTGCCTAACCCCGTGCTGCCTAACCCCGTGCTGCCTAGCCCCGTGCTGCCTAGCCACTTGTTCGTAGCCCGTGCTTTCTCACCCGTGCTGCCTAGCCCCGTGCTGCCTAGCCACTTGTTTGTGACCCGTGCTTCCTAGTGCGTTCCGCGACGCGATCTCGTTTCTGACCCGCATTCCTGCGCACCGGTCCGGCGGCGAAATGAATATGGGCGCAGCAGTGCCTTGGTTTGGCGCCGTCGGCTTCTGTCTTGGTCTTGTACAAGGTGGCATCTACATCGGCTTGGGTGAAGTCATGGCGCCCACCGTTGCCGCTGCGCTCGCTACTGCGCTAGTGACCCAGATGACCGGCGCGTTCCACCACGATGGATTGGCCGATATGGCCGACGCATTTGGCGGCGGCTGGACCGTCGACCAGCGTCTCGAAATCATGAAGGATTCGCGGCTCGGCACGTACGGCGTGACCGTTCTGATCTTTGTGATCGTCGTAGAAATCGCGTCCCTCGCGTCACTAACCGGTTGGGTGGCGCTGTGCGCCGCAGTTGCAGCACACAGCCTGAGCCGAGCCGTGTCCAGTTTCATGATGATCATCGCTCGACCAGCGCGCGACAGCGGCCTGGGTATCGACTATCTGACGCAGCTCTCCCGACCCGCGGTCATCAGCACTTCTCTCATAACCGCTTTGCTACTCATCATGCTCTTTGGTGTGATCGCTCTTCCGCTAGTCGTCGGTGCCTATGGAGCAGGCGCCCTCGTCGTCCGGCTCGCAATAAGCAAGATTGGTGGCATCACCGGAGACGTGCTTGGCGCAATACAACAAGTTGCCAAGATCACGATTTTGGTTGTCGTCGTTGTAGCGGCTGAGACCACTACCGACCCTGGTGTACTCGGTGGCTTCGCTTTCGGCCGCTAAAACTCTGGGCGAGACTTCATCCACGACGCACAGCTCACGAAATGTGTGCAGAAGGTGAGCCATCGTGGGCAAGCTCCGCGCGATTTTTCAAACTCTCCACTTTATCGCCAGCTTGCTTGGCACTGCGCCCGCAGGCGCCCGCGACTGATCGCTGCCGTCGACGACGGCGTGTATCTGCTCCGAAATGCGCAGTTCGACCGCACTACTAAGCGACCCGGGTTTCGTCACAACGGCGAGCGACACCGACTTCGAAAGCACGTTTGCTCGTCTTAGCGACGCAATTGGAGCATCACCTGCTGCTGTCATCGGGATCATGGACCACGGCGAAGCCTCAGGTGGTGCACTGCCGCCAACGCGACTCGTGATCTTTGGTGTCCCAATGATCGGCACGCCACCGATGAACCAGCAAGGCAGCTTCGGCATCGACCTTCCGCTCAAGTTCGTCGTGTGGGAAGACGCCAACGGCACAACTCAGGTCACCACCCATAACCCTGCTGGTCTCGCTGGCCGGCACGGTGTCGCCACGAACGACCCTGTCATCACCACCATTGGCAATTTGATTACAAACTTCTTCGCCGCGTCAAACACTGCAACAGAACCGCAGTGAGCTAACGAGGCGCACGGGACAGTGGCCGTAGTTCTTGTGGATCACACTTGCGGACACGCTAGGTAAACGCGTCGAGGACAGTTTCCCTAAGCTCTGCCGAAATTCCTGTCGCTTCGACGGAATCCGAACGCGGTACTGGCCGCTCGAGGGACAGCAACGTGTTCTCGTTGCCTCAGCGCAACATACGGAGCCGGTCACGAGCGCTGGCGGGCTTCGGCGCATCACGCGTGAGCGACAGCAGGTGGACGTGGCTTGGCGCATTCCCGTGCCGTGGCACGGGTGAATCAGCGATGTGTGGTGCGGCGTAGTCGCTTGCCGACGTAGCGAGCGGTGTGACTCACTGATCGCGCCGAGCCGTTTAGTTTGAGCTCAAAGAGTGCGACGTCATGCTCTTTCGCATACGCGATCGCTGGGCCGCTGAACCCGCTCGTCGAGAACACCGCTGGTCGCCGTCCGAGCGACAGGGCGGCACCTACTGTTTGCTGCAGCACTGGCCGACCCACACGTTTTGCAGTGTGCTTTACCTGCACCGCCCAACATGCCGTGACTACGTCGATCCCGCCGTCGGCGCTTCCCTGCGTCAACGAGACGCGTCGGCAGCCCGCCTTGCGCAAGCAACGCGCCGCAGCTTCTTCAGCTTGACGCCAGTCACGAATGCGGTTTCGACGAAACACACCCATCAGCTGCCCCCATCAAAGCTGGCGAGTGTCGAACGCACGGTCGCCTTTGCTTGGTCCAGGTCAACAACCTGACGCTCAATTGGACCTTGCTGGGTGCAAAAGACAAAGCGACACTCAGACACCGCCTGGCCGGTGACCGTCTCAAGCGCCACCGCGTACGACGCCGCCTGCAACTCGTAGGCGGCCAACTTGGCTTCGACGTCTTCTTCGCTACGAACGGTGTCGGTCTTATAGTCAACGACCACAAGGCCCTCTGGAGTGTCAATCAACAGGTCGACGTAGCCCTCGATGGTTCGGGTGCCAATTGGTGCGGCCACAAACAGCTCTTTGAAATGCGGGTGCTGAGCGGCACGTGCTACGGCCGATGAGTCGAGCGCTGACTTGACGAGCCGCCCAACAACAATCGTGCGGTTTGGAATCGCTTCGATCTCGCACTGCTGTACGACCACGTCATCGACGCCGACGGGAGCCGTGAGATCGACGAGTTGCAGCACACTGTGCACTGCCGAGCCGATGGCCGAACCAGTGCGACCCCGTCGCCGAGTGATCAGCGCGTCGACCGGCTGATCGGCCTGATCGTCGTCTTGCTCAATGAGTGCCTCATGTATGTACGGCGCGATGCCATCGTCGCTGGACTCTGTCTCGTTGACTGCGATGGTTTGCAGGGCGGTCTGAGCGACCCGCGTAGCCGAGACAACGCGTGCCCTGCCTTGCGGGGCCAGGAGCGCCTCGCGCTCTGAGATCCAGATCGCACGATCATCGAGGGCGAGCCCAAGCTGGGTAGGTGCACTGACCTGTGGTTCGTGATTTGCAACCGAGGTGCGCCACTCGACCTGGCGCCACAGGTCACGCCGCTCATCGACATCGAACGCTCTCCAAAACTGTCCGCCGTATGTCTTTTCGGCCGCCTTGCCCGCCTTGTGGTGGCAGCTCACGATCAGGTGATCACGGGCACGCGTTGCAGCCACATAGGCCAACCGTGTCTTTTCGAACTCGTCCATGGCTGATTCAAGGTCTGCGCGCGGCTGGTGGTTCTGCATCGCAACGCCTGCTCGCACCTTGACGCTTGGTGGACCCGACGCAGGCCAGATCACATCCAAGCCTCGACCCGTCGAGTTGAGCTGCGTGGTCATGCCCGACAAGATGGTGATTGGGAACTCAAGGCCCTTTGCGCCATGGATGGTCTGAATACTGAGCGAGGCTTCGTCGGTCTCAGGAAGCAATGGCTCATGCACTCGCGCCATCGCCCCACCCTGCAGCGCTGCCCATTGCGTGAAACCGCGCAAGTCGCCCATGCCCGACTCTTCGAACGCTCGCGCTTGCTCGACGAGAAACCGAAGACGCCGCCAGACGTCGACCGTGCGCTGATCACCAAAGGCCAGCAGCCGCGCCTGGCGTTCACGGAGTAGTCGTTCGAGCAACATGGAGGGTGTCATAAACCAACGCTCACCCCATAGCGACCTGAGATGTGCGACCGCAACCGCCACGTGATGCCCTGGTGAGATCGACGGAGGTTGTGGCGCTCGAATGTCCCACTTACCACCCGCTTGTCGCCACGTCATGAGATCAACATCGGAACAGCCATAGAGCGGCGACCGCAGAGCTGCGACAAGACTGAGCTCGTCGGTCGGATCGTCAATTGCTCGAAGCGCTGCCAGGGCATCAATGACTTCTTGGGTGTCGTACACCAATGTGCCGGTGACAATCCGATACTTAACCTCTGCAACATCAAGCGCCGCACGCAGGAACGACAGCGATGTGCGAGTCGGCAACAAGATCGTGATGTCTTCGATATCGGCCGGGCGCCACTCGTTGGCCTCACGGTCAAACACTGGCCATGCCGAAGGGTCAGCAAGAATCGCCTGCACGACGCCAACGACGTCTTCAGCCTCGAACGTTCTCAGCTCAGCGGCTTTCACGCCCTCGTGCGGACCGCCGAGCAGAACGGGCCGATGGTCCGCTACGGCCCGGTCTGAATCAAGAACTCGATGGGCATTCAGTGCCTCGTAGCGCGGCTGGCTATTGGCGACCTCCTCGGCCATCTGATCACCAAACATGGTGTTGACCCAGTCCACGATGGGTTTCATCGTGCGGAAGTTGGTCTTGAGTTGTGCCGCGCCGTCGGGTCCAGCAAATCTGTCTCGGGCCTGCAGAAAAAGCGCTATGTCAGCGCGACGGAACCGGTAGATCGACTGCTTGGGGTCACCAACAAAGAACAGCCGGCCTGGGTCGACGGGCAGGTGATCCCACGGCACGCCTTGCACTGTCTCAGCGCTTGTTGCGATGAGAACAGCGAGTTCGACCTGAATTGGGTCGGTGTCTTGAAACTCATCGAGCAAGACGTGTTGGTACCGATCGTGCAGCGCTCGACGTGCGTCGTCGTGCGTTCGAAGCAAATCACGAGCAAGCACCAAGAGATCGTGAAACTCAAGTCCACCGTCAGCGCGTCTGGCTTGGGCTGCGGCGTGCGTTTCGCTCGCAATTACTCGCGAGAGCCCCAGGAGCACGTCGTCATAAATTGGAGCCAGCGCCTCGTCCTTAGCTGTTTTCACAGCGCGCAGCGCGTCCTTTACCAGATCGACTGTGCCCGCACCCGCCCAATTTCCTTTCTTGCCGCCCCTTCCACCAGTCCAGTCTTCGGCTTGCTGCAGAGCCCGCAGCTTTCGGAGCGGCACGTCGATATCTCGAAGAGCGCGCATGCCAGGCAGCTTGTTCTGCACATGCTGGTAGAGCAGATCCTCGGGCAGAAGACACTCGTGAGTCCAGCGCTCGACCTCACCGACAGCTTCGTCGAACACGGTGAAATCAAAGTCCGCCAACGGCGCCGGTTCCTGGACAAGCAGTTCACCGAGGCGATCCCAGTTCTGGTTGAACTCAATACCAACCTTTCGCATGGTCGACTGATTCAGGTACCGAGGTTCAAGCGGGATCTGTAGCGCAGCAGCTGCTTGCAACAGGTCGACATAGGCCTCGTTGTCGTACAGGCGATCAACGAAACGTTGCCACCGTTCCTCTTGGGCCATTTGTGACGACACTTCATCGAGGACGCGGACCTGCGGGGGAAGACCAGCCGCCACCGAGAACTCACCAAGAATGCGGTTGGCGAATCCGTGCAGGGTGGTGATCGCGGCGAGGTCGGAGTCGGCGATCGCCCGTCGGCACCGGTCAACCGTTTCTTGGTCATGCAGACCCAGCGCAGTCGCTTGCACGTTTTCGAACTTGGCGCGAACTCTCGACTGCAGCTCCGTTGCCGCTGCTTCGGTGAAGGTGATGGCGGCGATGGACGCGAGCCGGACATCGGTGGTCAAAATGAGGTTGACGATGCGCTCGACGAGCAGGGTGGTTTTGCCTGACCCCGCACCCGCCTCAACGAACAGCGTTTCATGCAACGCGGTCTTGCCGATGCGTTGACGGGTGGCCGCATCGACCAGCTCAGCAGTGTCGTTGGCTTCTGTGGTCGTCATGATTTTGGATCACTCAGGGCGGCATCACCAGTGTCACCAGTGTCACCAGCGGCCGTATCGGCCGTATCGGCCGCATCATCGTGTGGCGGCCGCTGCTGCAGTGCGACGCGCACTGCTAGTTCTGGCGCGTCGGCTTTGTCGGTTGCATGTTCAGCACGTGCCCGGGGACAAACCCCATCGAACTCGCAGTACTTGCAGTTGGCGTAGGTACTGCGATGCGACTCCCACTCCCCCGGTACGAGCGCGAAGACGCCGCGGTCGATGCCCTGGGAGATCGTGGCGAGCACGGTGTGCAAGCGTTCGCTGTTCACACGCGTCCATGGGTAGCCATATCGGGCATGGCCAGCCTCGCTGTTGACCATCCAGTAGCGCGTGTCGACGGCATTGGACCCAAGGCGCTGCGCGACGGCCTCGGCGTACAAGCCGAGCTGGAGCATCTGCCCTGCATTGGTTGGGTCATCGGCGTCGGCCAGATTCTTGTAGTCCGCGCCCTTGCCGGTCTTGTAGTCGGACACAAATGCGTCGCCGGTTGGCCCGAAATCAACCCGGTCAATCTTGCCGCGGAACAAAAGCTCACGGCCGTGATCTAATTCGATCACCAGCGGATCGTGTCCGCCCATGCCAAACGGAAGCTCATAGTGCGCTGGCGTCGCCTGGGCGCTCGCTCGAAAGTGATCATCGGCGGTCAAGAACTCATCGAGCAGTGCGAGAAGGTCACTCTTTTGGGTGGCCCACTCGACGGGGCGACCCGTGCGGCCGCGACGTTCGTATTCTTCAAACACCTCGGCCGCGATCTCTTGGGCTCGAGCGCGCTGTTGCGGCGACCATGGCTGATCTGGTGCAGGCACGCCGTGGGCGATCGCCTCTTCGAGGAACCGCTCAAGCACTGCATGGAGTGCCGAACCGCGATCGAGTGCTGACAATTCGATCGTGCGCTCGGGGTCATCTCGTTCACTCAAGCCAAGCTCGTGTGCCAAGAAATAGCGAAATCCACACGTTGCCCACATCTCAAGCTTTGACGCCGACATGGCCGGCCCGCCAGAGGTTGTGACCAGGGCCGCTGCGATGTTGCCATCGAACTCGGTGAAGTCGGCTCCTGCCCGAGCCGACTGGGCTGCAAGCCCACGCTCAACCTGCTCGGCTGCGGGATGTAACGCGGCCTCGCCCCCCGAGGTGACATAGGCATGCACGCTCGCGACGTCGCGTTCTTCGACCGACGTGTAGTGCGTTGCTGCGAGCAGCGCGGCAGCGTGGGAACGAAGCTCGAACACTCCTGGCGGCGTCTTGTCTTCGAAGTCGGTTGCGTACAGCGCTCGCTTGGCCAGATGTGATGCCGTCGGCAACAACCAGCGAGACGGACGGGATCGGCGGCTGCTGCGCAGATCACCACGTGGATAGAACAACCAGCGCCGTTCTGGCGGTGCGGTCGCCAGCGCTGCGAGAAAGAACCGATGTTGCTCGTCGATTTGTTTGAGACGTTCTGCCAGCTCGCCTCGCGTGGCCTGTCGAGCCCGTTCTGGTAGCAGCACGTCTTCTCGGCGTGGGGTCGGGCATAGACCCTCGACGCAACCCAAGATGAAAACGGC
>Ga0079202_10000506_pt1 | contig 12919 bp, 8 predicted proteins | sample PorBlaBluebeHill_FD_68601 | JGI IMG/M metagenome (GOLD analysis project Ga0079202, IMG submission 68601) | Marine algae microbial communities from Blueberry Hill - Blueberry Hill, Maine | ecosystem: Host-associated > Algae > Red algae > Blade | place: USA: Blueberry Hill, Maine
CTCTTCATCCTTCACTAAACTCTTTTATACAGAAGTCTATATACCGCCATAGCATTGGTGAGTGGGGAGACCTATGTGATGAGGATAAACAAGCTAATGATGATGCTATCAAATATGGTAGCCGCATTGTTTCTTCTTACACTATACCATTTGTCAACAGGAATAAGCTTAGTGTAGGATTAATACCTGAAAGAGATACTAAAATCTGGGTTATTACAGAAGCAGATAGATCAGTAACTACTGTATTATTTCCTAGTGAGTATTAATTTTATAGGGAGGATTCAACTCCTCCCTCTTATCTACATATATTAGAGCTACTAAAACAAGATTATGATATCTGAAATATATGCTGCAAAATTAAATGATGTAGGAAACCAAGTAAAAAACATTAGTAATTTATCTAAAATTAACTTATTTGTTGGTCAAAACAATGTAGGAAAATCAAGATTTTTGCGAAGAATATTCTCAGATAAAAATATGCAATTTATACCAAGTAATCTAGATATTGTAAGTGTAGATAATCTTCTTACCAAATTCTACTCAGGCATTTCATCTGAGATGGCAGAAAGAGGTATAACCTCATATAATGAGGTGTTGCAAATAGCACGCAGATATCGTGGTTTGAAATTTTTAACCAAAGAATTTGAAGCCAATAATGATATTTATACTGACTTTACAAAAGTTACTAATACTCCAAGTAGTAGTAGTCAAGCAAATTTAAATAAAGGTGCTAATAAGTTATTAGCTGATAAAATAATTAGTAAATATTACGATGACTATTTTGAGGAAATTAGAAAATTATTGCCTTTAGAATATTCATATAGTTACGAAACTATTTATATCCCAACTGTCAGAGGTTTAAAACCTCCTGTCAAGAATAATTTTGAGGATGTTTATAAGGAAAGAGTATATGTTGATTATTTTAATGAAGAAGAAGAAACTATCAAAGACTCTATTTTTACGGGATTAGCTATTTATAAGACAATAACAAAGTCACTTTTGTCTTCAGCAAATGGCAGAAGTAATGTCCAGCGATTTGAGTCTTTTTTGCAAGAAAATTTCTTTCAGGAACGGAAGATAACTTTAATCCCTAATTCTGATGATGATGTTTTATATGTTAAGATCGGTGATGAAGAGGATACAGCCATTTATGATCTAGGTGATGGTATACAGTCAATAATTATATTAACGTACCCTTTGTTTTTCACGGAAGGTAATCTATTAGTATTTATTGAAGAACCTGAGCTTTATTTACATCCAGGTATGCAGCGAAAACTATTAGAATGTTTTAGTACTAATGAAAATTTTAGAAACTGTCAATTTATTCTTTCAACACACTCTAATCATTTACTTGATTTCACCCTAGACTCTAACCAAGTGTCAATTTATTCTGTCAAGAAGCATGATAAAAATACTAGGATAGAATTACTTGATTTTGGAGATACAGATATTATGACGGAATTAGGTGTAAAGAACTCCTCGGTATACCTTGTGAATTGTACTATTTGGGTAGAAGGAATTTCAGATAGAATGTATATCAGAAAGTATCTGTCACTATATTTAGAGCATTTAAACGAGCAAAATGAAATTGTAGAAGATATTCATTTTGCATTTGTTGAGTATGCAGGGAGTAACATAACACATTGGTCATTTCTTGACAGTGAGAGTGATATTAACCCAAACATAAATGTTGATACCCTGTGTTCAAAATTGTTTTTAATTACTGACTCTGACGGAGAGAAAGGTAAAAATTCAAAAAAGAGTAAAAGATTTGTTCAATTGGAAAAGAAACTTGGAGAACGCTACTATTGTTTAGAATCTAGAGAAATAGAAAACTTAATACACCATGAAGTATTAAAGAAAACGTTCATTTCTTATGAAGGTAAAAATGGAGGCAATCTGAATTTTAACTCCAATTTTACATGGGATAATTATCAAGATAAAAAACTAGGGACGTTTATAAATGAAAATGTGAAAAATTTAAAAAGGACGTATTTTTCAGAAAAAGATAACATTTTTTTAAAAAAAGATTTTGCTAGTGTTGTGGTTGCTAATACAATTACATATAATGATTTAAGTAATGAATCAAAGGCGCTGATAGAGAAAATTTATAAATTCATTTGTGAATGCAATAATTGAAACCAAACCCTTGCCAGCAAAAGACATAGACTTTAAAAAGGAACTCTGGAATGCAGCCAATGAGCTACGTGGTGCAGTCTCTGAGAATAACTATAAGAACTACATAGTACCATTAGTATTCCTAAAGCACCTGAGTGAACGGTCAGATTTAGTAAACGAGCAGATAATTATGACTTATAAAGATCTTACATCTGAATACTATACTACTGATTTAAAAAAGATAAAGTGTGTTGAGAAGGATAAGTGTAAGACCAGAGATGCTTTTAGAACCTTATAAAATAGTGCTATTTACTATTTTTTGCACCTCTGTATAGAGCATATGAGATCCCAAATGTCAATACCAACTGCACAACTAATACAACTATACCATCATTAAATGGATTCTCTGGTATAAATCCAAGAGCACGAAAAATGGTTACTAATCCAGATGCAAAAACCACGAAGGATAAAATGTACTTTATTGTTTTCATATAATAGGTAAAGTTCAAACTAGAGTTAAGGCTTGCTGTAGTTTTGATAAGAAGTTAAATATAATAAGGTTTTATCTAAAGAATAAATAAGAATGGAAATAAAGAGAGAACTCTAAGGCATAGTGACCTTCTCAGAGTTAGCTAACATTCTTAGGATCTAATAAGCTAGTATGAAATCTAATTTAGCTTTCAGACTATTACAATTTTGAAGACACATGCTATATAGAAATAGTTTGCTCATTGGAATTCACGTTAATAATTTTATCTTTAATTGTTATTTGAACCCTACTTATAGATGAGTAGTATAGGTATACAATTAGGTATTCATAACCAACAGAAAAGTAAAGCCCCTGTAAATCAATGACTTACAAAGGCTTTAGTGATCCTGTCAGGACTCGAACCTGAAACCTGCTGCTTAGAAGGCAGCTGCTCTATCCAGTTGAGCTACAAGACCATATTTCTAAACTGGAGTGCAAAAATAATAGGATTTTCTAAAATCAAAACTCCTTTGACTAAATAATTTTTAATAATTACTGAAGACACGGTAAGACCATGGCTCCATCGGGATTTCTGATCCCTGATACAGATCGACTATTCTTTGGTTAAAGATGTCTTGGAGACGCATCACCTCGATGTTTGACACAAAGGTTGCTTGTGTATTCGAAAGGTTGAAGAGACAATAGACTACTGCTCCATTCTTTTCACGCTTATAAGAGAGGATCTGGTCATCAATCTGCATGTACTCGACTTCACCACCAAACTTTCCATTCCAGAGTGCTTGATTCATATGCTTCGTTTTGAAGATGGTTTGATACCAACTAGCTCGTAGATATTCGCCAAATTTGATACCACCTTTTTTGTCTTGAGCTATCTGTTGTGTCACCGGTTCTTCTTGGCCCCCAGTCATCAATGGCATCCCACCAATCGTATAAGCCATGACAGCCAAGGCGTCATGAGCTGGTCCAAGTGTCTTGATTGTAGGTCCATTAGAACTATTCAGTTTGCTAGTTGATGTGTAGTGGATGTCAAATCCCTTTGTATTTAATGTTGCTTTATTCTGCTGCCATTTCACAACATCCTTTGGCTTTTTCTTTGATTTGGCAAGATCTACTAACATTTTATAAAAGTCATCTGCCGTGTCGACGTCGATCGCATTACTATTTTTAAGGTCTGGGTGGCTACCTTCAGCAATAAGTAAGATGTCTGGTTTAATTTTTCTAAGTTCACTTGCAGCTTCTGTCCAATACGTTTGTGCCACCTCATCTCCATTCGTTAAATAATAACCATCTACATCCTGCTTGCTCACCCAGTATTGCATAGCATCTAATGTTGCCTGACTCTCATCCATTTCAATTGTTAAGACTACCTTCATTTGTATCTTATGGATAGCTCTGACTAGCTTTCTGAGGTCTCCAATACTTCCCATCTCTGGATTTACATGAAGTACGTTTGATGGATTAAGCATTGGCGTCAGAAGGAGGATATCAATTCCCATTTCCTTCAATCTTGGCAACTCTGTAACAAATGCATTGAATGTACCTTCAGAATTATATTGTTTGAGGTTGACTTCGTAGAGAATGGCATTTTTAGCATAGGCCGGATAATTGCCTATGAGACTTGGGAAATCATTTGGAGTAGCAACTTCATTTCTAGTAGCCTTTCCTTTTTTTGATTCAGTAGGTTGTTCAGATTGAGCATGAGATGGTACATGCCCATCTGACTTGCAACTCTGGATTGTCAAGACTAAACACAGAATGCAGAATGGAAAGATGAATAATCTTATGATAGACATACAAAGATAATTATGTGTAAATTTCGATTGATACAAAGGTAGGAAAGTAGTGATTCTAAAGGCTGAGATACTGAGTAAATCTAGATATGCTCACTTACAGATTTCCTTGAGTTGAAGAGAGACTTTACTGTCTTACGTAGAGTCGCAGAAAACTTCTTTAGCCCAATGGAATTTAGGTGGTGAAGATAGTTCTCTACAGTATCGACTGACTTAGTGCCAAAGTGTTCTGAGAGATATGTTTCTACCCATTTAGTATAGAATGCCTGGACAAAATCAGAGTCTTCTTCAACGAGATCTCTATCGTATTGCTGCATATAGTCCATATCTTGATTCTCTTCTAGACACTCGATGAGTAAGTCAGTGAGTCCAAGGCCATTATAGATGTAGAGTTGATCTGAAGGAGGATAATCTTTGATTGCTTTCTTGAGCTTTGCACTATTCTTATCAGTCACCTCAGGATCTAGTCGTTGCATTCGCTTAACGAGCTCAAATATCTTGGGCTTGTGACTTGCCCAGATGAGGTAATGCTTGATTGCCTTCTTATCATCCTTACTATTGAGGTACCTTTCTGCTTGGAGGAGAGCTATCTCCTTGTGTAGATCGGTATTGTCTCGGAGCAGTTCAAGGTTAGCATCTACTGCATCGAAGAATTTCTCGTTGAGTAGCATATTGATAGCGGGTACGATTTCAGTACTTTCCCATTTACTGTGTACTTTCTTCAGTGCCTCAGGACTCCTCGATCCTATGAGTAGAGCTGTGCAGAGTACTTGTGGCTTTAGGAATCGTTCTACTCTTCCAGATTTGAGTTTAAGATCTTCAACAATATCGATGATTTGCTCTTGAGTTGTTAGCTTATGAGCTGAGACAATTTCGTAGAGTGATCGACTCAGAGTATCTTGCTCAGGTAGGTAATACGAGAGCTCAACAATAGAAACAATCTGGGCTAAGAGTTGCTCTGAAAATTCTGGTGCTAAGTTTTGCTTACAAGTTCTTCTTAATAGGTCTACTAGATTTTCATTGAGAGTATCTATTCGCTTATTAGAGATCTTATATGTATTCCTTATGTATGCAATTTTTTTGAGAGCCGCAATCAATATTTTTGAGAGTTCTCTATACTTTCCTAACGAATAGAGATCTTCTGCTTGAGCATTAAAGTTATCAAGTATTGCCAGAGTTGTCTGCAAATCTTTTTGAGCTAGCTTTGGCGATTTTTCTGATTTTGGCTTGACTACCTTAGACAGTAAGTCAGCATATTTCTCATCATCATTTCCATACTTAGAGATAAAGTTGGCTTGCAGTCTAGCTGAAAAGTGTGGATCTTTCTTACTATAGCTTTGGATAAATAAAATGAGCTGCTGATGCGGTATTTCTCTTAAGAGACTTGAAAGAGGACTATTTACGGACTTCTTTCTTTTTGGAGCTGCTTGTTTTGCTTTCTCTTCTTCTAATGTGAGATACTTCCGCAGCATTATACCTGCATAGACATATTCACCTTTTGATTTCCCTTTCGGTAAAGGTGGCTCAGACTCAAATGAGAGTTCTCCTTTTTTAAGTTTGATTGTAATTTTTCGATCGGGAACTGTAATTGTATAAGTCGATCGAGATTTTTTGATAGGTGGCATTCCATCAGATGTATCGACGAGCTCCTCTCCATTAAGAAAGTCAAACTCATCGAAAATACTTTCGATAAAATGTAGTTTTTGTAGGAGGACGCTAGTCATAACCCATAAATATAAGCCTATCTTAGCAAATTAGATGAACAATAGTAAACAAATCTTTAGAATCAGCGTGATATTAGTCGCATTCTTACTCTTTCAGTGCAAGAACGTTGAAGATGTCCCAAGTGAATATATCCATGATCAAGTCTTCGTAGAGATGATGGTAGACTTGACTTTGATGAACAAAATCCACAGTAAGATGCTATACTCCAAAAGAGACTTAATGGTTGATACCTTGCTTGAGCAAATCGAGACTATCCATGGTCGTTCAATTCAACAATTTGATACTTATTTACGCCAAGTGTCAGCTAATGATGAAATCTATGCTGAGTTTTTAGATTCCGTAAATGTGAGTAGGCAGAGACTCAAGTCTCGACTTACCGAGGTTCAAAATGACGATCCTATTGATGATCCTATTGATGATTCGGATAATGACACTATCGATGATTCAGTTGATGGCCCAACTCCGGAATAGGCTTACCATAATATTTAATCCAAGCATAGAGTGCTCCAAGGCACAGAGCCATACAGAATGCAGAGATTAACCATCCTCCACCTAAAAGCAAAGAAAGTGTAATTCCAATTATACTCACGACACCCACAGTAAGTGCATAAGGGAGTTGTGTCTTTACATGGTCAAGGTGATTGCAGTCTGTCGCCAAACTGCTCAATATCGTTGTGTCTGATATCGGTGAACAATGATCTCCAAGGACAGAGGCGGCAAGGACAGTTGCAATGATGCACAGTAAGATTTCATGACTAATACCAGGTTCCATTCCAGCACTGTTACAGACCGCGTAAGCTGTCGGTATGGCGATTGGATAAAGGATTGCCATCGTACTCCAGCTACTTCCTGTTGCAAATGCAATGAAAGCTGCAAGCACAAAGATGAGTGCTGGTAACAGATAAGGATTAATCTTATCACTAAAGAGATTACTTAAATAATCTGAGGTATGAAGCGCCTCTGTCACTCCAGCCAAAGACCAAGCCAATACCAATACCAAGATTGCAGGCAACATCGTTTTGAATCCAGTGATCAACCAATGCACGGAATCTAAAAGTGGCATTGTACGACTGGCAACTGTGATGATTAATGCCAAAGCAAGACCAGAGAATGAAGCCCAAATTAAAGCCGCATAAGAATCAGACATTCCGATCAATGTCCCGAGTTTAGAGAAGCCATTACCTGCGCCAATTGACTGCCAGATAGTCCCCCAACTCCCTTCTACTCCATAAGTCGCTGAAGCTGAATTGAACCCAGTAACAAGCAAACCGATTATTGTAACTCCGATGACAGCAAAGATTGGTAGAGCTGCATACCACCAAACTGGAGTTGCACCTTCGATTGGTGAGAGGTCTTCCATATCGGGTTCGTCTTCGCCGGTTGTAGCTGCTGGTGAGACTTGACCAGTAGTGATCGCTCTGACTTCTGCAGTATGCATCGGTCCATAATCTTTACCTTGAGAGATGATAAAGTAGATAAAGACCAATGTCAATATCGGATAGAATGAATACTTCAATGATGCAAAGAAGAGTGCATATGGTGTCTGAGTTTCAGGGAGACCTAACATTGCCATACTATCACCGATGTAACCAAGTTCAGCTCCAATCCAGGTCGTAATGAAGGCAATCGCTGCAACTGGTGCAGCAGTACTATCAACAATATAGGCAAGTTTCTCTCTACTGATTCTAAATTTGTCTGTGACACTTCGCATAGTATTTCCTACGATGAGTGTATTAGCATAGTCATCAAAGAAGATAAGTATACCGAGTAACCAAGTTGTTTTTTGTGTTGACTTTCTCGTTTTAGCGAAAGCTCCAAGCTTATTGACCACACCAAGCATCCCTCCATTCTTAGAGATGAGAGCTACCATTGCTCCAATCATCAAAGAGAATACAATAACCGATAAGTGACTTGTATCTGCGAGTGCATTGATGATATATGTATCGACTGCTGTCATCAATGATTCTATCCAACTCAATGGACTGAAAAAATTACCACCATTGATGAGCATGACTCCAGACCAAATCCCGATGAAGAGAGAAACAAGGACTTCCTTGATCAACAGTGCAAGTAGGATAGTGAGTAGCGGTGGCACTAAAGATGTCCAGAGTGGTATCGATTTGATCTGTTGAGTCTTAGGATGTAAGTGGACCATCGCAAGATTCCTACCTGCCTTGATAAAGTTGATACCTGATTGTTCTAATTCTATGATTCCACTTCCGTTAGTGATAGAGATTGGAGTGGACTTTCCATTAATATTGATGTCGAGTATTCCTGTGAGAGGTTTATCTAATTGTAAGGTCCAATTGTCTTCTGCACTGCGAGATTGACTTACTTTGATAGAATTGTAATCAATTTGAGTCGTTTCTACGTTATCTTTGTCCATCGACAGTGTGTCTAATTGAGCAGACAGAAGATGACATGTGCAAAGCAATACAATGAGAAACACCTTATTCATAGTACCAAGTTGATTATTTTATGAAACAATGTAAAACTTATTTGAATCAGACTCTAATTTTCTGCCTGATAGTTTTGATACTACCTAGTGGAGGGAAGGGTCAATCTACTCAATTGGCAGACATCCCATTTGCATTAAATGGCAATTCAGTTTCTGATCCGTTTACAGGAGGTACTTTGACTCCTCAGTATAATGAGATAGACCTTAATCTTGATGGTGTACTTGACTTAGTTATCTATGATAGAAGAGGTTTTGTATTGACTACATATATCTATGATATGAGTACTGGTAAGTATACCTATAAACCTGAGTATAGAGAGATTTTTCCAGAGTTGCGTAATATCTTATTTGTCAGAGACTATAATCTAGATGGTGTTCCAGATCTGTACACTGGTGATCTTTTTAGCAATTCTAATTACCTCTCAGTCTATAAAGGGTCAATCGTTGATAATCAATATCAATGGGAAGTCGTACAGCATAGTGTGGAGATATTTCCTAACATTTATTATGAAGAGAATGGACTCTTTAAGGAAGTCTATAGTTCGTTCGTAGACAAATCTGAGATTGCTGATATTGATGGTGATGGTGACATGGATATCTTAACATTTGAAGACGGTGGCGCTAATGTTTATTTATATCAAAATATGACAATAGAAGAGGGAAGAGACTACGATGACCATTATTATAGACTGACTGACGAATGCTTTGGTAAATTTATCGAAAGTGGTACGAGTTCATCTATTTTTTTAAGTGACTCACCTGAAGACTGTTACGAAACTCAGCTGACTGACAGCCAAGTCGAATTTAGACATGCCGGGTCTACGATCACCGCCTTTGACGAGGATGGTGACGGTGATATGGAACTCTTGATTGGTGACTTACTTTCTAACTCGCTGGTAAGATTATTCAATGATGGGACACCTGAGTCAGCTTGGATGTCTAAGGTAGATGAGACTTTTCCTAGTTACGACGTACCTGTTGAAATGCCAGTTTGGTTGGCAGCATTTGTTATAGATGCAGATCATAATGGTACTCAAGATTTACTCGTTTCTCCTAATGCTCTTAGTAATGCTGAGAACATTAACAATGCATGGCTCTATCTCAATTCGGGTACAGAGGGATTTGACCTTACTCTCTCTCAAGACGACTTCCTCAAAGAAGAAACACTTGACTTTGGTAGCTATAGTTCTCCAAAGTTTGTAGATGTCAATGCTGATGGTTTGATAGACATCGTCTGTGGTACACGAGGAGCATATAATAATAACATGTCAGATGATGCCCGACTCCTTTACTTTCAAAATGTTGGATCTACAGAATCTCCGTCATATCGATTACAGGATGATGACTTCGGTAATCTCAATCAATTCTCAAATTCTTCTGTGGAGTACCACCCAGGGTTTGGAGACTTAGATAGCGATGGAGATATTGATCTTTTAGTAGGACAGAATCGAGGATACATCTTCTACTTAGAAAATACAGCAGGTGAAGGGAATCCGATGGTATTTAATAATGCAATTGGTGAGTACTTGGATATCAAGCCGAGTAATGCAGGAGTCAAACCAGCAATCTACGATGTAGATAAGGATGGTCTCAGTGATATCATTATAGGAGAGAGAAATCCAAATACTAATATCACGAATGGAAGGATAGGGTCACTGAATTACTATCACAATATTGGGAGTGTTGGAAGTCCATTTTTTGACAGAGAGAGCCTTGCGGGACAGAATACACCTACGATGGGATTTGTCAATGGGATGACACCAGGAGAGTCGAGTGCCAGTAGTGCTCCAGTCTTTTATGATACTGATGAAGGGACACTTTTATTTATAGGTACACGGAGTGGTAAGATCCAGGTCTACGGTGGTGATCTCAGTAACCCACATATGGCATATGATACGATTACCTTGAATCTTGGTAATATCTATGAAGGGAAGAATAGTAGTCTTGACGTGGCAGACATTGATTCGGATGGATTCTTAGAATTGGTACTTGGTAATGAGAGAGGTGGAATTGCAATTTATAACACAACTGTTGTTGCATCCACAGGAGAAATCCTGAGTAATATAGATCCGATACCTGCTCAGTCGGAGCTAAAAATCTTTCCTAACCCTGCTCAATCTCACATTAATCTACTTGGTGACGAGTTGATAGTTTCTGTTGCACTTTATTGTCAGTTAGGTAAGTTGTTAAGTACCACTCAAGTAAATGCAAATCAAGTTAAAATAGAGATACCAGTGGCATTCAATGGACTCATCTATGCCAGGGTCAAATTAGAGACCGGAGTGACAATCACAAAGCGGATTCTTGTGACAGATTAATAGCAAATCTAAAGCAGCAATGCAACTTAATCCTACTCACACTTAAACTTCGACGTAAAGCACTATATTTGTGCAAATGGACAAGATTATAATTTTAGACTTTGGATCTCAATATACCCAACTCATCGCAAGACGAGTGAGAGAGTTTAATGTCAATGCTCAGATACTTCCATATAACAAAGATTTTGACGTCAATGACCCAAGTGTTAAAGGCATCATCTTTTCAGGTAGTCCATGTAGTGTAAGAGGAGACAATGTACTCCCAATCGACTTAGATAAATATCTTGGTGTCAAGCCAGTACTTGGTGTCTGTTATGGTGCTCAGTATATTGCACATAATACAGGTGGTAATGTTGAAAAGTCTGACAAACGAGAATATGGTGCTGCCAACTTTTCAACCACGTCTATCAATGATCCGTTAATAGCAGACATGAACTCAACACAAGTGTGGATGAGTCATGGTGATAGCATTACTGAGATCGGTAGCAACTTTGAAGTAATGTTGACAACAGACTCGATACCTGTGGCAGCATATAGAGCCAAAGATGGTGTCTATGACCAACCAGTCTATGGTGTACAGTTTCACCCTGAGGTGACACATAGTATAGATGGTAAAATGATGCTCAAAAATTTTGTCATCAACATCTGCAAGGCATCAAGAGATTGGACAAGTGAAAAATTTGTAGAGGACATGATCAGTTCTATCAAGGAACAAGTTGGTGATGAGCAAGTTATCCTTGGACTCTCAGGTGGAGTTGATAGTTCTGTTGCAGCCTCCCTCATCCACAAGGCTATCGGTAGTCAACTCACGGGAATCTTTGTAAATAACGGAGTACTGAGAAAAGGTGAATTTGAAGAGGTAACAGCTACCTATAAGAAGTGGGGCCTGAATGTCATATCCGTAGATGCCACGGATGACTTCTTAGATGAATTGGAAGGTGTCTCTGACCCAGAAGAAAAAAGAAAAATCATCGGCAGAGTCTTCATTGAAGTTTTCCAAAGAGAGGCGAATAAGATAAAAGATGCGAAATGGCTTGCACAAGGGACGATCTATCCTGATGTGATAGAATCAGTTTCAGTATTTGGTCCATCGGTGACGATTAAGAGTCATCACAATGTAGGTGGATTGCCCGACAAACTCAACCTCAAATTACTAGAACCACTCAGGATGCTTTTCAAAGATGAAGTAAGAAGAGTAGGGAAATTTATGGAAGTTGACAATTTAATACTTTCTCGTCATCCATTCCCAGGTCCAGGTCTTGCAATCAGAATACTCGGGCCAATAGATAGAGAAAAGATTCGTCTCAATCAAGAGGCTGATGCAATCTTTATCAATGCACTCAAGGAGAGTGGTTGGTATGACAAAGTGTGGCAAGCTGGAACAATGCTCCTTCCTGTTAAGTCAGTTGGGGTCATGGGTGATGAAAGGACTTATGAGTTTACACTTGCACTCCGATGTGTTAACTCATCAGATGGGATGACTGCAGAGTGGTCACAACTGCCTTACGACTTACTGGCACATGTGTCCAATACGATTATAAATAATGTAAAAGGAATAAATAGGGTAGTCTATGATATCAGTACGAAACCTCCTGCAACAATTGAATGGGAATAATTTTTTGCTCTTAGCGATCATCCTACCGTTTTTGATGGCAGGTTGCAAAGGGAATAAAAGAGGAACTTCTGGGACTTCGTCAACAAGGCCGTCTAAAACTCAGACGACTAAACCGAACAATAAGCACGTTGGGAATAAGAAGGTTAAAGTTATTGATTGGACCATTACTGATCCTGAGAAAGAAGTGCCTATCGGTGCACCTACCGTCATCAAGAGTGCAGTCAAAGGTGACTATTCAGTCAGTCTATTGATACCATTTAATGGAAGTTCAGCTGGGAATGCCGATCTTGCAAGTAAGCAATCAGGTGCCTACAGATTTGCATGCTACTATGCAGGTGCTCAGATGGCAGCAGAGGACAACCAAATTGGATCAAGAGTTGATATCAATGTCTTCGATAGTGAGTC
>Ga0079202_10000514_pt1 | contig 12853 bp, 10 predicted proteins | sample PorBlaBluebeHill_FD_68601 | JGI IMG/M metagenome (GOLD analysis project Ga0079202, IMG submission 68601) | Marine algae microbial communities from Blueberry Hill - Blueberry Hill, Maine | ecosystem: Host-associated > Algae > Red algae > Blade | place: USA: Blueberry Hill, Maine
CCAGAGCAGCGTGCTGCAGATAATGCAGTAATACGTTGTGGGCCAGTGTTAATGTTTTCTTTGTGCGTATAAACGTAGTTTATAACACCAATGGCGGTGCGCGGAATGGCGTCTATTCCTCCGTATGAATCAAAAACTTCACCAGAAGATTGGCCTGTGCGCATACCCATTGCTGTTTTACGAGCGAAGTTGTTGGCTATGCGGCAGTTGTATTTTGTTTTCGATTTTGAACCGACACTGATGACCTTAGCCGTCTCGTCTTCAACAGGGCAGGGGCTTTGGTCGTAGCTAACTTCTCCATTTGAGCCAACACATTTGAAAATTGCCGCACTCGCAGCACCAGGTGCCACTATGCCTGCGCACAGTGTCGTTAATAATAGTCCGGTTTTATATAGCATTGCAGCAGCTCCTATCCCTTACTGCTGCTATCGGCTTTCGATGCTTACAATTTCAATTGTTAGTCAATATAACCATGCTTAGACATTTATTTGTGATGCGTTTGGCTATTTTGGTTTGAATTCCGGGTAACACCAATGCTTCCAAGCCAGTTTGCGTTTGCGTACTTTCGGCTTATTTTCTAAGTTGGTGTCGAGCGTTACGTAGTGCAAGGTCAAAATACCGAGCTGTTGGGAGCGGTCAGTGACTTTACTGTTCCAAGTTTTACACTGATAGTGTCCAAAAGCGCTACGAACCGCATTATTTTTATATGCGCGCAATCGGTCGAAGTATTTACGTGTGCGGTAATTATCATAAAGTGGGTACATATAATCTGGAGCGACCCAATCAGGATCATCCCCAGTTAGCTTGTACAGATTAACTGACTCACCATTACGTAGCGTGCCATGAATTTGTGGGTACATTGATAGGGTCAGTGGTTTTGGTGCGAACATACTCCACTTTTGATCAATGCGAACCAACCGTGCGGAGTAGTCGATTATGTTGTGACGTATCTTTTTCATACCAGGCAAGGTGCTGACATTAAAGATCAAAACAACCACTAGAAAGTATCCGGCAATCAATTGGCCAACAAGCGTTGGCTTTAACTTAAGGGACCGATACGGCAATGCGCTTGCAGTGATATTTCCCATCGTGCCGCGATTATCTGCAATCCAATGATATATCCGATTGCCTACCCACATAAACGGTGGGAATTTCATTAACCAACCGATCGGTTTTAGTAGCCAGCTTTGTGTGAATAGAAACGCCATAGCGGACCAATGAATGTAAGTCTTGCCAGCACCATCACTAATAACCCACGAGTTCTCTCGTTCCATAATGGCGTAGATGTCGTTGTAGTTTTGCGCCCGTAAAATTTTAACGGTATCTGGCAATAAGAGTTCACGCAATATCAAACACATCTTAAGACAGAACCCGCAGTCTTCATCGTAGTACATGACGATGCTGCTGGCTTTTGATTTCTGACGACGGTTTGCAAGGTAGATCCAGATGGCTGATGGGATGAGTACCGTCAATGACATAAAGTCGATGATAGGAAAAAGACCAATGTGAATCAGCAATAAAAATGCGACATGCAGCGATGCAAGCATCAGTAAACCAATGATGCGTGTTACTGGCCATTTGAACGGCAGCAGCACTAACACCGGTCCAATGAATTCTGTGATGATAACGAACGCGGCACCAAAGGGAAGCAGTGGAGTTAATTGTTTAAACCAATTGCCTATAGGTGTTGCGAAGTGTTGTATTTCCAATGTGTATTGAGCAGCTTCAAATGGAAATCGCCAAGGAGCGCCGGTCTTGAGAATGGCGGTGAAGACATAGAGACACAACACTTGAATGATCACTGCAACCGTTGCAACAGAAAAATAAAGTTGAGCGCTATCAGGTTGGTACCTTAGCTGGTTGGGGTTGCGTTTATATTCGGGCTGAAGTGCTGCATCGACAGACCACTTAGCTCCGAGTGGCAGAAAGACGGCCCAAAAGCTCATCACAACCAATAAAATGTCGCCGCCTTGTAGAACCATTTCGTTTCGGTTCAACAATGAGGCCAGCAGAACCCACGACAAAATACTCATGAGTTTAGTGCGGTAACCGATTAGCAAGCCAAGCGCAAATACACCTGCTGCAATGAATAAGACGATTTGCCACCAAAGATCGCCTGATGCGGCGTGTAGTGACAAATACCACTTATTATTGACTACGACCCATTTCGCGCGCGGTAAAATGCCAGCATCGGTATAAAACAGCGTCATGAACCGACTGCGTAAAACTAAGTCGACTAGTATGAGCAATGCGAGCATTATTCGCATTAATGCCAGTGATCGAAGATCGATACTAAAGACTGTTTTGGGGCTTACCCAATTGTCTGCATTAAAAACTGCCTGGAAGAGGCCTTGTAGCCGTTGAATCATCCGAGTGCACAAAGGTTTAGAACATTGAGAGCAAGTTTAGCAAAACCGACGGCATGCAACCTGAATCGAATTATTAGTCTGAATGGCCCAAGGAGCCAAAACCTATCCACTGTGGTGATGCCTGATCTGGTAACGAGACAAGGGCTCGATTCTCGATATAGTCGGCATCGAGTACAACACCGTGTTTACCAGCGAAATCGCCTTTGGTCACCAAGACTGCAAGACCAGCTGCGAAGATTGGCCTGCGATTTCTAGTTGCTTGTTTGTAGCGCGCGTTCGACGCATTGAGCATTGTTTTCAAGGAGCTTAATCGCGCTTGCTCTTCAGGGCTCAGTGATTTTCGAGCTTTAGTGTCACTCACAGCGCCGGTTTTCGCTTCGGTATTTTCTGAGTTTGCATCACTGTTGTTGGAAACAGTTTGGTTGTGTGTGTTGGTCTCATCTGAAGACTCTAACAAGGATTCGCCTTGTTGAGTGGTCTGTGCAGATGAATAATCAGATAGTCCGCTGGAGCTGCTTTCTGATTCAGTATCAAATTCATCATCCAGAAACGGTAAATTAATGATGTGCGAATCGTCACCGTCGCTTCCACGACGTTTCTCTTCGCGACGCTCACCGGTGGTTTGTCGCCAGCTGCCGTCGCCGTCGAGTGACTGGCGTCGCTTACGCTCTCGCTTCTCTAGTCGTCTCTTCTCGTCGGGTGGATGTGCGATGGTACCGGACCTCTGCAGTTCTTGGATTGGGCGCTGTTGCATAGCCAATAGCCTTGTAAGCTAATGCGCTGCAAAAACAGCCCTTATCACTGCAGTGTCTAGGCCAAATATCCCTATTTTGGCCTACAGAATATCGTCTCAGCATCCAGCAGGTGATGTTGTTCACAAGAGTGGCTGCGAAATAACTTTATTTGGGCTGACTGACATACCTCAGGTACGGTTTCACTTTTCTGAATCCCTCAGGGTATTTTTTCTCAGCATCTTCATCAGAGACGGCTGGCACGATAATGACATCGTCGCCATCACGCCAATTGACCGGTGTGGCTACTTGGTGGCCTGCGGTTAGCTGCATAGAGTCGAGGACGCGCAGTACTTCGTCGAAGTTTCGGCCAGTGGTCATTGGGTAGGTCAGAATGAGCTTGATTCGTTTGTCAGGACCAACAATGAATACTGAGCGTACGGTGGCGTTGGTGGCCGCTGTTCTGCCCTCATAGTCGCCTGATACGTCAGTAGGAAACATGTCGTAGGCTTTAGCGACCGCAAGATCGGTATCACCGATCATTGGGAAATTAACTTCTGCGCCTTGTGTTTCGTGGATGTCCTTAGCCCATTCAGCGTGGTTATCCACTGGATCAATGCTGAGCCCTACAACCTTGCAGTTGCGCTTCTCGAATTCAGGCTTTAAATGGGCCATAGCGCCAAGTTCCGTGGTGCACACAGGCGTGAAGTCTTTGGGATGTGAGAAAAGAATGGCCCAGCCGTCGCCAATCCATTCATGGAAATTCATCATCCCTTGGGTTGTGTTTGCCGTGAAGTCTGGCGCTAAGTCGTTGATTCGTAATGACATGATAGCCTCTTGGAGCTTTATTAGTTGATTGCTTTTCTAAGTATAGGTTTATCCTACGCGTAAATTTAGTGGGTAGGGGCTCTCATTTAACACTTATGACACAGTTTATTTTGCATGCCTAGTTCAGGTTTTGCTCGAGCTAGTTACAGACGGGTATCGCCGTATCCGTTACAGCTGGCAGTGGAAGGGGACAGGCCTTTTGCCAAAATAAAGGAATTCATAGAAATTTCGTTTTGGTAGTCAGTATTAAGGCAACCGCTTCCGCATTACAGAACGTCCCGTACAGAGGAATGGTAATGCCACAATTAAATTACAAGCAGATGTTGGCCGGTGTTGTTTTAGTTTCAGCCCAAAGTGGTTTTGCCTTCGCGGCAGACACTAACAGTACTGGGGTTGCGGCTGATAAATCTATGACACTTTCTACGTCTAGTGCTGCAGTGTCCGTACTTGAAGGTGACATACTTTCACGACCTCGCATGATGCAGCGTGGCATCGGAGTAAGAGAGAGTCTTTCAGTTTGGAAGGACGGCATTGTTCCTTACTACATTGATCCCGAGCTACAGTCGTACTTAGAAGTGAATATTTTAGCGGCTGTTAAGACATGGAACAAAGTGGCTGGCATTACCCTTGTAAAAATTAATCCCAGAGACTGGGACGCACCTAAAGACTACCTACATTTTCAACCGGCCAATGGATGTGCGTCATGGGTTGGGCGGCAGGGTGGAGCGCAGGCGATTTGGACTGGTGCTGGATGTAGCAAAGGTAGCATGATGCACGAAATTGGTCATGCACTCGGCCTTGAGCACGAACACACTCGGCCAGATCGAGATCAACACATCAGTATAAATTGGGATAACATTGATCCAATAAAAACGGATAACTTTGACATAAGTAAAACCGATCGCACTAACTTTGGCCCTTATGATTATGCGTCAATCATGCATTACGGTGAGTATTTTTTCTCTTCGAATGATGAGAAAACAATTGTGCCTTTGAATATTGAGAATGCGGAAATTGGTCAAAGAGATGCTCCAAGTGCTGGTGATATAAAAGCGATATCAAGTTTATATAAGAGTGATATTTCTTTGGTTAGTCATGTTGTTGCAGAGTCAGCTGGGAGTGAGGTGAGCTTATTAATCACTAACGAACATTTCCAAGGTGCCAATATGTTAGAGCTGTATATGGATGTAGGCAGTGCGCAGTTACTGACTAATAGTAATCTTGATTGGGACTGCTTTACTTTCGACACAACACTGAGCTGCAGTCGAGATCGGTTAGCAGGTGCGGAGCAAAGTTCTTTGGTGTTAAGTTTTGATAAAGTGTTAAACGCAGCAGATCTTAATCCATCATTAGGTTCTAAAACACCTGACAATAATATGGCCAACAACGGTGGCGAGTTTTCACCGGCGGCAGCGCTTGGTGCGAATCAAACTGGGAACACGCTGTTATTGGCTGATGATCAGCAGCAGGCTAGCATGGGTGCAATGGGGCCTTCAATGGGTGTAATTGCTATAGCCTTAACACTGCGTTTGATGCGTCGAAGCAAAACCAGGATCGGTTGAAATTGTAAAATATCATGCATTCGCGAACATGATCTAAAACGCGACCAACATTCGAACAATGTTGGTCGCGTTTTTTTTTATAGAAGTTTAACTTTCCCCTCAATGGGATTATTCCCATCTACAAATCCGGCGATACAAACCATAGTGAGCGCAGCCGGCAAAATTGTCATCAATTTAGAGCTATGCCACTATTCCATTATTTCTATCTCTACAAAGGCGCATTCGAAGTCATTACCATTGATCACGTCGTGTTGCACGCCGAGATCGCGATAGTAAGGAACACCGCTGGTGAGCTCCGCTTTGGTTCGTGTACCATCTGGATGATCAATTTCGAGTATGCCGGTAAATTGTGGAACAACCACATAGGCATACTCGTGAGTGTGCCAACCTGTATTGTCGCCCTTGTTGCGGAACCGCCACTCCGTTACGCGCACCTTGTCGTTGTTGATAAATTCGGTTGGAACCGCAGTGCCTTTTGATTCTTTTCCACACATAACGTTTGCCTGTATTATGATTTTTTCGTTCGTAATCTCATTGCTGATTGAACGAGAAAACAAAGCTGAATTCAATCTATTTGTAACACAATGGTGGCCTTGCATAGGCTCAATTTAGTAATAGTCGCTGAGTTCAAGCCCAAACGGTCCCGTGCTCGAGTCTTAGATCAATTGATCGGCGCTAGAACAGGTTGGGGAATTTGCTGCCGAGATGTTACGTGTTAGAGTCTATACTCACTTTATAAATCAAATGAGCTAGTAACAATATGCGTGGTGCAGGTGGGACAAATGGTGGCGAATGGACTTTTCTAATTGGGCTAATGATGATGGTCGCCGGATTCTACTTGCTGCTGAGCTCCATCGTTATTCGTAGCTCGTTTGGCTTTGGTATGCGGTTGTACGGCATTGGTAGTTTGGGCATTACGAGCGGTATGCTCATGATTCCTTTTATCATTGGTGTCATTTTTATCTTCTACAACAGTAAAAACTATTTAGGGTGGTTGCTGTGTATAGGCTCAGTATTGGCATTGATTGTTGGTGTTCTGGCTCGGTCGCAATTCACGTTTGCGTCCATGAGTGCGTTCGATCTTATGCTAATTCTTATTCTTTCATTTGGTGGCTTAGGGCTGTTTCTACGCTCGCTTAAAAGTAATCCGCTTTAACCGCATCTCTGGTTGTCCAGACACATCACTGCTTGTGATTGTTTGAAATACGTTGGGCAAGTGTGGCAATAGCGACAACGTATTGTGGCGATTTTTTCTCATCATAGCGTGCTTTGAACGCAAGGCTTTCTGGAGTCCAGTCGTAGGCAATTTCTATAACCTCTTGGTTTTTTAATGCATCACTGACCATGGCTTTTGGCAGAGTCGCCACGCCCATATTGTTTTTTGCCATAAACAGGCAAGCGGCCAAATTACTTGATGGCACTAGCTTAATGTTATGCGCGTTGATGCTTTGAAAATGCTGCGTGAGCGCTTTGAAAAGATCAGAATCCCGTGCGTTGGTCAGTATTGGATGTGCAGCGAGGCTTTTACCGTTGAGTTTCTTTTTAGACGATTTCGCTGCAGGCAATCCAAGTTCCGGGGATGCGACCCTAATCAGTGGATAAGTGCCTAGATCCATTTCTCCTGAAGTAACGCGATCAAATGGGCTGTTCTGCAGTGCCAAATCGATACTTCGATCAGATAATTCTTTTGATAAGTTAGCCGATAGATCAACCGTTAGTTCTACTTGGATATTGGGGTAGCGCTCGTTTAGCGCTTTGAGTAATTCTTGCAACCAAGTATGGACAATCATCTCGGTCACGCCTAGTCGTAACGTGCCTTCTCGTTGTGATTCGTCACCGGATGCAATGGTCAGCATTTCAACAGAGCTCAGAACGGTGCGCGCATGCGATAGCAGTGTTTTGCCTTTGGCCGTTAATCGTACAGACCCTGCATCGCGTTCCAAGAGCTGGACTTTCAAAGCGGTCTCTAACGCATTAATACGTACTGAGATGTTTGGTTGCGTGGTGTTCAGTCGGGTAGCGGCCTTACTGAAACTACCTAGGTCGACGGCCCAAACAAATGCTTCGAGCTGTTTCAGGTTCAAATTCATCGTAAGTGCCTGTGTCCCGTTACGTGTTTGTGTCACCTAATCTGGAAAGCCAATACGCCAATACGCCAATACGCCAATACGCCAATACGCCAACACGCCAATACGCCAACACGCCGATACGCCGATACGCCGATACGCCGATACGCCGATACGCCGATACGCCGTTATGCCGTTATGCCGTTATGCCGTTATGCCGTTATGCCGATACGCTAATGTGCCAATACGCCACCAACAAGCCAGGCTGTGTCTAATCCTAGACTGCGCTTTATGCTCAGGGTCGACGAATCTGGTCCGATGAGACTTACCTGTCATTGCATTAGAAAATATTATGCAATATATACAATAAAATAATTGGATATTATTCATTGGATCTTGGAAACTGCCTGCAACTGGTATTAAACTGCGGACCGTTGCACACCTATCCGTGGGTGTTGGGCAAAGCGTAAGACCAGAAATAGATAATTTAAGCTTAGGAAAACAATCCAATGAATCAGTCCTCACATCGATTGGGCGTGGACATAGGCGGTACTTTCACCGATGTTGTGTTGGAAGTGGGTAGTGAGCTTTTCTCAACTAAAGTGTTGACGACTTACACCGCGCCCGAAGATGCCATTATTGATGGGTTGCATCAGGTGTGTAAGAAAGCCGGAATTGAGGCCTCAGCCATTGGACAAATTATTCATGGAACAACGCTTGCGACCAACGCACTGATTGAAAGACGCGGTGCAAAGACCGCGTTAATTACCACTGAAGGTTTTCGCGATGTAATTGAGATGCGTACAGAATCGCGTTTCGAGCAATACGATCTGAACCTGGAATTACCAGAACCGCTTCTGCCAAGACAAAGTCGCTTTACGGTTAAAGAGCGAATCAATGCATCTGGTGAAATACTGGTTGATCTTAAAAATAGCGACCTTAAAGCCGTTGTCGATCAGATAAAACAAGCGGGTTATGAAAGTGTGGCTGTGGGTTTACTACACAGTTATGCAAACCCTGCGCACGAAAGAATGATTCGTGATGCAATTGAAAAGCAATTACCTCACGTAATGATTTCACTGTCATCTGAGGTGTCGCCACAGATGCGAGAGTACGAGCGCTTTAATACGGTGGTAGCCAACGCCTATATAAAGCCGTTAATGAAAAGTTATCTAGGTCGACTTGAAGGTCGTCTAAAAACGGAGGGCGTTGTCTGTTCAATCTTTTTAATGCACTCAGGTGGTGGCATTATTTCCATTCAAAGTGCAGCTGATTTCCCTGTTCGTCTGGTTGAGTCTGGTCCTGCTGGTGGTGCTGTATTCGCTGCCCACATTGCTGCGCGTTATGGATTAGATAAAGTACTGTCGTTTGATATGGGTGGCACAACGGCAAAAATATGTCTGATTAAAAATCAAACGCCAAAGACAAGCCGCGTTTTCGAAGTTGCACGAACCTACCGGTTTAAAAAGGGTTCGGGCATGCCTATATCCATACCAGTTATTGATATGGTTGAAATTGGTGCTGGTGGTGGCTCACTTGCAACGGTTGATGCACTGCGACAAATACGAGTGGGTCCCGAGTCCGCAGGTTCTGAGCCCGGACCTGCCTGTTACGGTCGAGGTGGGGCGCGGCCAGCGGTTACCGATGCAGACTTAGTATTGGGTAGGCTCGATCCGGATAATTTTGCTGGTGGATCTATACAACTTAGTAAAGCGGATTCAGCTGCGGCATTGTCGAATGTTATTGGCACAGTGCTGGGTATGGATGAGCAAACAGCCGCGTTTGGTTTAGCTGAAGTTGTTGACGAGAACATGGCTAACGCTGCGCGAGTGCATGCAGTGGAGAACGGCGAAGACCTATCCGAGTACACAATGATTGCTTTTGGCGGAGCTGCACCGTTGCATGCAGGGCGTTTGTGTGAAAAGTTGGGTATCGATCGTTTGCTGGTACCACCCGGTGCAGGCGTTGGATCGGCCATAGGATTTTTGCGCGCACCGTTTAGTTTTGAAGCGAATCGCAGTGTCTATATGCGCTTGTCAGATTTCAATCCTCCAGTCATTAAAGAACTACTTGCCGAGCTACAGTCAGAGGCAACTGGATTTGTACGCTCTTGTGACGCCGATGCAGACATTCTTGCTCAATTTAAAGTGTACATGCGCTACACCGGACAAGGCTGGGAGATTCCAGTTGAGCTGACTCAGGCTCAAGCACTTAGCCCAGATGCGGCTACTTTTCAACAACGTTTTGAAGAAGACTATGCAGCACTTTTTGGTCGAACCGTTGATGGAATGGATATAGAAATAACGGTTTGGGCAGTGAATGCGACGACACCGGTACAAAAGATTGAGCGTGTTAAAACAGAAAATAAAGCGGGTGATGCAAGCATTGCAGAACGTCGCGATATGTTCGATCCGGCAATAGGGCAAACGGTCGATGCAGCTGTTGTACTCAGAGGCGAGATGATAGCAGGACATACCGTTAATGGACCGGCAGCGATTACTGAAGATGAGACCACCATCATTTTGCCAAGTAGCATGGAAGCGATTAGGCAGCCAGATGGTTGCATTGATATAACAGTAGCGAGCTAGGGGCCGATCATGACAAATACTTTAGATAATGTATCGAACCAGGTCATGTGGAATCGACTCATTTCGGTCGTGGAAGAGCAGGCGCAAGCGTTGGTTAGAACTGCGTTTTCAACATCAGTACGTGAAGCTGGTGATCTGTCTGCAGGGGTATACGATACACACGGGCAAATGTTGGCACAGGCGGTAACCGGTACCCCTGGACATGTCAATGCAATGGCCGATGCGGTAGCGCATTTTATCCGACGCATCGGTCCTGACAACATCCTTGAAGGGGATGTGTACATCACCAACGACCCGTGGGAAGGTACAGGTCACCTACACGACATAACAGTAGTAAGTCCCTCATTCATGCATGGCCAGCTGGTCGGGTTCTTTGGTTGTACCGCTCACGTCGTTGATATTGGTGGTCGCGGGTTCGGTGCGGACGCCAACTCTGTTTATGAAGAGGGTTTATATCTTCCCATCATGAAATTTGCCGATCAAGGTGAAGTTGATAAGGGGTTGATTAAAATTATCCGAGGTAATGTTCGGGAACCTGATCAGCTTGTTGGTGATATTTACGCGTTGGCCACTTGTAACGAAATTGGGCATCGTCGTCTTGATGAAATGATGAGTGAATTTAATCTAACTCAGCTAGACGGAATTGCAAAATTTATCTTAGAGAATTCAAAACGTGCCACCATCGAACGCATTGCTGCGTTAAAAAATGGCACAGCAACGGGCTCATTGAAAATTGATGGCTTCAGTCATCCAGTTGAACTGCATGTGCGGTTGGATATTGAGTCAGATTATATTCTGTGTGACTTTGAGGGAACCTCAAAGCCTGACAAAAAAGGGATTAACTGTCCCATGGTGTATACCAAGGCTTACGCCTGTTATGCATTGAAATGTGCTATTGCGCCAGAGATACCAAACAATGCTGCATCGCTTGAACCGTTCAGAGTGGTAGCGCCTGAAAACTCCATTGTTAATGCGCTTCATCCTGCGCCCGTTGCTTTGCGACACATCATTGGTCACATGGTGCCCGATGCGGTGTACAACGCGTTAGACAAATTGTTACCAGCAACCGTGCCCGCAGAAGGCGCAGGGTGCTTGTGTAATTTTCAAGTCTCCCTACGACCTCGCACGGATGAGCCGGCACCGGCAGATGCTGTGCGTGCTGAAGTGCTGACGTTCAATTCAGGTGGTGCAGGTGCACGTCCTGAGTTTGACGGACTCAACGCCACTGCATTTCCATCGGGCGTTATGACGATGCCGGTTGAAGTAACCGAGACAGTCGGTCCAGTAATGATTTGGCGTAAGGAATTACGTCCTGATAGTGGTGGTGCAGGTCAGTATAGAGGTGGTCTTGGGCAATACATGGAAGTGGGCGCAGTTGAAGGTCATGAATTCGATTTCCAAGCTATGTTTGATCGGGTTGATCATCCAGCACAGGGCAGACATGGTGGTAAGAGTGGTGCGGCGACGACCATTGCCCAAGACGATGGTACGCCAATGAAAGGCAAAGGTAAGCAGTTTGTACCGCACGGTCGTAAAGTGATGCTGGCGTTTCCCGGTGGTGCAGGGTACGGCAACCCAAACAATCGCTCAGTTGATTTAGTTAAGCGTGATCTTGAGCGTGGATATATTAGTGCTGAAACGGCCATGCAAGACTACGGTCTTAGTGCGAGTGATGTTAAAGCGGTTCAGGATGCGGTACGTTGTGGTGAGGACGTGTAATGCTTGGAACTAATACCGACCAGAAATTCGATGAGCTGAACGCATCTTCAGAGTGCAGGGTAGCTACAGCAATGGGGCATACACAATGAATTTTGCAGCATCTTGTCTTGCGGCCGTTAAGCCTTCTGCATCAGCCACGATTAGTGAAATGGCCAAAGCCATGAAGTTGGCTGGGCACAACGTTATCGATCTTGGCTTAGGTGAACCAGACTTTGATACACCAGACTTAATTATAGAGGCGGCATGCGATGCAGCTCGCAGTGGCCAAACACGGTATCCACCAACTGTGGGTACGGTGGCGTTAAGGGAAGCGGTGGCGGCAAAGTTGTCGCGTGACAACAAACTGAACTATGGCATTGATCAAGTGATCATATCCACTGGGGCAAAACAAATTATCTATGGCGCTCTGATGGCGAGTATGGAGCCTGAGCAAGAAGTGGTTCTGTGTGCCCCATTTTTTGGTTCCTACAAAGATATCGTTCTTATCCAAGGCGGCGTTCCCGTCGAGGTTAAGTGCCCTGCATCAAATGGTTTTAAGCTTACGCCTGATGCGTTAAAGCAATGTCTAACATCTAATACTCGATGGCTGCTTATTAACTCTCCTTGCAACCCAAGTGGTGCAAGCTACACAGCCGATGAATTCCAAGCACTCGAACAAGTCTTATTGAATTACCCAGATGTATTGATTTTGTCTGATGAAATCTATGAACACATTATGTTTGATGGTTCATCTCATGTCGCGTTTGCGGCAGCCTGTCCTGCACTTCACGATCGCATCCTAACCGTTAACGGTGTGTCCAAAGCCTATGCAATGACTGGATGGCGTATTGGTTACGGAGCCGGTCATCCATCATTGATTAATGCAATGATCAAAGTACAGTCGCAAATTTCATCCGGCGCTTGTTCTGTTGCGCAGGCGGCGCCAGTGGCCGCTTTAAATGGACCGCAAGACAGTGTTGAACAATTTAGACATGCGTTTGAATCGCGCCG
>Ga0079202_10000519_pt1 | contig 12839 bp, 9 predicted proteins | sample PorBlaBluebeHill_FD_68601 | JGI IMG/M metagenome (GOLD analysis project Ga0079202, IMG submission 68601) | Marine algae microbial communities from Blueberry Hill - Blueberry Hill, Maine | ecosystem: Host-associated > Algae > Red algae > Blade | place: USA: Blueberry Hill, Maine
CCGAAGCCACTCAATGATGCGTAAATGATTTCGAAGTTTATTTTCTGTACTGATTCATAATTCAAATTGAATTTTTCAGCATCGCCGTATTTGAAATTTTGAATGAGAATATCAGCGGATTTTATTAATTCAACAATGGCATCCCGATCATTCATCAAATCTAAAAACTGCACTTCTTTCGCATAATTACAAGAGGCATAATAGGCGGAAATTTCATCTTTGCTTTCTGAAGGCAATTTCCATTGACGCGTAACGTCGCCGCCTGTTTTCGGATTCTCAACCTTGATGACTCTTGCTCCTAGTTCTGAAAAGAAGCTGCCCACCAAGGGCCCTGCGAGAACGCTGGCTAATTCTAGAACGACTAGGTCTTTGAATATTTCCTGCTTCATCTACTTGTTGTTTGTTGATTTTAACGATCAGATTCCAAAGTAAGGAGACAAAGCATCTCCTTTTGATTCCACGAAAAAACCCGATGAATTGCTCCATCGGGTTCTATGTTTTTTGTCGATTTGGTAGTTAAAGTTCGATTTAGATAGAAAGCACTTCGTCTTCTTTGGCCTTTGTTAGTTGGTCTACTTTTTTGCCATATCCGTTGGTGATTTCTTGGATCACAGCTTCAGCATCTTTCTGGTTGTCTTCAGAAAGCCCATCTTTTCCGAGCCCTTTTATGCTGTCCATCGCACTTTTTCGAGTATTTCGGAGGCTGATTTTGGCATTCTCTCCTTCAGCACGAATCATTTTGGCCATTTCCTTTCGGCGTTCCTCCGTAAGTGCTGGAATATTGATGCGTACATTTTCTCCGTCGTTTTGGGGGGTAAAGCCCATATTGGCGGCGAAAATGGCTTTTTCGACATCCTGTAAGCTGGTTTTCTCGAAAGGCTTGATCGAGAGACTACGTGCGTCAGGTGTGCTAATCGTAGCAATTTGGTTCAATGGAGTCATCATGCCGTAGTACTCCACCATAATGGAGTTGAGCATGCTGGGATTGGCTTTTCCTGCGCGGATCTTAGAGAGCTCCTTCTCAAGGTGCTCCATAGCCATATCCATTTCCATTTTGGCTTCTTCGTTTATGTTGTTTAACTCTTCGGTCATGAGCGTATGCTTTTGAATCGGGACCGCAATTTACTAAAATGTACAGAGTTACGGAACCCCTAGTCAATTTGACCAGATTTTGAGCCCTGGGTTTAGGCGTTTTAAGCCATTATTGGCCTGTATGAGTGGCATTTGGTCGTTCTGCCGCTCATTTTCAGCGATTTTACACCGATACCATAGTGCCGAGTGCATCGCCTTGGAGCACTTTTTTTAAGTTGCCGATCTTATTCATGTTGAAAACGATGATCGGGAGTTTGTTTTCATGACTGAGCGTAAAAGCCGTTCGATCCATTACGGTTAGGCCTCGAGCGAGTACCTCTTCAAAGGTTATCTCATTGAACATGGTGGCAGTCGCATCTTTCTCGGGGTCGGCCGTGTAGATTCCATCTACTCGGGTTCCTTTGAGGATGACTTGGCACTCCATCTCTACGGCACGTAAAGAGGCCGCTGTATCGGTGGTGAAGTAAGGATTCCCGTTCCTGCCACAAAAACGACCACTCTTCCTTTCTCAAGGTGGCGCACTGCCCGACGTCGGATGTAGGGTTCACAAACTTTGTTGATTTCCAAGGCAGATACCAATCGAGCGTAAACGCCTGCTTTCTCAATGCCGTTTTGAAGAGCCACGCCATTGATGATGGTGGCCAACATGCCCATGTAGTCTCCCGATACTCGGTCGATTCCAGTGCCTGCAGTGTCGAGACCACGGAAAATGTTTCCTCCGCCAATTACAATGGCTACTTCCACTCCGGCATTTACGATTTCAGCTACTTGTTCGGCATATTCCAAAACGCGCTGCGGATCAATTCCGAATTGCTTATCACCCATGAGCGCTTCACCGCTGAGCTTTAGGAGGATTCTCTTGTACTTCATCTTGCTTGTTGAGTTTGCAGGTTCGTTGGTAAATGTATAAACGATTTCTATTTTCTTTCGTTCCGGTTGGATCAAAGAAAAGCTAAAATTTACCCGAGTTCCGTACGCATGGGTAAAAATAGCCCGTAAAACGATGTCTCTTCCTTCAAGGAAGCTTCTTTATTTATGGGCGCTACAGAAACTGAGCTATGCCGACCATTTGCCCTCAAACAATATCGTTTGAGTTTGGGGTAGCGTTTTTCGTAGAACTCTTTGATCGCAGTTTCAACCGTTTTACCGTCGTCCAAAGCGAAAAATTGGATGAACAGGCCTTTCAAGAACTGATCTGCTTCTTCATTTAGAGCAACTCTATTTTGTTTGCCATCTCTTCACTGCAAAGCAGATAATTATAATTTGTGCTCTTGCTGATTTTGCTTTTTTGAGTCAATCCTTTTGTATCATCGATGTCAAAGTAGATGTAGTCGAGGCCATTCAGTTGATTTTCAATTGCTGCTCCAATGCTATCATCCAAAATCTCAATCAATAAGGCAGGCTTGAATGCTTCAAGATAGGGGTGAAATCCTTTCAAAACTTGCGGTTCGAAAGTTTCAACGTCGACCTTCATCAGGTCGATCTTTTCAATACCAAATTCTTGGATGAGGGTAGACAATGTTCTGACTTTTACTTCCAACTCGATCTGGTTCTCTTGAAAATCTTTGGACAAACTGGCAGAAGATACATCGCCAAGTGTTGTTTCAACATCATAGAATTTTGCGGTTCCGTCGGAGTCACTAACGGCATAGTTGAGGCAGTTGATGTCGAATTCGTTGATGCGGTTGTTTTTTTTGAGGAGAGAACAAATGCGGTTAAGCGGCTCGATCGCATAAACCGATGAAGTGGGTTTGACTGTTTTGGCGATCAATGAATAGATGCCCGTATTTGCGCCGATATCAAAAATGGTGTTGGAGTGACGGGCTAGTTTTTGCCAAATTTTCAAGGATTCTCTTTCCCAGCAATCATCAATGCCGTTCCAGAAAATATTGTTTTCAATAAAATATCCTGGATTTAGCATTTTAAAACCTTCAGTGTTTGCTACGGCTACCTCAAACTCTCCTTTAAAACGTAAATACCATTGTATTTTTTCGGGAACAAGATTCAGTTTATTTAGACCAGAAAAGATTTCTTTTTTAAAAGGAATGTTATGATATGCTTTTTCGACAGTTTTGTTTCGAATCAATTTTTTTGCAAAACTTTTCATCAACCAGATTTTAGACCAAAAAAAAAGGGACGCTTTCGCGTCCCTTCTAAATTTCTTTTCAATTACTTGCCAACTGCGACTCTTTTGAAAGTCACGACTTCTGCATCTGATGCGAAATCTTTGATGGCAGTTTCAACTGTTTTGCTGTCGTCTAAAGCGAAGAATTGATCCAACAAGCAGTATTCCTGATCGAGTAAAGTGTTGTCAGCAACAAAACGCTCCATCTTACCTGGAACAATTTTGTCCCAAATCTGCTCAGGCTTACCTTCTGATTTCAACTGCTCTTTGATTTCTGTCTCAACAGCGCTCAAAGCTTCCTCTGTCAATTGGAATTTACTTACGAACTGTGGAACATTCTTTAGGTGTTTACCCAATCGCTCACGCTCTTCGTTCTCAACTGCGATTTGACTCTTGAATGCTTCTGTTTCCTTCGAAATGAAGTCAGGTTCGAAATCTTTATAGCTCATGATGGAAGGGCTCATTGCAGCAATGTGCATAGCCACTCCTTTGAAGAACTGATCTGCTCCTTCTTTGCCTCCATCTTTGTAAGAAACCAAAACGCCGATTTTGCTTCCGGCGTGGATGTATGAAGATACTTTCTCGCCTTGCACCAACTCGTAGTTGTTCACTTCGATTTTCTCTCCGATCTTTCCTGTCTCCTCAATCAAACGCTCTCCTACCGTGGTATCGTCCAATGGCAAAGCCAACAAGGCATCTTTATCAGCAGGAAGGTTGTCCAAAGCAACTTGAGCAATGCTCTTGGCAAAAGAAATGAAACCGTCGTTCTTAGCAACGAAATCTGTTTCTGAACTTACGCTTACTACAATCCCTTTCGTGCTATCGTCATTTGTAAGAGCAACTACAACACCTTCATTGGCATCGCGATCGGCTCTTTTGGCAGCTACTTTTTGACCCTTCTTACGCAGGTAGTCAATTGCTGCATCGAAATCACCCTTAGCTTCTGTCAAAGCTTTCTTGCAGTCCATCATTCCTGCTCCGGTCTGATCTCTCAGTTTTTTTACATCTGCGGCGCTAATTGCCATAGTATATAATAATTTATGTGTTAGTAATTAATTTGTGTGGATTCTCAGCAGTAGAGAAACGAGAATTTACTCGCTCTTGTCTTCTGCTTTAGCATCAGCTGCTGGAGTTTCCTTTGCTGCTGGAGTCTCCGTAGCTGCTGCTGCGGTTTCTTCATCAGCCTTCTTACGACGGCTACGCATTCTGCGTCCTGTACCGAGGTCTTTCTTCTCTCCTCCTTCGTCGCCTGCTTCAACATCCTTACCAACAGCGCTAGCACTTTCGGTTTTGTCAGTTTTACGATCTTCCAAACCTTGGATAACGCAATCTGTGATGTAATCGCAAATCAACTCGATAGACTTAGAAGCATCGTCGTTTGCTGGAATAGGAAAATCTACTTTGGTAGGATCTGAATTAGTATCTACCATTGCAAAAGTTCTGATACCCAACTTACGCGACTCTGCTAAAGCAATGTGCTCGTAAGCAATGTCTACAATGAAAATCGCAGCAGGAGTACGGTTCAAACCAGCGATACCACCGATTACACGCTCCATCTTTGTCTTCTCACGTTCGAGCATCAATCGCTCCTTCTTGGTAATGTTTGCCTCAGCAACCATTTTATCAATGCTCTGCATTCTCTTCACCGACTTTCGGATCGTAGCGAAGTTTGTCAACATTCCTCCCAACCAACGTTCGGTTACGAAAGGCATGTTGCACTTCTCAGCATTTTTCTTCACGAGCTCCTTTGCTTGCTTCTTAGTAGCAACAAAGAGAATTTTCTTTCCTGAACGAGCTACTTGACGTAGTGCAGCTCCCGCTTCCTCAAGCTTGGACATCGTTTTGTTCAAATCGATGATGTGGATTCCCTTGCGCTCCATGAAAATGTATGGAGACATTTTGGGATTCCATTTCTTTTTCAGGTGACCGAAGTGTACACCGGCATCGAGGAGTTCCTTATTAGTAAGGTTCATATTTATCGACTCTTTCTTCTTTTAAAAATAGGTGAATCAGGCACTCAGCCCAGATTCGTAGGTTACTGAGATTAACGTTTCGAGAACTGCTTTGCTCTACGTGCTTTACGTAGACCTGGCTTTTTACGCTCTACTTTATGAGCATCTCGCGTGAACATGTCACCCTTCTGGGCTTTCAGTTCTGCTTTCCACTCTTCGTTCTCTTTCACCAAAGCACGGGCAATTGCCAAACGGATTGCTTCCGCTTGTCCTTTAATACCTCCACCGCGAACATTTACTTTCACGTCGTACTTATCTTCTAGCTCCAAAAAGCGGAGAGGCTCGGTCATAGCCTGCTGAAGAAATTTAATGGAAAAATAATCGGTAATGTCACGCTTATTAATCGTGATTTTACCAGAACCCGGCTGCATAAACACACGGGCTACCGAAGCTTTTCTCCGACCTACTGCATTGATCTGACTCATATCTATTTGGTGATTTGCAATTCTTGTGGTTGCTGTGCGGCATGCGGATGGTTCTCACCAGCATACACAAACAGTTTTTTGAATGTGGCTCTTCCTAGTCTGTTCTTTGGTAACATTCCTCGTACTGCACTTTCTACAATACGCTCAGGAAACTTTACCATCAACATAGCTGGAGTAGCACGTTTTTGTCCACCTGGGTAACCGCTGTATCGAACGTATTCTTTATCAGCCATTTTATTACCGGTGAATCGTACCTTTTCGCAGTTGATGACAACTACATAATCACCCGTATCTATGTGCGGAGTGAAACAGGCCTTGTGCTTACCGCGCAAAATTCTTGCAATTTCGGTACACATTCGACCCACTGTTTGGTTGGTAGCGTCTATGACGTACCACGATCGTTCTACATCCTCTTTGCGAATGGAAACGGTCTTGTAACTCGGGTTTTTCACGCTTTGTTCTTTATAAATCTCAAATTGGATTGCAAAAGTAGCTGAAACGAGAGGCGAAACAAAGCATTTAGGAAAGATTTTTTCGAAAACTTCTGTGTAATCGATTGAAAATCAGTCGAAATTTCGCCCAATTTTTTTAGTGACTTGAAAATCAAGCACCTCTGAGCCCATTTTTGTAGGTGCTTTGCTGCACATTTAGGCACGCCCTTTCACGATTCAATGTCCAAAGGTGTAGATTTGCGCCCCATAAGAAAACTTGAACCTGAGATGGAGAATCTGGAGTCTTTTAAAAAATACAATGATCAGCATGCAGCTACTTACGCTGTTAACTTGTTACACGCAGCAAACATCTCTGTAAAAGCTCGACAGTATACTGTTAAGTCGGATGCAGTTATGGGTGGACAACCTCAACCAGAGTGGGAATTGTTGATCGATAAGAAGCACCTAAAAAAGGCGGAGAATTTGATTGAGCAAGATGTTCGTGCTTATTTGAGATCAGTACCTAAAGATTATTATCTTTTTGAGTTCGAAACGGACGAGCTTTTTGATGTGTTGGCCAAGCCAGAGGAGTGGAATGAAATGGATGTGCGGCTTGCTCGTAGCATTTTGATGAAACGTGGTGAAAAAGTCAATGATCAAGTGATTGCCGATTTGAGACATCAACGCATAGAAGATTTAAAGAAGCCCGAAGAGGTTTCAGGGGGGCTGATTTTTATGGCCTACCTCGGTTCTTTGGCTGGTGGTGTTATCGGAATGTTTGCTGGTTGGCATTTATGGAAAGGGGAGAAAACTTTGCCGAATGGTTTTAAGATGCTTACCTATGGTGACAGCGTTCGAAAGCATGGAAGAAATGTCTTTATTTTGGGCTGTATTTTCTTTCCTCTCGCCGCTGCAGGTCTTACTTACCTGCGCGTTCTACAAGGTTAAATTTAGTTGGCTGTTGCAGTTGGCAGCAGTTCTCGATTCGGTTTTTCAATTACCAATAAGTAATCTGCTGACGAATTTTTTGCGTGATCTGTGACGAGACTTTTAGCAAAACAAACACGTTAAAAACTTTGCCGATTGCCGATTGCCGATTGAAATAGGATCAATAAAAAAGCCGTATCTATTCAGGATGCGGCTTTTTTTGGGAATCGATTTGATGTGACTTATTCGACGATTAATACTTTATCAATTTTTGATTGAAGTCACCTTTTTTAGTAATTACTCGCAAAAAATAAATTCCAGCTCCTAATGTTCTCAAATTGTTGATCCGATTTTTTATTGAAAGATCGGAAAGTAATTCTTGCTTGACAATTTTTCCATTTAATCCAATCAGTTGCACAGTTACCAATTTATCGGTATTACCCACAATAGAAACATCGATGTAATCAACAAATGGATTGGGTCCTGTTGCTATTTCAAAGTTCTGATTCTCCGTTCGACTTATGAAAATCACCTGGCTCTTTTCTGCATTGTTGTGAATGTCGATAGCAATCAAACGGTAATAGGCCTTAGTTCTCAATTCTGTGTCTCGATACTCGTAATGAATTTCTGTATTGCTATTTCCTACGGCCTCTACTTTGGCTAGTTCTTGGAAATCCGTTCCATTCGTTGAAACTTCTAGAATGAAATGATCATTTTCAAACTCCGATGCCGTTGACCAAGAAAGCAGATTTCCCCAATTCTCTTTTCTTCCCTCAAAATTCAATAATTCGATGTCTGTTTTTGTACAAGGCGCCGGGTTTCCTGAAACGGAAGCAGTACAACCCGCAGCATCGGTGGCTGTAAGGCTGTAGCTGGAGTTGTCGGGAACTTCAATGAGGAAAACTCCATTCGGATCGTAAGGATATTGGTCGTCTGTGACATCTCCTGTTAAAACATAAAATTCATTTTGAGGATTTAATTCTGGCAAGCCTCCCGATACACTGTAAATTATTGTAGCTACTGCAGTGTTGGGGTCGCAGTTGTAAACTGCACTGATCATAACTGTGCCTTCATCTGTTGGTACTGTTACTTCCAATACCACATCTGATAAACAAGCTTCCGATGGGCCCTGAGCTTGTAAGGTAATTTGGTAAGTACCGCCTCCGCCATAGTCGAAAATAAATTGGTCTGCATAAGGGGCGAAAGGAATAATGGTACCATTGCCCATATTCCATTGGAATTGGTATTGATCGATGTCGGCTCCGATATTTGCCAGTGAATTATTGACAATCACGACTTCTTTATTGGAACAACTTTCTGGGGGGAAGACCTCAAAATCGAGTAAATCCGATCCAAGGACCGTTACTTGAGCAGTTGTAGTATCGGAGATGTTACAGGTGGCCGAATCAATGGCGATAACGGTGACATTATAGATACCTGGTTGGCTGTAAATGTGATTGACAGGATTTCCAGTTGCGGTATTGTTGTCTCCCAAATCCCAAAAATATGCATCGGCTTCTTGGGCTACATTGAGGAAGGTTTCATTATTACTGCAGCCGCCATTGACATTGTTTAAGTCGATTTCGATAAGAGGAGGTTCAATATCGTATTTAATGACTCCGAGATTGCAATTGATTGACTGGTTGTTTTGTGACCAAGCACCGCCTGTAGTAGGAAATAAATCATTGCCCCCACAACCTGCACATACTGCCTGATAAATTGTTCCGTCTGGACTAAATCGACTGGTTCCGCCATCCACATGTTCTGCTCCAGTAGCTCCTTGACCGCCACCGAAGAAACTGCCGAAAAACTGATCCTCTAAATCACGTAGAAACACGATGAAATAGAAATCGCTTCCATCTGTAGTGCTTTGAAAAGCATCAGGAGTAACTGGTAGCCCTGTGGTACTTCCTTGGTAATTTGTTGCACCACCCCAACCACTTACGTACACCCGTCCACACTCATCTACCATGAGGGCCGTTGGTGAGATATTTATTTCATTGTTTGCTCCAAAAACAGTGGACACTACAGTGCTGCTTAAATCGGGAGTGAGTTGGTGAAGGAATTGTTTGCCATTTACGTTACTGAAAACGTCTCCGACTACTGGGTATTCCCCGAGGGATTGGCCAACGATGTAAATGTCCTCGTCTTCCCGGTCAATCTCTACTATAAAAGCCTGATCGTATTCGCTAGTCCCCACGTAGGTTCCATTAAGAATAGCACTTCCGTCATTGGCAATTGCTACTACATATCCATCTGTGCTTCCTCCTTGGAAATTAGTATTCAACCCTGAGCCAACCGGAAAATTATCGCTTTCGGTACCTCCACAGGCATAAACGATTCCAGCAGAATTTACCTTGACCGAATAAGTAGCATCTTCTTCACTGCCTCCAATGTATGACCACCAATCAATATTTGAAAGGTCTTCATTGAATTTGGCTATCAGTCCATCTTGCTGTCCTTGGCTGCTCGACTGAAACGATGCGGGACCAAAAGAACCTTGAATGTCGTTAGAAATAGTAGAGCTACCGATGTAAATGTTGTCATTTTCATCAACAAAAACTTCTCCTCGAGCAACGTCTCCATAATTGAACTCCAGCGTATTTTCATTACTTGGTTGATTTAAGCCATCAGTGTCTGAACCACCGAAAAAAGTTGAACCGACAAGGCTACCTCCATCTTGTGCCAGAACGGTGATCGCAATATCACTTCCGTTCGGGAATGTACCAAGAGATCCATCAACACTAGGCCCGCCATTGAAGAAAGTACCGGGCGCATTAGCAGTGATCGGATAGTCATTCGAGCCCGTGCTTCCGAAAATGACCAACTCGCCTTTATTGTTGACTACTAGCGATTGCGGCACATCAGTACCCGACCCTCCGATGTAGGTCGAATATACCAAGCTGCTGCCATCGGGTGTGAATTTAGTGATTCCCATATCTGTATCCCCAAAATTGAAAGAGTCATCGTAAGGTGTGAATGCTCCCACATTCGTGGGATAGCCGTTCCCGAATACAAGACTTCCCCCATAGAGATGTCCATCTACATCATAGGTGGCCGTAAAGCCCCAAGAATCTGCCGTAGAACCTACAAAAGAAGAAAAGACCAATGTGGGATCGATGATGAGCTCCTGGTTTTGATCGTATCCTTCTGGAAATGCAAAAGTTACCCGATCACCATCGAGAACGAAATGAGAGGGTACTTCTATTTCTTTTCCATCTATGAGTTGATAGGTATAGGGAGCTAGCTCACGCAATTGTCCCGTGGCCAAGTCTATGACCAGATCTCCTTCCAGTAACTGCAATTGATCCATGCCTTCAAACTTTAGTGAAATTTCGGAAGGGTCACCGCCCGGGCGCACAATCAAGTCGTACTTGAGGTGGTGGTTTTTGCTGTAAACGGAAAGATCGATGCAGGAATAGATGTCACCATACTCTACCATAGCGTACTGTTGCACATGACTCACCCACTTCGAAGGATCATTGCCGCGGAAGTAATTGATGTAATCTGGTCGTGGGTAGCTGGCAGAAACTGGTGCACTCATATTGGCACCCTCAAACCACATATTGAAAACGTGCGCCTTTACTTCATCTTTCCAATTGGCTTTTCGTTTTTGTCCGTGAGTATGCGGGCGTGTTACTATTTGATAAACCCAGCGATCTTGCTCTAAATACAGCGCTCCGGCACCTAAGGGAACTTGATAAAGCACTTGCTCGGGAAGCTGGCCTTTGTTTTCGATAAATGGGAGAACTGGTCCTGATAAATCTGCGTCATCATGGGCTTGCATGAACTGAAAAAACATCAGACCAATAAACATGATCAGAAGCGACTGTTTCATAGTGTTTCTTTATTGAAGTAGCAGAGGAACATCAACGAAAAGTTCGTGTTCATTTACTACTGTGTGTGCGAATAAGCCCAGCCAATTGGCTGTGGCGAAGGTGGATCCTTTGCTTTAAGGTAAGAATTCGGTTTGCAAAATCAAACCTAAGGGGAATGAATATTAGTGCTCCGATTCACAAGGGCAACCACAAGGGTTGCCCCAACTGTTGGCAGCGGGGGAGAGGCTCCTTTTTAGTTTATCGAATCAGCGAATTATGATGATGTTGCCTGAGTGTTCTTCCGGCTCCTCTATTCCTGGCCAAGTCACCAACATTAGATAAGGAAAAGTAGCAATTTTTACCGGCTCTCCTTTTTGTGTTCCGTCCCAAGATGCATCCAAACCGCTTCCAGCATAGACCAATTCTCCATAGCGATTGTAGACTTTCATTTCAATATCAATGAAATTTCCGAAAGCATGGAAGTTGTCATTGACTCCGTCTCCATTCGGAGAAAAGGCATCGGGAATCTGTATCCAAAGGTCATTGGGGATGACAAAGTCTGATTCTACAACGCAATCAATGATTGGTCCAAATGAACCATCTCCACAGTCTCCCTCCGATTGGCCAGCTACGGTTAAGCTCACCGTGTCGCCCATTGAAAGGCCGGTGATTTCGTAGGTGATGTCTGTGGTGATTTCAGACAGGGTATTTTCTCCATTGATTTGATATTCTATTGCATAATCTTGAGCAGAAAGAATGTCATCCCAGCCAAAGACAATCCCGCCATTTTCGTTGTCAAGACAACTGACTGCTGGAATTGGAATGTTTGATCCTAATGTGATGCTGATGCAAAAATCATCGATGGTGAAGCAGTTGTGTGTCATACTCAAACAGATATCGCCGCCGGCAAAACTAGGGGCGACCGTCGACCAATCTACCGTAATGGAATTACCATCGATAATGAATGGAATGGCTGCATCCACCGACCATGTGTAAGTAACTGTTGGATCTGCATTGTCAATGGAATAGATCACCGTTTCATCTCCGCAAATAGCAGTAGCTCCACTAATTTGAGGAGTTTCTGGTTCTACTGGTACATCTGTACTTATGCAAGCACAGCTTGCAACGTCCCAACTCTCTACTCCGTTTTCGCAAAGCAAATCATCACAATCCAAAGGAACGATGGGTGTGAAAACGCAAAGGCAAGTCGCTGGGTCGAGACTATCGGTGGTACAGATGTCTCCATCATCGCAAGTGTTGGGAACTGTTGTTGCGAAAGCACACTGACAAGTAGCAGCGTCCCAGCTGTCGTCGGTGCTGCAATCGTTGTCGTTGCAAACATCTGGTGGAATGGGAGTTGTTTCACAAGCGCAAGTAGCCGGATTCCATGTGTCGATGGTCCCACAATTGTCGTCGTCGCAATTCATCGCTGATACTTCACCTACTTCAATTGCAATGGGGGTGGCCGAACAGCCTACCCCATCAATAACTTCGATGGTGTAGGAACCACTTCCTAGGTTTTCGAATTGGCCAGTTGCATTGCTGGTTCCCATCGGTTGCAATGTGAAGGTGTAGTTTCCGTCTCCTTCCAGGGCAGTTGCGGTAATTGAGCCCGTTGATACTCCACATTCAGAAGCGCTTGAATTGACAGCTAAAGTCATTTCTAAAGGATCCTCTAATGTGATGGTATTTACCGATGGGCAAGTCACGTTGTCCATCACAAAAATCGAAAGGTTGTTGATTGCTACTGATGGATCTGACCCCACATTGTCGTTGTCGTTGATCCAATTGAAGCCGATTCGGAAGTCGAACTCGTTTTCTATATTTGCTGGTAATGCATACGTCGCTGTGGCCCATTCTCCGCCCACTGCACAAAGTGGCGACTTTAGGTTGGCTTCAATAACAGCCCAAGTGATGCCATCGTCGGTGCTATACACTACCTCGCAGAAATCATCGGTACCCTCGCCATTGGCAATGTAATCGAACTGTAGAATCATGTCTGTAAAGCC
>Ga0079202_10000525_pt1 | contig 12788 bp, 8 predicted proteins | sample PorBlaBluebeHill_FD_68601 | JGI IMG/M metagenome (GOLD analysis project Ga0079202, IMG submission 68601) | Marine algae microbial communities from Blueberry Hill - Blueberry Hill, Maine | ecosystem: Host-associated > Algae > Red algae > Blade | place: USA: Blueberry Hill, Maine
GCTGATAGGTGGTGGGCCCGGCAGGACTCGAACCTGCGACCAAGGGATTATGAGTCCCCTGCTCTAACCAACTGAGCTACAGGCCCATCAATGACTCAGATACGCCTTCTCACTGCAGCCTGTCGTCGGCCTGTGTCGTGGAAGAATGCCGATCAAGCCTACCGTATAGCCGGTCATCATACCCGACATCCTGGCGAACGGCCTCGTCGACCCGCAGGGGGCGCTCGGGGCTTCTTCTCACAGCGGCCTGTCCGGGAATGCCGAGATGAGATCGCAGGTCTGGATCGGCTCGGGCATCGTTCCGCAGGGCCGGCTCGTCGCTGCCATTGTGGATGGTCATGACCTTTTCCGGATGCAATCCGATCAGGAAGAGCAGCCGCTGGGGTGTGCGATGCGCTCCATCGTCACTGGCGAGCGCTTCGAGTTGGGCGATGGCCTCCAGCCAATGCTTGCCTTGCATGCCTCGAGACCGAAGAGTGTCTGTGCCAGCTCTGTCGGGAACATTCGACGAAGATGGCGTTGTCGCTGGCGTGCCATCACCATCTCTCGAACAGCCGGCCATCACCAGAAGGGAGATCCGGCCCGAAATGGATAGGGTCGTCTTCATGGCTTGCCTCATCGTGGTGAGTCCTCGTCAGTGTCGGCACCGCTCACTGCGAGAGGGCGTGGATCAGGGCCTGATAAGCCTTTGGCAACCGAGTAACGAGCTTCTGTTCAAGCGCAACTCGCTCGACTTCACGCAAACGCCAGTGGGCCGCTCGCAAGCGCGGTACGGCGAGAAGTTCGGTTCGACGCCAACATCGTTCCCCATTTCCGGCACGAGCAGGGCAGAATTCGTGGCATGGGCGGCTATCGAATGACGGTAGTTGCGCGTGTTATGATCAGCTTTGTGAAGGGTGATCGCCGCGCTGCGGGGTCGGTACGTCGAATCCATTCCGGTAGTGCACGAAAGTCAATCATCCAGCCTGCCGCCGCTCTGATGGTTTTGGTAGTGGATGTCGTGTGATTAATCGCGAGTGACTACCGTTGTTGTGTCGGGGCGAGCAGGCATCGTGGCATTGGCCTCTTCATTGCCCCCGCGCCCGTCACCTAATTTTTCATTTCGTTTTCGGTTCGTTGGCGTTTGCGCACGTCCACGAATCGCTCTCATCAACGAGAACAGGATCACTGATGACATCGGAACTTGAGAGTCACGTCACGCTGCAAGCAGGAACCGAAAAGAACTTCGGTGTTGTCTTCGCTGTGGTGTTCGGGCTCGTCGGACTGTTTCCGCTCTTGACGACCGGGGGCGTCCGAGTCTGGGCATTGTTGATCGCCGCGATCTTCCTTGCATTGGCCTATATCAAACCTGAGGCCCTGGTGGTGCCGAACCGATGGTGGTTCAAGTTCGGACTCCTGCTCGGTGCGATCGTGGCCCCGCTCGTCATGGCGCTGGTCTTCTTCGTCGCCGTGCTGCCTACGGGCCTGATTGTGCGATTGTCGGGAAAGGATCTTCTCCGGCAAAAGATAAATCCGAGTGCGAAGAGCTACTGGATCACTCGTGATCAGCCGCCCGGCACCATGAAGGATCAGTTCTAGTCCAGACACGCTTTGATCTGCTACAGCAATAATGCGGGAGAACGAACGGGATGACGTTCCTGAAGGAGCTTTGGCGGTTTCTGCGGGCCAGAAAGAAGTTCTGGCTATTGCCGGTCTTTCTGATGATGGCGCTGTTTGGCGGCTTGATTGTGCTCGGTCAAGGTTCGGCGGTAGCGCCCTTCATCTATACACTCTTCTAGACCGATGACCGCAATACTCGGTATTTCTGCCTACTACCACGACAGTGCAGCCGCACTGGTGGTAGACGGTGAGATCGTCGCCGCCGCACAAGAAGAGCGATTCAGCCGCAAGAAGCACGATCCGGGCTTTCCGGAAAGGGCGATCCGCTACGTGCTTGCAGAAGCGGGCCTGAGCATGAGCCAGGTCGAACACGTGGCCTTCTACGACAAGCCGTTTCTCAAGTTCGAGCGGTTGCTGGAAACCTACGTCGCGAACGCGCCGCGCGGACTGAACTCGTTTCGCATGGCGATGCCGGTCTGGTTGCGCGAAAAACTGTTCCTCAAGAACCAGATCCACAACGAGCTGAAAGGCTTCGAAGCGGACTTCGATGCCGGGAAGATTCTCTTTTCCGAGCACCACTTCAGCCATGCGGCGAGTGCGTTCTTTCCGTCGCCGTTCGAAGAAGCGATCGTTCTGACCCTCGATGGCGTGGGCGAATGGGCGACGACCACGGTTGCCAAGGGCAGTGGAAAGGATCTCGAGATACTCAAGGAGATTCATTTTCCGCATTCGCTGGGCCTGCTGTATTCCGCGTTCACGTACTACACCGGTTTCAAGGTCAACAGCGGTGAGTACAAGGTCATGGGCCTGGCGCCCTACGGCACACCTCGTTACGAAGAGATCATCCTGGACAAGCTTGTCGATCTGAAGGAGGACGGTTCGTTCCGGCTGGATCAGCGCTATTTCAACTACGCGACCGGTCTGACCATGACCAATCAGAAGTTCTCCGACCTCTTCGGTCAGCCGGTCAGGCGTCCCGATACGGATTCTCTGACAGAATTTCACATGGATATCGCAGCCTCGGTGCAGGCCGTGACCGAAAAGATCGTGCTGCGCATGACGCGCTCACTGGCCGAAGAGTTCGCTGTGCCGAATCTCTGCATGGCGGGTGGCGTCGCTTTGAACTGCGTTGCCAATGGCAAACTGTCCAGGGATCAGAGCTTCGAGAGAATCTGGGTCCAGCCTGCCGCAGGTGATGCTGGAGGTGCGCTCGGTGCCGCACTTGCTGCCTGGCATACCGAGCTCGGCAGACCGCGAACCGTTGTCGAGGGCGACGCCATGCGGGGCTCCTACCTCGGTCCGGCCTACCAACAGACCGATGTGGAGCAAGAGCTGACACGTTGCGGTGCACTCTTTGAGGTTCTGTCTCGCGAGCAGATGCTCGAGCAGGCTGCTGCATCGCTTGCGAACGGCGACGCGGTCGGCTGGTTTCAGGGAAGAATGGAGTTTGGGCCACGTGCCTTGGGGGGCCGTTCCATTCTCGGTGATCCCCGTTCGGAGACCATGCAGAAGACACTGAACCTGAAGGTCAAGTACCGCGAGAGTTTCAGGCCCTTCGCGCCGTCGGTGTTGCGTGAGGACGTTGCGGAATGGTTCGAGTTGGACGGCGACAGCCCGTACATGTTGCTGGTCGACGACGTCAAGCGAGAGCGACGTCGCGAGATGAGTCAAGAGGAAGCGTTGCTTTTCGGCATCGAAAAGCTGAATGTTCCGAGGAGCGAGATCCCCGCCGTCACTCATGTCGACTATTCGGCGCGCATCCAGACCGTCCACCAGGCTACCAATCCGGATTACTACGCACTGCTTGGCAAGTTCAAGGAGAAGACCGGCTGTCCCGTTCTGGTCAACACCTCCTTCAACGTCAGAGGCGAGCCGATAGTGAACACACCTGAGGATGCGTTCACGTGTTTTATGGGTACCGGCATGGACATGCTGGTCATTGGCAACTGCGTGCTTCGCAAGTCAGCGCAGGACGCAGCGCTTGCGCAGGACTACAAGGACAAGTATGAGCTCGACTAGAAAATGGGGCGCCGTGTTCGCCTGGTTTCTCTATCTACTGATCCTGCTCGAGTTGTTCGCCTTCCTGTCGTCGCGATTCGTCCCGAAGATCAGTCAGTTCTTCTACGACGATGGATCGATGAGCGAGTCTGAGTATGCCGAATACCTCGACAAGCGGAATCCCGTGCTCGGATGGCCTGCGCCCAACGACGACTTCGCGAGCAACGGCTACGAGCCACGCATGCCGCCTCGATTTGGAACGCCCTGCGTCTCGGTGTACGGCGACAGCTTTACCTACAGCGACGGGGTGGACGGCGAGAGCAGCTGGCCATACCTTGCCAGCGACAGCCTGAACTGCGACGTGCTCAATTTCGGCATAGGTGGATATGGCACCTATCAAACCTACCTGAGGTTCCGGGAAAACGCGCCCTACGACGAGGGCCGGATTGTCGTGCTGAACCACATGTCGGAAAATATTTCACGGGTGAGAAACCAGTACCGGAGTCTGTTGTACCAGGGCAATATCGAAGGCTACAAACCGGTCGCCGTGGCAGATGGATCGACGCTGACGTATGTCGCTCCACCAACCTTCGATAGCTACGCCGACTATCAAGAGGCGATGAAGAACCCGACGGCCAGACATTTCCCGCACGAGGCGTACCTTCCCGACTCAGGCTTCGCCAACTTCCGACGCGAATTTCCCTTCACCGTCTCGTTGGCCAAGGCCGTCCTTCATCACTACAAGGTGGAGACGATGCTGTTCAATACGCCAATGTACGAATTTCACTATGGCAATCCGGACGACGTGGAACTTGTGCTGCGCATAATGCAGGCCTTTGCTGCCGAAGCCGAGAAGAATTCCCGTATCCCGCTGATTGCTCTGGTGCCAAAGTGCAACGACTATGAGTTTCTCGAAAGGGAGGGGCGCTTCACCTACTCACCGCTTTCCGACGCGTTGGAAGACAGTGGCATGGAATATTTCGACTTTGGCGAGGCGATACGCAAGCGAGACGACTTCGCGAGTTTTCATGACTGGTACGGACCGAAGTGTGGCGGACACCCGAACGAAGCAGGCTATCGCGTAATGGCGGAAGTCTTTTCGGAGTACATGCAGGAGAGTGGACATGTTGACCCGGAGTCTGGCGAACTGCCGGTAGAATGAAGGCGTAGTAAGGCGGCGAGACTCGCATGCCTTCTTTCCTCATGAAATGACCAGATCAGGCGGTCGCAGGCGATGAAGCCCCTCTCCACGTCCTCTGCCCAGCACCCCGGACACCATCGCAGCCTGTTGTCGAGCAGATCGATCGAACGATAGTTCAGCTTCGACAGTGCGAGGAGGGTGGTACTTCGCAGCGATTCGCACCCCGTGAGACGGGAGGTCAGCGCGACAAGACCCGAACGAGTCGGCGGCGGGTACGACTACTCTGGCATTCATTCGATCGCCGTCAGTGAGGACGACCCGGATGACGTCATTGTCGGCGCGTCCTGTGGCGGCGTCTGGCGCACTCGGGATGGAGGCGAATCATGGGCGCAGCGCGCGCATGGCATGTTCCACGATTTCAATCTGCTTCGGCCGAGGCTGGTCCTTGTGGCTGCCAAGCACTACCGTGCAGGATTTCGTTACATTCTTGCAGGAGTCGAACCTAATTTGTGTGTCTTGAAGTGACTTCGATGAAAGGCCAGTTATAGTTTTGTGAGACGCCGTCGAGGTTTTGCAACGGTCTGTCGACAAAATTGGCTATCTTTGAACGCTTGGAACCGACCTGGGAGGGATTCCCGAGTGCTTGCACGGTATTCGATGAAACCCGTTGTCGTCAGGCCTGGAGCGCATTCAGCACCAGATGTCGATGCGTTCTGTCAGGCCGTCACGACTGCTCACCGTGACGCGATGTCCGCGTGGCTTTACCACGACTTGGCGCTCGTGTCTCTGGCGAACACTAGCTTTTTGCACTACAGAATGGTCACTGGTCAGGTGCCCGGTGCTCTAGCAGGATTCATTCCAGCCGATTCAGGTCGAATGCGGTGCGAGCGCGACAGAGTCCGTTCGAGTGGAACTCGTGAGGAAGACCGATAGCAGGAAGACGACAAGGGAATGTTCGATCCGCTGACTACCTCGGCAGAGTTCGACGCTCAGCTTGATGCCCCAGACAATCAACTCTCTTCAGCCACCTGAAGCCGTGGCAAAGGATTAGCGCATGCATGGAAAGATGAAGAAAGTACTTATCGCTCTTACCACGGCTCTGGTAATGGCCGGACCGAGTATGGAGGCGTTAGCTGCGCCGGAACGAGGCAAGGGATTCCTTGTGTCAGCGCGAGATGTCCAGAGGATCGGCGAGCAGGCACGTCGCGGTCAGTATCCTCAGAAGCGCAATGCCGACATGCTCATCAGGATCGCCAATGAATCCTGGCGCTACGGCTCCATGGCGAGCACCTTTGGCACTGTCAGGCGCGGGGGCAGTATCTACGACAAGCACTGTGTGAAGCTCAGCAGCCCCAACACAGTCAGAATGCTACCGATCGGTGGCAATCTCATCTTCGCCAAGGCGCTGGCATACAACCTCACGGGTAATGAGAGCTACGCCCGTCAGGTTAGAGGCCTGTTGCTCGAACTGGCGCGTTCCAGCGGCTACAACAAGGTCAGCGGGCGCGTCAACTACAGCGGCGAGAACCAGTGTGCGCTTGATCTGAACCTCTTCCTGCCGATCATGATCGACTCGGCAATCATGCTCGAGAGCTGGTCGGGTTGGTCCGGTGCCGACAAGTATGCTTTGCAGAAGTGGCTTTCGGACGTGCCATACAAGACCGCGGCTGCCATCGCCCGTTCGCGCAAGAACAACTGGGGTACCACCGCAGCATTTGCCGGCTGGGCCATCGGCCACTACCTCATCGGTACGAATCTGATGCTTGACGAGACTTATCCGGTCTCACGGCGTTTAACGCCGGCGCACGCCCGGATCTCGCACATGTGGTCGCAGATGAACATGATGGGCAATGACTGGAGAGGTGATTCGCGGTGCAGTGATCACGGCATTCAGAGCGATGGCGGCATTCCGAACGAGCTTCGACGAGGATCGACAGGTTGTGACGGCAGCTACTTGCGCACGAAGGACAGCTCGTACAACTACCAGCTCATGACCATTTCGCATATGGTCTATCACGCTGAAGCGGTGCGTCGGCACATCAACAACGAGTTGTGGAACTACAAGGGATCTTACTCGTCGCCGTTGATCCGGAAAGCGATCAAGTTCGTTATCAGCAATCCCGACGTCAACCATACCTGGAAGCTCAGCGAGCTCGGTGTGCTCCGAATTGCCAGTCACTCCTATCCCGACTGGGCGATCTGTCAGGAGCTTCGACGCAGTAATCCGTACCATATTCGTGAAGGTCTCTATATTCCCTTCACGAAGCTCCTTCGTCCTGAAGACGATTGCTAGACGTCGATTGCCACGAGGGCAGCGCAGGGAGTTTTCAGAGGTAGGTCTCGACACTCCCCTTGCGCTTCCATCGCGACCGCTTCTTGCGACGACGACGACGGCTGCCGCGCGACGATGCGCGCGCGGTAGCTGTCGAGTGTGATCCCTGATCAGTTGCAGATGCTGGCGTTTTAAAGTCGTCGGTTATCCTGGATTCTTCGGATATTGCAGGTTCAGTCAACAGCGCTTGTTGGCGATCGTGACTCGAGTCGAGATGTTTCCGGTGGCTGTCCGATGGCGACTCCCGCTCTGGTCGGTTGTGGGCTCTCGACCTCTTTCGATCTTTCATCGACAACAGGGTAATCCCGATGCCGATGAGTCCGGCGCCGATGGCAAGGCCCTCCGGAGTGCGCTCACCCAACAGCAATACGGCAATCGGTATTCCGACGAGCGCGCCGACAGACCCGAACAGACTGAGATAGACCGGCCCACCTCTTCGTTGCAGTTCGAGCAACAGCAGGAACTGGCCTGCGAAGACGATCGTTTGCGTGAGCACGAGCAGGATCGGCAGGACGCTGTTGTTCGGCAGGGTTAGCGAAAAGACGGGGTAGGGAAGGAGGCCGGCTGCGAACAGCATCAGGGCTGCAGCCACCAGCATGCCGGGCGCCAGAGCATCGGCCGAAAGGCCCGCCGGCCAGCGCAACGACCGGTAGAGATTGCCGATGGCAAAGAGAACGGGGCAGGCCAGCGTCAGCAGAATCCAGAACGTCGCGGATTCGGGCGCAATCAGCTTCAGGAGCGCTATCCACGAGACACCGACCAGGGCGAGAACGACACCGGTGGCTCGCCTTGCGTTGAACGTCTCCAGTCCGAGAAAGAGCGCGCCGACATAGGTCAATAGTGGCGGCAGCGCGATCAGCGGAGCAATGAAGCTTGCGCCGACATGAGGAACGGCTGAAAACACGATCAGATTGGAAGCCGCGACCGTCAAGAATGCCGACAGCACGTAGTACTCGAGCGTACGCGCGGTCAGTGGTGGCAACGTACCGCGCACCCAGGCAACGACGAGCAATACCAGACTCGCGCCTGCAGTCGACCAGGCGAGAAAGGCCAGAGGCGGAAGTGCAGCAGCGCCCGCGACCTTGGCCAGATTCGTGGAGATGCCGAGTAGTGCGCCCGTTGCCAGCAGGCACAGCATCGCGCCGAGTGATGCGCCGTTGACAATGCCTGAAGAGGTGTCAGGGCGGCGAGCGGGTAGCTCGAGTTCTATGTCCGGCGTGTGGTAGAGCGATTCGTGACGATGATCGCGACGCGGTGACGGACCCTTGGAGCTGTCATGGCGGTATGAGACCTGCATCGGCAACCATCCCCGTTCACAAAGTGCTCGGGTGCCAACTCAGGGCCTGGCCAAGCAGAGCGGTGGCGGACCCGAGTTGTGACAGCAGTGCGCTTACTGCCGTTTCGGACAAGGGAAAGCCGGAACGATCTTGTAGAAACAAGATTCGTGCCAGCGGTCTTGAGGAGGGGATGAGAATCAGTGAGAGACCCCGCGCAAAGACCGCGGGAGGTGCTCTGAAAAAATGGCCATCAATGGCCGCCCATCGCGTTGGATGGGCCAACTCGTTCAATGCAGAGGGTCAATCAATCCGGGAAGTCGTTCACACCCTCCCGATTGCCGCGGACGAAAATTCAATGCAGGAGAGCGCTCTCACTCCTGGTTGTCGAGGAAGCTCCTGAGCTGCTCCGAGCGTGTCGGATGCCTGAGCTTGCGCAGCGCCTTCGCCTCGATCTGTCGGATACGCTCGCGCGTGACGTCGAACTGCTTGCCAACTTCCTCGAGCGTGTGATCGGTGTTCATGTCGATGCCGAAGCGCATGCGCAGCACCTTGGCCTCACGTGGGGTCAGACTGGCAAGGACTTCGTGCGTTGTTTCGCCGAGGCCCAGGCCTGTCGCCGTCTCGATGGGCGAGAGGATGTTCTGGTCTTCGATGAAATCGCCGAGGTGACTGTCCTCGTCGTCGCCGATGGGGGTCTCCATCGATATCGGCTCCTTGGCAATCTTCAGGACCTTGCGAATCTTGTCCTCCGGCATCTCCATCTTCTCTGCCAGCTCCTCGGGCGTGGCTTCGCGGCCCATGACCTGCAACATCTGACGGCTGATGCGATTCAGCTTGTTGATCGTCTCTATCATGTGAACCGGAATCCGGATGGTGCGCGCCTGGTCCGCGATCGATCGGGTGATCGCCTGACGAATCCACCACGTGGCGTAGGTCGAGAACTTGTAGCCACGACGATATTCGAACTTGTCCACGGCCTTCATCAGGCCGATATTGCCTTCCTGGATGAGGTCGAGAAACTGCAAGCCCCGATTCGTGTATTTCTTCGCGATGGAGATGACGAGCCGGAGGTTGGCCTCGACCATTTCCTTCTTGGCGCGACGAGCCTTGGCTTCACCGATCGACATCCGCCGGTTGATTTCCTTGATCTCAGTGATTGGCAGCAGGGCGGCAACGCAGATCTGGTGGATGCGGCTCTGCAGCATCTCGATCTCGGAGCGACGCTCCTTCAGGGCGGTGACGTAGGGCTTGCGTGACTTCAGCAGGCCCTCGAGCCATTCGCTATCAGTCTCGTGGCCCGGAAAGCTCTGGATGAACGCTGAACGCGGCATCTTGCAGTTCTTGACGCAGATGTCACGGATCTGCCGTTCGAGTGAGCGGATGCGTTCGACCTGGCCGCGCAGACCGGTGGTCAGCAAGGCGACGAAATTCGGGTGGTACTTGAATTCGAGAAAGATCTTCGAGACCTTTTCCATGGCCTCCTTGCCGGCTTCATCCTGCACGCCGCCCGAGGCATCGATCGCCTTGAGCGATTTGGCATAGGCGCGTTGCAACGCGGTGACCCGGCGATGGACCTCTTCGAGATCCGGGCCCGTGTCCACCGGCTCGTCATCGTCACTCTTTTCCGACGGCGGCTTGGCGACATTGATCTCGTCGCTTGTTTCGCGGAAGTTGACGATCAGGTCACTCATCCGCGTCTGTTCGTCGCGAACCTGCTGGTAACGCTCCAGCACCAGGTTGATCGTTTCAGGATAAGTGCCCAGCGCGCTCAGTACCTGCAGCAGGCCGTCCTCGATGCGCTTGGCGATCTCGATCTCGCCTTCTCGCGTCAACAGCTCGACGGTGCCCATCTCGCGCATGTACATGCGCACCGGATCGGTCGTGCGTCCGAATTCACCATCGACCGTCGCGAGCACCGCGGCGGCTTCGTCGGCGGCATCGTCATCGGTGTTGTTGCTGCTCTCCGATATGGAGAGGGTGTCGGCTTCCGGCGCTACTTCACCGACAGTAATGCCCATGTCGGCGATCATCGCGATGATCTCTTCGACCTGTTCCGGGTCGACGATACCTTCGGGCAGGTGATCGTTGACCTCCGCATAGGTCAGAAAACCCTGTTCCTTCCCCTTGGCGATCAGCTGCTTGAGGTTGGACTGCTGGGTCTTGTCCATCGCAATGCGTGCGCTCATATAACCTCTGCGATCAGCCAAACCCCTCATTCTATGCCGGGTTGGGCGAGTTGTACAGTAAAAGTTGCAACGCTTGGGAGCGTCGTTGTCATTGACCCGGATCGGCCCGACCGGTCGCGAACATATCGGCTGATGACGTCATTTCAAGAAGGATCAGGCCCTCGCTCAGAAGAATCAGGCTCGCACTCGAGAAGAATCAAGCCATGCAAGGCAGGCAAGGTTCCCCGTCAATGCCGTCAAGCAAACGACACATCAGTCGAATTCTCGCTTCTCGCAATGCTCAGACCGACGTTATTGTGGCCGATGACCTCGCAATGTCGTGAAGCACACGGCCCTCGCTATATACTTCGCGCCCAGCCGACATCGGCCCTTAATCACGAGGTTCCTTGCATGTCTAATCGTCGGACCCGTGCCAATGCGATTCGTGCGTTGAGCATGGATGCCGTCCAGGCAGCCAATTCCGGCCATCCGGGTGCTCCCATGGGAATGGCGGATATAGCCGAGGTGCTCTGGCACGATCATCTGGTTCACAATCCGGCGAACCCAGGCTGGTTCGATCGCGACCGGTTCGTGCTCTCGAACGGACACGGTTCCATGCTGCTGTACTCGCTCCTGCACCTGAGCGGCTACGACCTGCCGATGAAGGAACTGAAGAATTTCCGGCAGTTGCACTCGAAGACGCCGGGCCATCCCGAATACGGCTATGCCCCGGGCGTCGAGACCACCACGGGACCGCTCGGTCAGGGGCTCGCCAACGCGGTCGGCATGGCACTTGCCGAGCGCACCCTTGCGGCGCAGTTCAATCGGGACGGCCATGTCCTGGTCGATCATCGCACCTGGGTATTCATCGGCGACGGGTGCCTGATGGAAGGGATCTCGCATGAGGTCTGCTCACTCGCAGGCACGCTCGGACTCGGCAAGCTGATCGCCATCTACGATGACAACGGCATCTCTATCGACGGTCAGGTGGATGGTTGGTTCACCGACGATACGCCGGCACGCTTCGAGGCCTACGGCTGGCACGTGTTGAGGGACGTCGATGGCCACGATGGCGAGGCCATCGATCAGGCCATCGTCGCGGCCAAGGCTGAAGCCGGCAAGCCGACGTTGATCTGTGCAAAGACCACGATCGGTTTCGGTTCACCCAACAAGGGCGGAACCAAGGGGGCCCACGGCGCACCGCTTGGCGATGAGGAGATCGCGTTGGTCAGGAAGGAGCTCGGCTGGAACCATCCGCCCTTCGTGATTCCGGATGAAGTCAGTGCTGAATGGAATGCAGTCGAGTCGGGCCAGCAAAGGGAGACCGAATGGCAGTCGCGGCTGGTGGCCTATCGTGAGGCGCATCCCGAGCTTGCTGCCGAATTCGAGAGACGCATGGCCGGTCAGCTGCCGATTGCCTGGAAAGAGGAGGCCGACATTTTCATCGCATCGGTCATAAAGAAGGGTGAATCGATCGCATCGCGCAAGGCCTCGCAGAATGCATTGAACGGGTTCGGGCCCTTGCTGCCGGAATTCATCGGCGGTTCGGCCGACCTTGCGGGCTCGAACCTCACGATCTGGGACGGCAGTGTGGTCGTGGAAGACGATCCTGCCGGCAACTACGTCAACTATGGCGTGCGTGAATTCGGCATGGTTGCAATGAGCAACGGCATTGCCCTTCACGGGGGATTCAAACCCTATTCGGCAACCTTCCTTATCTTCTCGGAGTACGCGCGGAACGCGCTTCGCATGGCCGCCATCATGGGTCTGCCCAATATCTTCGTGTTTACCCACGACTCCATTGGTGTCGGTGAGGATGGGCCTACCCACCAGCCGGTCGAGCAAACCGCGACCCTGCGTCTGATACCAAAGATGTCGCTCTGGCGCCCGTGCGATGCTGTCGAGTCGACGGTTGCCTGGAAAGCTGCCATCGAACGAGAGGACGGACCGACAAGTCTCGTCTTCACCCGTCAGTCCATGCCGCACCAGACGCGGACCACCACTCAGGTAGCCGACATCGCACGCGGCGGCTACGTCTTGCATCAACCGCCGGGTACGCCCGCTGCGATCATCATTGCCACGGGGTCGGAAGTGTCACTGGCCATGGCGGCGGCGGAACATCTGTCCGCTGAGGGTATCGGCATACGCGTGGTGTCCATGCCGAGTACCGACGTCTTCGACGCGCAGGACAGCACCTACCGCGATTCGGTGTTGCCGCCGTCCGTGACCGCGCGCGTTGCGGTCGAGGCCGGTGTTACCGATCTGTGGCGAAAATA
>Ga0079202_10000537_pt1 | contig 12675 bp, 11 predicted proteins | sample PorBlaBluebeHill_FD_68601 | JGI IMG/M metagenome (GOLD analysis project Ga0079202, IMG submission 68601) | Marine algae microbial communities from Blueberry Hill - Blueberry Hill, Maine | ecosystem: Host-associated > Algae > Red algae > Blade | place: USA: Blueberry Hill, Maine
TTAAGTTGTTTTCACTCCAAAAAATTACTGTTTATTCGATGATTAGTTGGTATTTATCGTTAAAAAAGCTTTAAGAAATTATTCTGAAGCTTTTAAGAGTATCGTAAAACAATAATTTTTATAAACCCAACTGTTCTATACCTTGCTCAAAAATTACATCTACAGGAATACTTGCATCGCTTAATCTATCTAAATCCTTTTGAAGTTCTTTAGCAATACTTCCATAATTTTTTACAAATTTTGCAACACCTTCGTAGTCACCATCTCCTTGATAGGTTAAAATTACTTGTGATAACATTTCCATAGCAGCTTCCATTTTTTGAAAATTAACTTTATAAGTACCATCGTCATTTCTTGTAAATGCTCCCATTTGATTAAAAAAGTTAAACCTAATCATGTTTGCTTTTCCATGTGCACTTGAAGCTCCAAATCGTACAGATCTAAAAATACCAGCCATAAAGGTTACCATGTTATCTTTTATATCTTCCTTTAGCTCTCCTTTTTTATGTAGTTGCTGCACCATATACAAACCAAGTACATCTGCTTTACCCTCCTCTAAAGCGCTCGCATGTTCTTTAAGCGAGGTTCTAACTGTGCCTTTGTTGTTAATTGTGTTTTTTACACCTAAACCATGAGCCACTTCATGAAACATAGTGTTGGCAAAAAAGGCATCGAAAGTAATGTGTTTACGCTGGCTTTGGTCTATTAACACACCAGAAATTGGAATTAATATTTTATCGAATTTAGCACGCATTGCATTTTTTAGTTGCAACCTTCTTGTACCTTTTTTAAGCTGTACTTCTTCATCGTTAGGTAAATTTATAGCAATAGTCTTACTCCCAGAATTACAGTCTCCTGCGTAAAAAACGACATCGTAGGCGTTTAAATCGCTATCTGTTCCTGGTTTTTCTTTTTTATATTTTGCATCTACAGGCAACTCCTTTTGAAGGGCTGGTAAAAAACTACTAAACTTAGCCAGTTTTGCACTCCATTCTTGGTCTTTTATTAATACATAACCTTCGTGTGCCGCTTTATTTCCATAAAGTTGATCTTCGTATGTTTCAATTGGACCAATAACAATATCTAAAGTATTGTTTTTCATATCCATCCAAGCAAAATCACTTTTTTGATAATCGTCGTTTAACAATGCTGCTGCTCGCAGTTGTAAGTAGTTTTTTTGTCCGCTGTCTTCTGCTAAATTAGAAGCTTTTAATAATAAGTTAGAGACTTCTTTTACCTCAGCTTCAAATTGTTTGTGGTAAGGTATTGTGTATAATTTCCCTTCGCCATCGCGTCTTACAAAGTTATAAAGACTTGATTTGTTTTCTATTTTCGCTTTTTCAAATTCTTCTTTGGTTATGTCTTTTGGATAAAAATTAGCACCTTTTGGCTTTTCGCCAATACCTTCTACAAACGGTTTATTATTATCCAATCTATCCCATGGACCATAATTTATTTTTACATATTTTTTAGTATCTTCATCTTTAACACCTTCTAATAAAGCATCACAGTCTCCATAAGCTTCGTACCAGAACAAGTCGTTCATTTTATTAGCAGCCTCAATTAAAATAGGTAACATAAGCCTTTCTTTTGCAGACAGGACACTTAAATCTGCAGTTAATGCAACACTTACATATTTATCTAAATTGGTTTGCATTTCTGTTTTAGACTTTTTAATATCTGCAGTTTCAGTCTGCTTTACTTCATCTTTACAAGAAAAGATAGTTGCGAATGCCAATATGTATACTGCTTTTTTCATAAAAAAATAGAATTAATTATTTTGTGTTGTAAAGTTAGGGAATTCTAAAATAATGATAATTAGAGGTTAAAAATTAAAAGTGTTTTAAACCATTTAAATTTATCTCTGTCTTAATAGTATAAAACAGTTAAAAAATAAAAAGATGAAAAAATTAGTATTAGTTGCACTTGCATTATTTGCTTTACAAGTAACAGCTCAAGACAAAAAAGAAGACAAAAAAGAGCTTAGAAAAGAAAGAATGGAACGTTTTAAAAACATCAAGCCTGAGGAGATGGCTAAATTGCAAACCAAAAAAATGACTTTAGCTTTAGATTTAACAGAAGCACAAGAAAAGAAAGTTGAAGCTTTAAATATAAAAAACGCAAAAATAAGAAAGGCAGAATTTAAAAAAAGAAAAACTTTGGGTAAGTCTAACAAAAACATATCGCAAGTTGAAAAACTAAGAAGAGCTAACAGTAAGTTAGATGCAAAGATTGCAACAAAGAGAGCAATGAAGAAAATATTAACTCCAGAGCAATATGAAAAATATAGCAAAACAGCTAAAAAAAGAAAGTTAAGAAAAAAGCGTGGAAAAATGAAGCATAAAAAACAATTAACTACAAAAGAGTAATAGCTACCTTTTAAATTATTTTACTAATAAAAGAGTACCGTTTATCTAATCGGCAGTTTTTTATTTGCTATTTTTAAGTAAATAGCTTTACTTTGAGATATTAATAATTAACAATTACAACAATGAAAAAAATAATTACTTTCTGCTTTTTCGCTTTTGCGTTATTATTTAGCACACAATCTTTAGTAGCACAAAATAAAATAGATATAAATGAAAAAGCATCACTTCAAGCTAAAGCTTTAAAAAAACAACTTAAGTTTGATGATAATACTTTAGAGCAAATTTACTTGGCTTACCAAAGTCACGGAAATGATTTAGCTAATTCTAATGAATTGCTTACAACAGGATCTGTAGACTACAACGCTGCAAAACAAAAGAGTAATGTTAAATTACAAACAGAGATTAAAGAAGCACTTGGAGATGAAATATTTGCAAGATATTTAATGGTTTCTGGAGAAAAAGACATTACAAACACAACTGTTTCTTCTCAAAATAAAGGGATAACAACAGAAACAAAATCGAGATAAGGTTATTAATAACTGTATAAAAAAAGCGATTACTTTTAAAAGTAATCGCTTTTTTTTTGCATTAACGTATAATTTATTACTTTCTAAAAACGGCATCACAAGCAGCAATCGTTTTATCTAAATCTTTATAGGTTAAAGCATCTGTAATAAACCAAGTTTCGAAAGCACTTGGCGCAATGTAAATGCCTTGGTTTAACATGCCATGAAAAAAAGTTTTAAACGTCTCGTTATTTCCTTTTGCAGCAGTTTTAAAATCTATAACCTCTGTTTTATCAAAATGTACAGAAATCATAGAACCAACTCTATTTATAGTGTGTGTAATATTATTGTTATTTAAAACTTTAGCCAACCCTTTATGAAGATATTCTGTTTTCTCTGCTAAGCGATTAAAAACTTCAGCATCATTATTTAAAGCAGTTAGCATAGCAAATCCTGCAGCCATTGCTAAAGGGTTACCACTTAACGTTCCTGCTTGATAAACTGGGCCTAAAGGCGCTAAATAATTCATTATTTCGTTTCTTGCTGCAAAAGCACCAACAGGTAATCCTCCTCCTATTACTTTGCCAAAACAAACAATATCTGCATTTACACCATACAACTCTTGCACTCCTCCTCTTGCAAGTCTAAAACCCGTCATGACTTCATCGAAAACCAATAATATATTATTAGCATCGCAAAGCGTTCTTAAGCCTTCTAAAAATCCATTAATTGGAGTAATGCAACCCATATTTCCCGCAACAGGTTCTATAATAATACAAGCAATTTCATTTTTATTAGCATTAATTAGTGCCTCAACATTTGTTAAATCGTTGTAATTAGCAAGCAATGTGTCTTTTGCTGTGCCTTTTGTAACTCCAGGACTGTTAGGACTACCAAAAGTTACTGCTCCACTTCCTGCTTGTATTAAAAATGAATCGCTGTGGCCATGATAACAACCTGCAAATTTTATAATTTTATCTTTTTTTGTAAATCCTCTCGCTAATCTTACAGCACTCATACAAGCCTCTGTTCCAGAATTTACAAAACGAATTTTATCGATATTAGGCACCATTGATACTGCTAATTCTGCAATTTTGGTTTCAATTTCTGTTGGCATTCCAAAAGAGGTTCCTTTTTTTGCTTTTTCTACAACTGCATTTACTACAGGTTCAAAGGCGTGACCCAAAATCATGGGTCCCCAAGAATTAATATAATCAATTAAAGTATTTCCGTCCTCATCGTACAAATAAGCTCCTTTTGCTTCTTTTACAAAAATTGGTGTGCCACCAACAGCTTTAAATGCACGAACAGGAGAATTAACACCACCAGGAATTACTTTTTCTGCTGCTTCAAAAAGTGCGCTACTGCGTTTATAAATCATTATTTTTAATCTTTAGGTAAAGGCTTAATAAAAAGTATTTGTCCTACAAATAAATCGTTATTTTCTATACCATTTAAGGCTTTAAGTTCTGGCACAGAGATATTATGTTTTTTTGAAAGAGAGTAAATTGTATCTCCAGCGACAACAGTGTGCTTATCGTTTAAACCTGTAACCACACCTAAAACTTCGTTATCAAAACGATATAATTGGTAACGCTCTATTAAACTTATTAACTTTTTAGGATATTTTCTATCTGTAGCGTAACCTGCTGCTTTTAATCCTTTTGCCCAAGATTGATAATCTCCTTTTCCAAGAACAAACAATCCAGCATAACGTTTACGCTCTTTTAAAAACAGCGAATGGTCTCTAAACGAGTATTTAGAGTTTTTATATTTTCTAAAACATTCTTGACTTGCATCATCATCATGGTAAATTTTACCTCCTGTCCAACCTTTATGGCATTTAATACCAAAGTGATTGTTTGCTTCTACAGAAAGTCTTCCTTTTCCAGCACCAGACTCTAAAATACCCTGCGCTAAAGTAATACTCGCTGGCACTCCATAATTTCGCATTTCTGCTTGAGCGATATCACTATAGATAGCAATATATTCATCTGTTGGTGTTGCATAGCTTTCTGGCGTGTCTTTAATAACAACAGTAACTTTGGTATTCTCTGGAGTATTTGCAACAACCTTTGGTCTCTTTTTTCTTTTAGATTTAACAACTCGATTAGTCTTATTTGTAGACTTTTTAGTCGTTACTTTTTTACTTGAACCACAGCTTGTTACTAAAGCTAATAGACATATAATTGTAAATATTCTTTTCATTAAATTATTGTATTAATGGTAAATTTTTTCTTTTTAATCTATCATTCATTCCTGCAATGCCTTGTAAACCTCCTGTGTGTATTGCTAAAATTTTTGAGCCCTTCGGAAAATAATTCTTATTAATCATATCTAGTATTCCAAAAAGCATTTTTCCTGTATATATTGGATCTAACTGAATGGCATAATTGCTTTTAAACTGATTTATAAACGCAATTAATTCTTTATTTATTTTGGCATAACCTCCAAAATGATAATCACTTATCAATCTCCAGTTATCTTGCTTTGCAAATTTACTAATATCTTCTTTTAAAAAGTCTCCTTTTAATGCCGAAAAACCTAAAACTTGTTGACCAGGTTTTAAACAATTTATTAAACCTGCTAAAGTACCACCTGTTCCCACTGAAGCACAAATATAATCGAAACCAATATCTGCTTCAGTTAAAATCTCTTCACATCCCCTTACTGCTAAAGCATTGGTTCCTCCTTCTGGAATAGAATAGAAATCGCCAAACTGTTTTTTTAATGCATTAATAAAATTTTTATCCTTTTTATTTCTAAAGTCTATTCTACTAATAAATTTAAATTGCATACCACAATCTTGTGCATACTTTAGCGTAACATTGTCATTAATTTTAGAACTTAATTCTTCACCTCTAATAACACCAAAAGTTTTAAAATTATAAATTCTACCAACTTCTGCCACTGCAGCAATATGGTTAGAAAAAGCACCACCATAAGTAAGTAGTTTACTTTTACCTTGCGCTTTAGCTTCCTCAATATTGTATTTTAACTTTCTATATTTATTTCCAGAAATCACAGGATGTATGGCATCTTCTCGCTTTACAAAAAGAGAAATATCTTTTTCATTTTTTAAATGAATATAGGAATTAACGCTGTTTTGCAACTTAAAAGTCATTGGCATAAATATAGTTTATAAAGCTCCATAGTTTACGGTTTTTTAAATAGTTTGTGTCTGTTTGGTTTATGTAAGCCTCTCTTTCAAAAGAAATATTCTTGTAAGCTGTATACCAGTTTCTATATTGAATTAATCTAAAAACAAATTCTAATAAATACAGAAAATAAAATAGAAAAATTAACAACTCTAATTGCTGTCTTAAATGAATTTTCTCATGGTTAATTAACACCAAATCATTCTTTAAATCTTTATGCTTTAAAAATACAAATGGAAAAATGGTAATTCCTGTGTAACCTTTTGGTACTAAATATTTGGAAATTAAAATCACGAATTGATAGTTTCAAAAATCACTCCAATTTAAGTTATATTTGTTATACCACTTCAATTTTAGAATTGAAAAATTTAATTAATGAAAAAATACGTCCCAATAGAAGAAGGCGATTTCTATCTAACACCCGAAGGCTATAGATGCTTTACGGAGCAATACCATTTAAAAAGAGGTTATTGTTGCGAAAATGGCTGTAGACATTGCCCTTATGGATTCAATAAAAATACTAACTCAGTAAAAAAAAAGTAATATTAGTAAATAGTATGACATTTAAAGCGCAAATATTAGAAGGTATTCCAGAACACTTACCAGCTGTAAAACCTTATGAAACTGATGTAAATCACGCACCAAAACGTAAAGCTATTCTTACTAAAGAAGAAGAGAAATTAGCATTACGAAATGCGTTAAGATATTTCGATAAAAAACACCACAAGATTTTAATAAAAGAATTTAAAGAGGAATTAGATACCTACGGAAGAATTTACATGTACCGTTTTCGTCCAGACTATAAAATATTTGCACGACCAATTAACGAATATCCTGCCCAATCTAAACAGGCAGCAGCTATTATGTTAATGATACAAAATAACTTGGATCATGCGGTGGCACAACATCCTCATGAGTTAATTACTTATGGTGGCAATGGAGGTGTGTTTTCTAATTGGGCACAATACCGCCTAACAATGAAATACTTGGCAGAAATGAACGACGAGCAAACACTTACCATGTATTCTGGTCATCCCATGGGATTATTTCCAAGTCATAAAGAAGCACCAAGAGTTGTAGTTACTAATGGAATGATGATTCCCAACTACTCTAAACCAGACGATTGGGAGAAATTTAACGCATTAGGTGTTACACAGTATGGCCAAATGACGGCTGGCAGTTATATGTACATTGGACCACAAGGTATTGTACATGGCACAACTATTACAGTATTAAACGCGTTTAGAAAAATAGGAAAAGAACCTAAAGGTGCACTATTTGTAACCTCTGGATTAGGCGGCATGTCTGGCGCACAACCAAAGGCAGGAAATATTGCAGGGTGTATTACGGTTTGCGCAGAAGTAAATCCTAAAATTACACAAGTAAGATTAGATCAAGGTTGGATAGATGAAAAAACAAATGATTTAAACACATTAGTAAAACGTATAAATAAAGCTAAAGCCTTAAAAGAAACTATTTCTATAGCTTATTTAGGCAACATTGTAGATGTTTGGGAGAAATTTGATGAAGCCAATATACATATAGACTTAGGAAGCGACCAAACCTCGCTTCACAATCCTTGGGCTGGAGGGTATTACCCAACAGGACTCTCTTTTGACGAAGCCAATACAATGATGGCTAATAATCCAGAACAATTTAAAACAGAAGTACAAAAAACACTACGCAAACACGCAGAAGCCATAAACAAACACACAGCGAAAGGTACTTATTTTTTCGATTATGGAAACGCCTTTTTATTAGAAGCTTCAAGAGCTGGTGCAGATATTATGGCTGATAATAATATAGACTTTAAGTACTCAAGTTACGTTCAAGATATAATGGGTCCTATGTGTTTCGATTATGGTTTTGGTCCATTTCGTTGGGTGTGTGCTTCAGGTAAACCTGAAGATTTAGAAAAAACTGATGCTATTGCTTGTAAAGTTTTAGAAGAAATGAAGAAACGTTCTCCAAAAGAGATTCAGCAACAAATGTCCGACAATATTAAATGGATAAAAGGTGCTCAAGAAAACAAATTAGTTGTTGGCTCTCAAGCAAGAATACTCTATGCAGATGCAGAAGGTCGTGCAAAAATAGCCGAAGCTTTTAATCAAGCCATAGCTAAAGGAGAGATTGAAACTGTTATATTAGGTCGCGATCATCACGATGTTTCTGGAACAGATTCTCCATACAGAGAAACTTCTAATATTTACGATGGCTCTCGCTTTACAGCAGACATGGCAATACAAAACGTTATTGGAGATAGTTTTCGTGGAGCCACTTGGGTAAGTATCCATAATGGTGGTGGTGTTGGTTGGGGAGAAGTTATAAATGGAGGGTTTGGTATGGTTCTTGATGGTAGTAAAGAAGCATCAAAAAGATTAAAATCTATGTTATTCTGGGACGTTAACAATGGTATTTCCAGAAGAAGTTGGGCAAGAAACAAAGGCGCTGTTTTTGCAATTAAACGTGCTATGGAAATCGAAGCTAATCTAAAAGTAACATTACCTAATAGTGTTGACGATGCTATAATTGATAACTTATAAATTATATTTACTATGAAAAAATTAATAATTAAAATAGTCCCACTCTTAGCTTTATTGCTAATGGCGAGTTCATGTTCTTCCGTTCGAGTAGCTGCAGATTATGATAAAAATGCTGATTTCAATTCTTATAAAACCTTTGCGTTTTTTAAAACAGGAATAGATAAGGCTGAAATTAGTGATTTAGACAAACGTAGAATATTACGTGCAATTGAAACAGAAATGATGGCTAAAGGGTTTACAAAATCTGAATCTCCAGATTTACTTGTTAGTATTTTTACTAAAGAAAGACAAGAGGTTAATGTTTGGAATAACGGTGGTTTTGGAGGATTTGGTTACGGTTGGGGATGGAGCCCTTTTTGGGGAGGTAACTTTAACAATAATGTAAGCACTACAACACAAGGAAGTCTATATATAGATTTAATAGATGCTAAAAAGAAAGAGTTAGTTTGGCAAGGAAAAGGTTCTGGCTATTTAAGAACCACATCTAACGTTGAAAAAAAAGAAGCAAGAATTAAAGAATTTGTTGCTGAGATAATTCAAAAATATCCTCCAGGAATGGAAAAATAAAAAAATGAAAAGCGATTCTCTTAAGAGTCGCTTTTTTTTATATAACACTATCTTAAAAACTGCGTAAGTTCAAAATTTAAGGTTTAAATTATTTATAGTTTAATCCTGTCTTTAAACATTGCTAAAAACTGACTTAGTATAAAACCCAATTTCTCACAGGCGTTTTCCATGTTTTAATACTTTCTCTTATTGTTAAAAATAAATATCATAAACACATCATCTGTTGGAAAATAGAATTTTTTTATGTGTATCTTCTAATTTTCCCATTGAGATTTTTAAAAAGACATTATCTTGTAATGCATCTATGCATAGTTTCAATAAAATCTGAGGCAATAAATGGTTTGCTTACATAAGCATTCATTTTACAATCATATATTTTATTTTCAATTTCTTCTGTTGATGCTGCTGTTAAAGCAATAATAGGAACTTTTAAATCTACAAGTCTTATACGTCTACTAGTTTCATAACCGTCGATACCACCAGGCATATGCAGATCCATTAAAATACAATCAAAACACTCTGTTTTAAATAAAACTAAAGCTTCTTCTCCAGAATTCACCGATTTAGATTTTATATTAATTTGGTCTAAAACCTTCTTAGTTACCAATTGGTTTATTTTATTATCATCGACAATCAAAAAATTCATACCCTCCAAATCTTTACTAAGAACATCGGGAGCTACAATATTTAACTTAGTATTTGTATGGTAAGAAAAATCAATTTCGAAACTAAACTTACAACCTTCATTTACTTCACTATCAATCAAAATTTCACTACCCATAGTCTTTAGTATTCTTTTTACTATGGGCAAACCTAAACCAGTACCATTGTATGTGTTTTTATTTTCATTGTGCTCTTGATAAAACTCTTCAAAAATTTTACTTTGTTTTTCTTTTGAAATTCCAATACCATCATCCTTAATTTCAAAATAGATTTTAACATCTTTATCTGTTTTATCAATTAGTTTTGTAGTGACGTAAATATTTCCATTGTTGGTAAATTTAATAGCGTTAGATATTAAATTAATAAATAATTGGGATAGTTTTAAAGAATCGCCATTTAGGTATTCTGGAATAGTAACATCATAATCCATATGGATTGTATTATGGTTATCTCTCAATGCATATTCTAAGCTTTCCGCTACATTATTGATTAAGTCTTTTAATTTAAAGTTTAATATTTGTAATTCTAATTTTCCAGATTCTACCTTATTTAATTCCAAAACATTGTTAATTAAAGAAAGTAAATGGTTACCAGAAAAATTAAGTGATTCTAAATACTCTTTATGTTTTCTATTAATATTTTCTTTAAGTAGTAATCTTGAAAGTTCTATTACAGCATATAATGGCGTACGAAGTTCATGACTTATTTCAGAATAAAAATTACTTTTTACTTTTGATAGCTGCTCTGCATCATCTTTAGCTATTTTATATTTTTTATTTTTTACATAAATAAGATAAAGGCAAATGAGTAAACAAAAGGTGATTAAAGCTAATAATAAAGTAAAATACAAACCTCTGTTTATAATAGCTTTTTGAAATTCTTGTTCTTTTTTTGCTAAAGCTAATTGCTTTTTATTTTCAGTAAGAACATAATCAGTTTCAACTTGTTTTACTATTTCAAATTCTTCCAGTTTATCGATAGAATCAGAAACACTAGTATATTTATGTAATAATTCATAAGCTTTAGTAAAGTTACCATCCTCTTTAAATAATGCTTGTCGCCTATAATACAAAAAGGTTAAAACATTGAAATATTTATATTTTTCTCCATAGGCTTCAGTTTTTTTATAATACAGTTCACTTTGGTCTTTATTACCCAATTTATAGTGAGCGTATGATAATAATTCGTAAGAATCACCTATTAAATGCCTTTTATTGAGGTGCTCATTTTGTTTACAAATTTCTAATACCTGTAATGTTAATTTAATGCCCTCTTTATAATTTCCTTTTATAACAGAAAGATCAGCGAGATTAAATAGTGGATAAGCTCTATGCCTTATTAGTTTTTTATTATTTTTAGTAATTTCTAAAGCCTTTCGAATAAACTTTTCAGCTTGCACATTATCCCCTTGTTCTATATAATTAGCTGAAATATTACTGTAAACAGATGTAAGTGTAAGTGTGTCTCCAATTTGTTTAAATGCATCTACGGCTTTAAATAGATTATCAAAACTTAAACTATCGTTATTGTTATAATAAGAATATCCAAGAATATTATAACAATGCCCTTGAATTCTAACACTATTAATTTCTTTAGCTTTTTGGAGAACACTACTTGTAATTTTTATGCATTTTCCATATTTACTTTGCTCAAGAGGTATCTTAACTTTGTTCAATTCTTTAAATAGAGAATCTATTACAGATTCATTTGAGTCTTGGGCATAAATAAAAGACAGACTTAGTAAAAAAAGTAGATTAATTAATTTAAAAAATTTCAATTGTAAAAGTAGGTTTCTGCAAAAATATATTAAAAAATCTTACACATGAAATTAATTTAGAAAAAAATAGTTTTTTTTTACAAATTTATTCGTCAGAATATAAAATTTAAAATCTCGGTTTAATTATTAACCTGAAATTTTTAAAACTTACACACTTAATGGGACAGTGCTTTACGGAAAATAAACAGTAGCATGACCATTAGCAACAAGCCACTGGTTTACGTCTACACCATCAATTATAATGGTTGCTAAGTATCTACCGTATTTGCCTTGTTTATCTTTATAAGTTATTAGTTCTACTTGTTTATCGAGAATCATGCCTCTAACAATGTCTCTAACCTTTTTACCTTCTACTTTTTCTGGACCTCGCATTTCTGGAGTATCAATACCATAGAGTCTTAATTTCATTTCTTGAGAATGAAGAAATCCTAAATCTACCACTGCAGTTACAGTATCTCCATCGTAAACTCCTATTATTTTAGCGTAATAATTATACATATTTTTGTAATTAAATAATTGATATAAAAAATACAAATTTTACATCACAATTGCAAAGTATTATTAATAAAGCGAATTCAAATTCTAATTATTTAACCTAAGGAATATTCCAATTATAATATAGCTTAAAAACTGTTAATTATTTAAATTAAAGAACCGATACAATTGGTAAATGATCAGATTGCAACTCATTAACATTGTAAGATAATGGAATAGCTATTTTAGCAGGACCTTGACTATCAAAAATATAATCTCCTCCTCTATTCCCTTTTTTTACACCTCCATTTCCATCACTCCATTCTCCATTAGCTTGACAACAAGAATAGATAACATTTTGAATAGACACACTATTGGAAACTATCGTTTTATCAAATGGTTCCCAACTTTTATCATCTAATTTATTACCAATCCAATCCCATCCCGTTTCATTAAAATCTCCAACTGCTATAATTCGGTATTTTTTTTCATTATTAGTTAAATAAGTAGACACCACTTTACTTAAGTGATATTTTACCAACTTAAAAGTAAAACCATGAGGATTGTGTGTGTTAATAAAAATAACACCATTCTTATGAGAAAAATTATCTTTTAACA
>Ga0079202_10000550_pt1 | contig 12610 bp, 14 predicted proteins | sample PorBlaBluebeHill_FD_68601 | JGI IMG/M metagenome (GOLD analysis project Ga0079202, IMG submission 68601) | Marine algae microbial communities from Blueberry Hill - Blueberry Hill, Maine | ecosystem: Host-associated > Algae > Red algae > Blade | place: USA: Blueberry Hill, Maine
TCCTCCTCCAAACAGATTACCTTGGACAGCATTCAAATTTGTCGGTGCCCCTAACACCTGTTGAGCCAATGCTCTAAATTCTAAATCAACAAATATTTCTGTCAGCTTCTCTCTATTGAAGTCCTCTACTTTATATTTATCTGCATCAAATTGGATTGGTACATCTAGCTTTATTGTAGCTAATTTTTTAGATAGCATTCCTTGGTCTGCGAACTCAATCACCTTTTCTTTTTGCTTCCCTTTTAATTTATCAGCATTGGCTATTAGACCCTCGACGGAGTCATATTCTGCTAGTAATTTTACCGCTGTCTTTGCTCCTATCCCTGGTATCCCTGGAATATTATCCACACTATCGCCTTGAAGCCCCAAAATATCTATGACTTGCTCCACTCTGGCAATTTGCCATTTTTCCAAGATCTCCTTTTCTCCAAGAATATCGATACCGTTCCCTTGTCTTGAGGGTTTATACATAAATACTTTGTCACTTACCAGTTGGGCATAGTCCTTATCAGGAGTGACCATATAAACTGTAAAGCCTTCTTTTTCAGCTTGTTTTGCTAAGGTGCCGATCACATCATCCGCTTCAAAATTATCTACCACCACAATAGGAATATTCATCGCTTCTATGATATTCTTGATGATGGGTATAGAATCAGCAATCACCTCTGGTTGTGCATCTCTATTGGCTTTGTAGGCTGGAAATTCTGTATGTCTAAATACAGGGCCTATAGGATCAAAACTTACCGCTATATGAGAGGGATTTTGATTTCTTATAATATCCCAAAGGGTCCTTGTAAAACCAGAAACAGCGGATGTATTTACGCCTTTAGAATTGATGAGGGGTCTATTGATAAATGCAAAATAAGCTCGGTAAACCAATGCATGTCCATCCAGTAAAAAAAGTTTTTTGTCTGACATCGTCTGTTATTATGATTAAAATGGGCTATAATATGGCTAAAATAAAATGATTCGGTTCATTTGTATCTCTAATTAATTGATAACTTACTCTGAAACAAATAATTTATGCAAAATATGTCTCTCATTGTCAAATCCATAATTTGTGTAGCCATCGTTATGATTCTTGGCTTTGCTTCTGGATTTTCCACTGCAAATGCTATAACAGATTGGTATTCCACATTGAATAAGCCTTTTTTCAGTCCTCCAAATTGGGTATTTGGGCCTGCTTGGACCATATTGTATATATTAATTGGATTAAGTATTGCGAGAATTTGGCATTCTGGGACAGATCATTCAACTCAAAAATCTATTATAATGGTGTTTATAGTTCAAATGATTCTAAATCTTTTGTGGTCCCCCGTTTTCTTTTCAATGAAGCAACCAGAAATCGCAATTGTAATAATAATAGCATTGTGGTTTATGATTATTACCTACATCAGAAAATCTAAGGAGATAGATAAAGTAGCTTCATTTTTATTTTTGCCCTATTTGGCTTGGGTAAGTTTTGCAACTATGCTCAATGCAGGGATTATTTATTTGAATTAGAATATTTAGATTCTTTTTTGAGGTTTAGTATCCGTATTTCAGGCTCCTAAACAAGAGCCTTTAAAATTCGTATTTCGATCAATAAAAAAGCCCACTCATTAAATGAGCGGGCTTCCATATTTTGACTCTAAAAGTATATCTTATAAAGTATAAGCAAGACCTAAAGTGTAGTAACTTTGTAAAGGATTATTTGCCTCAACATTTGGATTATATGTCTGATTTCTTTGATATTGCCATTGGTTAGCTAACTGAGCATTGCTTTTTAGACCAACGCTAAATGCAACTCCAATGCCTCTCCAAATATTTGCTGAAAAGCTGTTGACCCAAGTCCAGTTTGTTAACCCTCCTGTAGAATAAGGTACTTCTAAAGAGCTTAGAGCTGCGGCACCAGTATCGTATTCAGGATTATTCATAGGAGAATCAGCCTTTATTGGAAATTGATTTAAGGTACCAGTTCCTGCTGAATATGGAATAAAGGCGCTCAAATTAGAACTCCATGCAATTCCTGGTAAAATATTAGCAGCATATGTTGCACCAATCTCACAACCTGGAACTGAAACTAAATCACCTGGCCAGTTAAACTCATATGCTAATGGGTGGAAATTTACAACAAGGTTTGTGATTGGCTTCCAAGTTGCACCTAATGATGCTCTTAATGTTCCAATATTATTGAAAGTTCTCATAGGAGTCGTGTAAGTACCTTTTGCTGTTAATGCCCATTTAGGTGCTAACTTATATCCTCCTATTGATGATATGTCTAAAATATCAACGTAGCTTTTCACAGCTTCAGCATCTTCACTTATTTTGGTGCTTTGAACGTTGTAAGTTAATGATGCAAGATTATTCCAAAAGAATTTTTCTTCATCCTTATTTGCGAATGCAGATGCATTAAAATTTAATCCTGTATTGGTTGATTGAGGATTATTAATAAAATACCAATTGTTATTAGAATTTAGGTTAAAACCTATAATACCAACTCCACCAAATTTCCAGCCTGGAAATTGTTTGATTTGTTTTTCTAAATCTCCAATTTCGCCAGTAAGCGCATCTATTGCAGCTTGCTTTTCTGCTTTCATTGCTTTTAGTTCGTCTACTGTTACTTCTTGTGCATCTGCAGCGAAGAAAAAACCACAAACTAGAAAGCATGCTAAAACCAATTTTCTCATAATGTCTAGTGTTTTAAATGTAATGTGTTTAATGTTATTAATTTAATTTTTCAAGTTTTTCCGAAGTCAATTTACTTAAGGGTACATATACTTTAGACTCACTTTTTGTCAAAATGGTCAGTACAGAACGATCTATTTCTAAAATTTTTCCTTCTACTCCATCTAACCTTACTGTATCTCCAACTTTTATTCTGTTTTTAGTATACATTGACCCAATAAAATTTGCCATCGTATTTTGAGATGCCAATCCATAGCCAATCGCAAAGGCCAAAACGATGCCTGCAATGAGTATAGAAATATTTTGAGAAAGAAATTCTGTTTCTATCGCTGCTTGTCCTAAAGCACTCACAATGATGTTGATCAACAAAAAATAGAAAATAAATGAAGAAATCATTCTTGCAGACGGAACCCCAAACGAAGATAGTGCAGTATGTGCAACAGTTTTCATCATTTCCGCAAATATAAAACCAATTACTAATATTATACCTGCTACAATGATATTTGGTATAAATGTAAGAATGTCTTTCATTAGATTCGAGACAGCGGGCATTTCTAACGCGCTAGTTGCCGCAATCAAAAAGAACAAAAATATGATGTAGTAAACAATTTTTGAAAGGACTTGGGTAATCTTAATTTCGATGGATGATTTATTCACCATCTCAATTTTATTCAATTTCTCCCCTAATTTATCGATACCTATTTTGTGTAAAGCTTTTTTTAAAACATTGGAAACAACTCGAGCCACTATAAGGCCAATTATTATAAGGATTATTGCCGTTAAAATTTTGGGAACTCCGTCGAGGAAACTTTTACCAAGATCCATGAAGATATACTTCAAATTAAATTCATCCATACTAATAAAATATTTTCTGATAACGATAATAAGGAGTAAATCTGTCCCTATTTCTCTTCGGATTCGTTTGAGTTTTCATCGCCGCCTCCGGTCATTGCAATAAATACATTCATCACCTTAGAAAAGTATAAATCTATGATATCTCCTAAGTACCTAAAGGTAGATGTTTCTGATTCAATTTTAAGCTTAATTGAATCAGATTTAGATTTAAAATCCTCTGAATGCAGATTTTCTAAATCTTTAAAACTATTTGTATCCTTTTCTTCCATATCAATATTCCTCCGTATACTTTTCTTTATAAGTCTTTCTAAACTTCTGTTTAGCTCTTTTTATTTTCATTTTGACGGCACTTTCCGACTTTTTTGTAATTTCACTGATCTCTTTTATTGAAAGATCATCTTGATATTTCATCAATAATATCGACTTATCCATCGTCGGTATATCTTCAAGAATAACCTTCAACCTTTCTACTTTCATTTCTAATAAAAACGCATCACTTACCTCTTGTTCTTTATCATGGGAACCAGCCATATCTTCGACCAATACACTAGGATCCTTTTTCTCTCTTCTAATTAAATCTATACAGAAATTGTATGTGATAGAATATATCCAAGTAGAGAATCGACTCTTGCCACTAAATTTTGAAAGATTCAATAATATCTTCATGAAAATTTCTTGAGTAGCATCAGCTGCTTTGGCGTCATTCTTTAAGAGGGAAATACTTTTACCATAGATTTTCCCAGAATAGCGTTTATACAATATTTCAAAGTAAGCCGGATTCTGTGTTTTCAGATGTTCTTTCACAACGTCTTCATCAGACATTGAGTCAGGAATATCTCTCGACAATAATGGATAAAGTAGATTAATCAATCTTTTAACCTTTTTGAAGCCTAAAAAGTTAGACGTGAATTTTTATAATAGTTACTAAATATGTTCCAATTTAATCAAATAGAAGATAAAAAAAGAGGTAATGTAAGAAAATCTACATTACCTCTTGCTTAACCAAATGAAACCAAGTCGGCTTTAGATTCCGACTTAAGCTGCAATATATATCAAATTTTATTACTAGTTTTAATAATTAATATAAAAATATGATGAAAGGCCATTTTTTTGTAGTTTTCGTATCATTTTTTTCAATTTTGTTGAGAATAAGTCCAATTTTTGGACAAAATGATCATGCATTTTTTATTAAAGACATTTACGATTATAGTTTAACTAAAGCGAAATGTTATGAAAGGTTACATTACTTGTCTGAAGAGATTGGTGGAAGGATGACAGGAACTGAAAATGCTGCTAACGCAGTCAGTTATACCGCCAAAGAATTAGAATTTAAGGGTACAAAGGTTTGGAAACAATCTTGTATGGTTCCTTCTTGGGTAAGAAAAGAAGAGGCCAAAGTGCAAGTAAAGTTAAATGATGGATCAATTAGAGATTTACATGCAACTGCTCTTGGGAATAGCATTGGGACTGGAGGAAAGCAGATTTCTGGAGAAATCATTGAGGTGTTTTCGCTTGACACCCTTGGTATTTTAGGTGAAAAATCTTTAAAAGATAAAATTGTTTTCTTCAATAGACCAATGGATCCTACGCAGGTTCATACAGGTTGGGCGTATGGTGGAGCGGTGGATCAGAGAGTAAACGGAGCTGCTCGCTCTAGTCTTTATGGAGCCAAAGCTGCGTTAATACGGTCTATGACTACACTGATCGATAGTATTCCACATACTGGAGTTTCTTCTTATGGAGATGTTGAAGTAAAAATCCCTGCTATTGCAATAAGTACCATGGATGCAGAATGGCTTTCAGCTCAATTGTCTACTCAAAAAGTAATCAAAGCTTCACTTTCGGCTGATTGTTATATGGAAGATGATAAAGAATCTCACAATGTAATTGCAGAAATAAAAGGCTCAGAATTCCCAAATGAAATAATATTGGTCGGAGGACACCTCGATAGCTGGGATTTAGGTGGTGGAGCACATGATGATGGAGCTGGATGTGTGCATTCTATTCAGGTTTTCGAAACCTTATTAGCGCTCAATTATAAGCCAAAGAGGACACTACGCTGTGTTATGTTTATGAATGAAGAAAATGGACTAGCCGGCGGCAAGAGATATGCAGAGGTATCTGATAGCTTGGGAGAATTTCATTTAGCAGCTATTGAATCTGATATGGGAGGATTTACTCCAAGGGGTTTCGGATGTAGCGCAAATGATGAAGTTTTTAAAACTTATTTACGAAATTTCCAAACTTTCAGTACTTATCTTGAACCCTATGACCTCTATCTAAAATCAGGAGGTGGAGGAGCAGATATCAATCCCTTGAAACCTCAAGGTGGATTACTGATAGGATTTAAACCAGATTCTCAGCGATATTTTGACTTACACCACACAAAATTAGACCGCATAGATAAAGTAAATAAGAGAGAATTAGAATTAGGAGCAGCTGCTATCACCTCATTGGTATACTTATTGGATCAATTTGGTCTAAAAGGAGTTCCATCCGAAGAATAAAGATTATGAGCAAGATAGAATTAAATGGTAAATCTTTTGTTGAAATTATATCTGAGCAAGAGATTAAGGGTATTTTGGATTCACTCGCAGTCAAAATCAATAAAGATTTTCAGGGTAGAAATCCAATCATCATTACTGTATTGGATGGAGCATTCATATTTGCAGCAGATCTAGTGAGAAAATTTACTTTTGAACATGAATTTTGCTTTGTGAAGTTATCTTCCTACGAAGGCATGGAATCCAAAAGAGAAGTCAGCGAAGTTTGGTCTTCTCCTAGAAATGCCACAAACAGAGATATTTTGATCATTGAAGATATAGTAGACACTGGATTGACCATGAATTTCTATATAGAAAGACTCATGAAAGAAGACGTGAAATCAATCTCTATCTGTAGTTTATTGGTAAAGCCTGAACGATTAGAAGTGTCTAGTTTTGAATTGAAATATGTAGGCAAATCAATTTCAGATGACTTCGTCGTCGGCTATGGATTAGATTGGGATCAAAGGGGACGTCATTATCCATCTATATATCAATTAGAAAATTCCTAGCTCAGTATTTCGCCAACGGAATAATTATTATAAATTTGCAGTCTAATTTGACCCATGGTGTAATTGGCAACACTACGGTTTTTGGTATCGTCATTCTAGGTTCGAGTCCTAGTGGGTCAACTTAAAAAGCTCTGTAAATGATTGATTTACAGGGCTTTGTTTTTAAGTGAAATCTAGATTACGTAGGAATTTAGTGCTATTTTTGCAAAGTAGGGGGTAGAAGAAAAAACCTTCTTATGTGGGGGGGGTTATTATGTAAATATTGATGTGAACATGGAGGTAAATGATTTTACATTAAATTAGGTATATTACTTGTATATAGTTCTATATATTATGCTCTAATGGTCAAAGCAGGAAACTCAAAAGATTATTTAAAATACGAAGTCAGTGTTGGAGGTATGTTTAATCCTTCAATAATCGATAAAACATGGTTAAGTGTAAATAATTTAATAGGTGAAGAAGAGTTAGAGAGTATTAAGAATGGATACTTTACACCAAATAGGAGCACATTTCAAACTATGTTTTATTCTTTTGATTGTACAAAGGATGGACTTTATATTAGTGTGAAAGATTTGGCTGCCGCTAACATCGCAAACAATTTTATTAAAGGGATTCTTGCCTTACTGAATCAAACAAAGGTTTCAGATGTTGATTTATCTGTTTCAAGTCATTTTGTAATGGATGACAAAAAAGATGAACTAGATAATTTTTTTAGAAGTCTTGCAAATGAAAAGATTAGTAAGGTTTTGGGTCTATCTGATTTAGAAGATTTCATTTTTTGGAATGGGAATGTGCTTACCCATATAGGTAGGTGTATTTCTGGCTCTCATCATTTATATGTAAAGTTAAGTTCCAGAGCTTTTAATAATACAGTAATTAAAAGAGATGAAAATCCTGAATTAATCTCTGCACAAAGAATTATATCATTTTTCGATGCTGCTCCTGAATTCATAAAGTATTCTGAAGGGCAAATAGACGATATAAAAAAAATGGTTTGATATGGAATGTTTGGTAATTAATAACAAGAAATCTTCCAATGTGAGCAAATCACATTCTGTTGATATGAATTCTCTATTCAAGAATTTGGATGATGATTATACGTTTGCTATTTCAGAAAACAATTTATTAGATTCTTCATCGAAACACAGTAAATACTTAAGTAGTAAAAAAAGTATTATTTGTGCTGAAGCTGAAATGTTTATTACTAAGAAAATGTTTTTTGGAATAGTAAGTGAAATCAATGAAGAAAATGTCAATTGTCGATTGATAGATTTAGATACTAAAATTGAAGAGCTTATCGAATTTGAAATTGATGAATTTTCGATGGATGACCGAGAACTGATTGTATTAGGAGGAACATTTCAATTTTTTATTGGTTACTTTAAACATCCGATGGGACAAAGAGTAAGAGGTTCATTGATTAAAATGGATAGATACGTATCTCTAGAAAGCAATAAAGAACAAACAGGTGTTATTCTAAGAGAACTCGAATTTGCTAAAAGGAAATACCTTGAATATAGAGCCTCCCAAGCAGGATGAAATTGATATTGCCTTAATTGGGGGTAATGGATATGGTGAATCTTCTGTAATACATTTAGGAGAAGGCAAATGGGGAATTATTGATGCTTTAATTAATAAGGATACTGGAAGACCTGCTGCACTGGATTATCTTGACTGGTTGAATCAGCCTTATACAAATGTTGCATTCATTGTCTTAACTCATTATCATCGTGACCATTCTCATGGAATTTTAGAAACAGTAAAAGAATGCGTAAATGCTAAAGTATTTATCCCGCAAGCATTTGGAGGAGAGGAATTTTTGAATTTAATTGACAGAGTTACTGTAAATTATTCACCTCTAAATCCATTTAAAGAAATAGGTGATTTGTTTAGATATCTAGATGATAGTGCAACTCAAGAAAAGAAGTATTTAAAACAGGATAGTCCGATATATATTGGAAAATTGGGAAAGGAGGATTTGTCTATTGTTGCATTGTCCCCGAATGACGCAACAATAAATCTCTTTTTGAGTGGAATTGCTAGACAAAATTCGAAAGACCTTTCTAGCCTAGTTACCAAAGAAAATCCTAATCTTTTATCTATTGCATTTGTGATTAAAGTTGGAGACAGATGTTTCCTTTTTGCAAGTGACCTAGAGATTCATTCGTCAAATAATAAATTGGGATTGCCCAGTATTCTAAATACTTTTGCGTATAAAAATGTCCAGTCTATTTTGTTTAAAATACCTCATCATGGTTCTCAAAATGGATTTGACATAAACCTTTGGCAAACTCTTCTTGACCAAGAAAAAGTAATGTTAATAGGTACTCCTTTTAATCGTTTAAAGCATGAATCAAAGCTGCCTACTGAAGCCATGCAAAAAGCAATAATCAGTTTTTCTGAAAATAGCTTTATAACATCAGACCCAAGAGTGGAAAAGAAGAATAAGTTAATGGGACAAGATTCTAAAAAAATCCTAAAAAAACTTCAATTGGAAACGTTGTCTTTAGTAAGTGATTTAGGAATTATAAGAGTATTTCTAAATAATAATGGAATTCTTGAACCCAATCTAGTAGGTAATGCAATACCGTTCACTTCATTGAAAAGTTGAAGGCATTATCAGCTATTTATTATAAAAAAAGTGAAATTATAGCTGATTAGACTGATTTAATATTTCCTTTCTAATCGTCCCAAGTTTTTGCTTGAGTTCGTCTTTTATTTCTTGCCTTCCACCTCCACTTCTAATTCCTTTACACCAATCCTTCTTAGTGATGGCTTCTCCTATATTGACAATATCTCCAGCTATCCTTTTGAGCGTTGATTTTACGGCTGTGACATCTTTAGATCCATCCTTGGTTTCACTTTTTAGTTCTTTGTTTGTATCTTCAAGATCATCTATTTGGTCCTCAAGACCCTCTATCTGGTCTTCCAGTTGCTCTATTTGTTTCAGACATTCTTTTTCACTATTACGACCCAATTTGACAATGTGTTCATGAGCCTTTAGATTAGATTTATATCTTTCGGATATCAAGTCATAAATTCCAGCATTCGCATCAAACTTATTTTTACTATCGAGAATTAACCTATTTAATTCTAAGCTGTATTTTGATCTATCGCTATCGTTATCAGCTTCTGCAAACTCTGCGATATAACTATCCGCGGCTACAATAAAAGTTTCCATGGTTCTAATTTCTTCAGAATCTACTGATGACCTTGAATCGATATTCTTCCCTATGAAAACATAAGAGTAAATACTAAAACCAACTATTGCTAAAGCACCTAAATTAGCAAGGAGGAACTTTGTTATCGATTGTGATCTTATAGAATTATTTAGAGGTTTCATAATTTTTTATTTTCTATTTATTATTAATATTGTTTTTTCAGTTATCCGCCTATCATGACGGTTGGGCAACCCAGGATTATACTTCCACCGTGTGCTGTAACATCACCCATTCTTGCAGCCGGTTTGCCACCGATCATTACAGTGGAGCTCCCCATTGCAATAGTGTCCGGAGCTCCTACACAAGTACACATATCACCTATGCATGCAGCAGGCATTCCACCAATTAGCACTGTAGGTACTCCTGGTGGTAATATAGGTCCTCCTACGTGCGGAACGAGGACAGTAATCATGGGACAAACATGCATGTCCCCTACTCTTGCAGCCATCATAATGGTTATACTTTAAAAGATTAAAAAATATCTAATTTGTTTTTCTTTACTACTTTTTCGTTTAAGACATCTACCCGCTCCACAGAGTGATACTCCAAATTGATCGCCTTACTTACAAATGATCTCAATGTCTACAAATACTTGTCTGCTTCGCTGAAATTTACGTTTAGATTCATGTTATCATATTCGATCTGACTTAGTGATTTCATATCACTCTCAAACTGATGTGGTTGTAGTCCTAAGTGACTTTCATAATATCTAAGCAATGCTTCCCTATCTACGCTTTTTATACAATTGAGTGCCGTCATGATCACTCGTGCAAAACTGTTTAAAAAAGAAAAAAGATAGATTGGAGACTCTTCTTTATATATGGTCCTGATTTGATGTATATTTTCTGCAAGAAAGTACAATACTCTTTCCATGAGGTAAAATGTATTTTCCGCAAGATCATTAATCTCACCTCTTCTTTTTTTGGATCGAGCATTCTGTACTACACGTGTAGCGTTGTCTGCTATTTCGGATAAGACTTTTTCTATTTTATTGTAACACTCTAAAAGATTAGTAGAACTTAATATCTCAAAACAAGGAGGTATGTAGTTATCATCTATTTTATAATTATCAAATTCTTTAATGAGTTGGCCGACAACCGTAAATGTGTCAGCAAATTCTGCAGTATGAATTCTATCATAAGGAATCACGGTAAAAAAATGTTTAGCATGACTGAATGGTTGACGAGGTGGCATCTCCTTAGGGTCTGGAACTCCAAAGGCAACTTGATTCTCATGGTCTAAAGAGATTAATACCAAGAGCTTTTGATTACTTGCCAACTCAGAACCAATATCTTTAAGATCAAACTTTAAATTATTTTCTTTTTCTATATGAACCAAGTCCCCAGCTCTAGTCATTGCATAACAATAATTGAGAACTATAAACCCATCCTCTATTTGAATGAGTGGTTCTTGATTTTCCAGTGTAGATGGCAGTATGCCATATTCGTAACTCTTAGATAAGATATGCCTAATGTTTGTAGCAGCATTCCTCAATCTTCGATCATTATGTTCAAAATGAAATTTATTAATCTTCATTCCGTCTATCCAGTTTACATTATAAATTTTCTCCATCTTTCTTTGTTTTTACTGTTTCACTATCTAATACATCCATGGTTTCATTATGCTTTTCATCAACAGTTTCTTCTGGGTTAACCTTATTTATTTGTGTATTTGCAAAATATCTTTCTACGATAATGGAATCGTTTTCCTTAATTCCCAATTCTATGAATGAATGATCAGGATCATAGATATGTCTATTGGTCATACTAGCTGGCTTAGCTTTAAATAACCATTGGTATAAGTTCTTCCTAGAATTGTCTTTTGACATATAGATAGGATGCTCTGGATTTTTATCATAGTTATATCTATGAATAAAATAATGCATGAACTCCCCTAGCTTATATTTATGAGGAACGTTCAGGGCAAATTCTGTATACTCATCGTCTTCCTGCTTCTTAGCTATATAGAATTTTATTTTTATCGGGTTTATAACTTCTACTATCGGAATCTCCTTGCCGTATGGATATACCCAAGGTTTAAAAATCTTATCCGGAATACTCTGAAACAAACCATAGGCTATCATATATACCAAGGGTACAAAGAAAAGTATCATGGCAAAACTGTATGACAAAGGCAGGGTAGGCAGCCATTCCCAATGCCTACTTAGAAACACTAAACCTACCCCAATACCAGAAATAAATAACGTAAATAATATACTTCTCCATGAGCTAATTGGTCTAACCCAATCAAAGAACCTTGTACTGCATACGTAATGTACGGTGGCAATTATCAATACCAATATTTGCATCCATAGGTAGGAGGCTAATGAATAATCATCTCCTCCGAAAAGGTAAATGATTCCAATAATGAGTATACTTATAAGCAAAGTATATAGAATTATTGAACTATATCTTTTAAATATTTTTTTCGAAAGTCCTTTGGCATTGGGTTTCTTTACCTTTATTGTTGGCTTATATAAAGGCGGCTGTGTTTTTAAATTCATGATTTTTCTGGTTTATTTATTCATTTCAAAACTTTTGCATATTTAAATATGGATCGAATAACCTAATCTATTCTCACCTAATGTTGTTGTGCTTTTATCATTAGTAAACTCTATAGGGTTGGATTCTATAGAAAAAGAAAACTGAGTATCCATTTCCAACGGCAGTAAATAATTGGCAAGCAATTCTAAAACCTTAGTCGCTTCACCATTGGGTAAATAATTTTCACTTGCTTCACTTGGCAATGGGCCAACATGTATATCATATCTCTCCACAATCTCAGTAGAAGTATCGCCTAAAACAAAGTTCTC
>Ga0079202_10000557_pt1 | contig 12574 bp, 10 predicted proteins | sample PorBlaBluebeHill_FD_68601 | JGI IMG/M metagenome (GOLD analysis project Ga0079202, IMG submission 68601) | Marine algae microbial communities from Blueberry Hill - Blueberry Hill, Maine | ecosystem: Host-associated > Algae > Red algae > Blade | place: USA: Blueberry Hill, Maine
CCGAGCGCCGCTGGTCTCATCAAGGAGAGGAGGATTGAGCAGCGCGAAGACCCGTTCACCACGGGGTGCCCCGTCGTTGTTGATCTCGAGGACGGGTGTGCCGCAAAGTTCAGAGGCCAGGCGGGCGGGTTGACCTATCGTCGCCGACGCGAATATGAAGGTGGGGTCAGCGCCGTAGTGAGCAGCGACTCGGCGGAGTCGGCGCAGGACATGGGCCATGTGGGTTCCGAACACGCCACGCAGCACGTGCAGTTCGTCGATCACCACATAGTCGAGGCGTCGGAAGAAGGCGCCCCAGCGCGAGTGGTTGGGGAGCAGTGACCCGTGGAGCATCTCCGGGTTGGTGAGGATGGTGTTGGCGTGGTGGCGCACCCACGTGCGCCGGTCGGGGTCGGTGTCACCGTCGTACGTGGAGGCGACCATGCCGGGAAAGCGGGCACGACCAAAGGACCGGAGCTGGTCGTGGGCCAGGGCTTTGGTGGGGAACAGGGCCAACGAGGTGCCGGGACCTTCTGTGCGACCGACTGACTCAGCGATCGGTACTTGGAAGCAGAGTGATTTTCCCGAGGCGGTGCCTGTCGCAATCACGACGTGCTCGCCGCGACGCACCCGGTCGATCGCCTCCACCTGGTGCAAGTAGAGCTGGTCTACTCCAAGACACTCCCGGATTGCTTCGGGGATGGGTTCTTCGGTCTCGCCGAACCGGGCGGTGACGGCCGGGAATCTCTCGACATGCACCAGTCGACCGTCTTCTTCCAGGCGGCCCAGAAAGTCCATGATGTCCGGCGTATGTGCCGTAAGCGGGACCGGTTCGGAGACAGGCAGCGGCTCGCTGCCATCAAGTTGGGTCTCGGGTGGGGGCTCGGAAGGATTCCGGGTGTCGCTGGTGAGTGTCATGGGCCTGTTCCCATGGTAGGACTCAACGGCGGCTCAAGTTACATCGATGTGGTTTATCCGGGTCGAGAGGACTGCGACGGGAGTGCCTCTGGGTGATGCAGACCGAAATGGATTCAGAGGCACTACTTTGGACTTTGATGATCGGACCTGGCTTCAGCTACAGCGAGCAGGAGGGCTGGTCCATCCTGCGCGTCAGTGGGGAACTTGATATGTCAACGGCGCCGCGACTGCGGCAGCGGATCATTGCCGTTGTCGCCAGCGGTTCAGAGCAGTTGATTCTGGATCTTGACGGTGTTGACTTCATGGATTCCACAGCGCTGGGCGTGCTGGTCGGCGCAGTGAAACGCATCCGAACGAACAATGGCGAACTTCGTGTGGTGTGCACTCGTGAGAACATTCTGAAGTTGTTCGAATTGACCGGCCTCAACACGGTCTTCAACCTCTACACGTCTGTAGAACTGGCGGTGACGCTGCGATGAGTGCGGCAACGGCAGAGCCGGTGATTGACACAGCGGCGAAGCCGGTGAATGACACAGCGGCGAAGCCGGTGAATGACACAGCGGCGAAGCCGGTGAATAACACTGCGGCGAAGCCGGTGAATGACACTGCGGCGAAGCCGTTGAGTGACACAGCGGTGGCTCCGCTATGAGTGATGTTGAGCTCAGCATCCCGCCTCGGGTGGAATATTTGGCTGTCGTTCGGGCGGTCATGTCTGCTGCTGCGGGCCTTGATCCGCACATCCAACCCGAACGACTGGACGACATTCGACTCGCGGTGAGTGAGGCGACCACGAACGCAATTGAGGCGCACGCCCGGTGCGAGTCTGTGGAGATGATTCGCCTGCAGTGCGACCTTCACGAAGGGCAGGTCACGATTGAGATTCACGATCGGGGCACCGGCTTTGACCCGAGTGAACTTGTTCCTCATCCGCCGGTCACGGATCCCGAGCGGCTGCAGTTTGAACGAGGCCTTGGCATTCCATTGATGCGGCGCCTGATGGACGAACACGATGTCCAGCCATCGCCTGCTGGGACTTGCGTTCGCCTGGTCGTGTACACCAACCCAGCGGACAGGTCGTAGTCCCGATGGATGATCACGACGATCTCAACGGCGAGGATTCCGTGCCCATGGAAGTCCTCGCCAAGCCGCATGAACTGCTCGCTCTGCACTCCGTGACGACGGACATGTTCGACACTCTGCGCAGCTGGTTCGATGTGGGCCCGACGATCACGCTCGATCTTGTCTCCGTCGATTCGGCAGTAACCGAACTTGGTGACCCTGTGCTCATTGCGGCCATGGCGATGCGCAAGCTTCAGGCGCTGAATCTTCTGTCAACTCCAGGCGTGCGCACCACCACAGATGTGATTGTCACGATTGTGCAGGATCTTGACCGCGCGCTCCTTCAGGCACCGGAGATGTATCTCGCTCTGGCGGCTGAGACAACCGACTGGGACCGTGCCTTTGAGGCGATGGACTCAACCGATGAAGACGAGATTGCTGAGGATGCCGGCGAGTTGGATCCGGAGATAGAGCACTTCCGACAGCTTCACGTCGAGCTGCACGAGGCGATGCTTGCGGTGCTCGACGCTTCTGACGGAGAGATTCGCCTTTTCGAGTGAGTCAGGTGGTTTAAGAACCGGTCAACATCATCTGATCGGCGCCCGATTGAGCACCCTTTCCAGCTACCGTACGTGCGGTCATGGCCCAGAAATCCCAGTACAGCGAACTCACTTTTATCGGCCGTGATCAAGGGCTTTCCCGGGTGGTCGGGCGACCACTAAAGCGGTTCATGGAGGTCCAGGCGGCCGGTGGTGTGCTGTTGATCATCGCCACGGTTGTTGCGCTGGTGTGGGCGAACTCGCCGTGGGGCGGTTCCTACGACAGCTTCTGGCACACCTACATCGATCTGAGCATCGGCGACTTTGAGATCTTCCACGAGACCCTCGTGCACTTTGTCAACGACGCCCTGATGGCCATCTTCTTCTTCGTCGTCGGCCTCGAAATCAAGCGCGAGCTTGTCACCGGTGCGCTGAAGAACCCGCGCGATGCTGTCCTTCCAGCGGTAGCGGCACTGGGAGGAATGGTTTTTCCGGCGCTCATCTTCGCCGTGATGAACCTCGGTAACTCTGAGGGGGTGCAGGGCTGGGGTATCCCCATGGCCACGGACATCGCGTTTGCCATCGGCGTGCTTTCGCTGCTCGGCGACAAGGTGCCGCGCATCCTTGCGGTCTTCCTGCTCACACTTGCGATCGTCGACGACATCGGCGCGATCATCGTGATCGCAATTTTCTATTCCAAGGGCATCTCGTTCACTTGGATGGTCATTGCGTTTGGGATCGCGTTGTTTGTCTGGTTTCTCCGCAAGATCCGGGTCTGGTACTTCCCGATCTACATTGTTGTCGGCACCATCTTCTGGTGGGCAACCTACAAGTCCGGCGTCCATGCGACTATTGCCGGTGTGGTGCTCGGCCTCCTGACACCAGCCACGCCGTTGCAGACCAAGGAACAGGCAAACGGCTTCGCCGACTGGTTGCGGGACAAGGAAGAGGTATTCCTGGTTGACGTGCGTTACGCCAGCTTCCACATCCAGGAGTCGGTGTCGGTTGCTGAGCGGCTCGAATCAGCTCTGCACCCCATTACCAGTTACATCATCATTCCCATCTTTGCGCTCGCCAACGCCGGCGTGGTGCTGAGCAGTGACAAGCTTTCGGCGGCCATGGGTTCTTCGGTCACGTGGGGGGTGATCCTCGGGCTCATTGTCGGCAAGACCGTCGGTATCACCGGCTTCAGTCTTGCCGCTCGCAAACTTGGTCTCGTCGAGTTCCCTCGTGCCCTTACTGTTCCCCGTCTGATTGGTCTGGCCATGGTTGCCGGTATCGGCTTCACCGTGTCGCTCTTCATCGCTGGCCTGGCCTATGACACCGGCGCTTCTGTTGTCGACGAGGCCAAGATCGGTATTCTGCTCGCCTCGGTGGTCGCCGGCGTTGCTGGTGCGCTCATCCTGAGGTGGGCGCTCAATGAAAAGGTGGATCCCGCCTAGGGCTTCCTGTCCGGGGGTAGGGGTGACAGGTCCACCGTGAGGTGGGTCCGGAGCCTGGGACGACTTTGCCAGGGTGAAGGTGTGGTGGGTAGGGCCATGCTCGCGCAAGCTCATCCGGCCGCCGAGTCCGAACGCCGGGTGGTATCACCTCGTCAACATCACGGATCCGGGTCCGATCGACGAAGAAATTCGAGACTGGTTGACGGCGTCGTCCTCTGCTGCTGAGAAGTGAGGAACTCAACCACGGTCGCATCCGCATCAACTCGGGCCTTTCGGGCGATTACGGCGGCGTACCCAGTACCTCTATATACGCGCTGAAAACGGCGTCAAGATGTGCGCCGTTCGGCGCTGGATGTCCGCACCGTTGACGATTCCCAAAAAAATGCGCTTACGCTCAGCCCCGTGGCTAATGCACTTGTAATTGTCGAGTCCCCATCCAAGGCGCGAAAGATCGCGGACTACCTGGGCGAGGGATACACCGTTGAATCTTCCATCGGACACATCCGGGATCTCCCGCGCCGTGCCGCTGAAGTACCCAAGGCGTACAAGGGTGAAAAGTGGGCCAACATCGGCATCGATGTCGATAACGGCTTCAAACCGCTCTATGTCGTGTCGTCGGACAAGACGGCTCACGTGAAAAAACTCAAGGCGCTGATGAAGGACGCCGACGAGCTCTATCTCGCGACAGATAAGGACCGTGAAGGAGAGGCCATTGCCTGGCATCTGCTTGAGGTTCTGAATCCGAAGGAAGGCATCCCGGTCAAGCGGATGGTCTTCACCGAGATCACCGAGAAGGCCATCAAGGAAGCGTTGGACTCGCCGCGAGAGTTGGATCGCCGCCTCGTTGATGCCCAGGAAACCCGTCGCATGCTCGACCGTCTGGTGGGCTACGAAGTCTCGCCCGTACTTTGGAAGAAGGTGGCACCTCGTCTCTCCGCCGGTCGCGTGCAGAGCGTTGCCACCCGCATCGTTGTGCAGCGCGAGCGCGAACGCATGGCGTTCGTGTCCGCCTCCTATTGGGATCTCACCGCTGACTTCTCTCTCCAGCGCAACCCCGCTGCTGGTGAACCAAAGACGTTCTCGGCCAAGCTCATTGAGCTCGACGGCAAGCGCATCGCTTCGGGGCGCGACTTCGGCCAGGACGGCAAGCTCAAAGCCAAGTCTGATGTGACCATCGTCGACGAGAAGACGGCCGTTGCCTATGCCGCCGACATTGACGGCAAGGCTGGTGTGGTGAAGTCGCGCGAATCTCGTCCGTACACCCGCCGTCCTGCTGCACCGTTCATCACGTCAACGTTCCAGCAGGAAGCAAACCGCAAGCTCGGTCTCTCCTCCACCATGGCGATGCGCGCCGCGCAGGGCCTCTACGAAAAAGGCTTCATCACGTACATGCGTACCGACAGCACCACGCTGTCCGATACCGCTGTGAAGGCCGCCCGTGATCTCATCAAGAGCACCTATGGAGAGAAGTTCCTGCCCGACGATGTCCGCGTCTACAGCGGTAAGTCCAAGAACGCTCAGGAAGCGCACGAGGCTATTCGCCCGGCTGGCGACACGTTCACGCCAATCGAAGATGTCGCCAAGGAGACAGTGAAGTCCGAGGCCCAGGTGTATGAGCTGATCTACAAGCGCACGATGGCCTGTCAGATGACCGATGCCACCGGCGAGACCGTCACGGTCCGGGTGGGCGCCACCGGAAGCACGGGCCAGGAGGGCGTCTTCACTGCGTCCGGGACCGTGATTGAACATCAGGGATTCCGCCAGGTCTACATCGAGGAGAAAGCGGCGGACAACACCGACGCCGAAGAGCTCGCTCTCCCCAACGTGGCTGAGGGCAACACGCTCGATGCCGCGAACATCAGCACCGAAGGTCACGACACTTCGCCACCTGCTCGCTACACCGAAGCGTCACTGGTGAAGAAGCTGGAAGAGCTTGAGGTTGGCCGTCCGTCCACGTACGCCTCCATCATGGAGACCATTCAGAACCGTGGTTACGTATGGAAGAAGGGTTCGGCCATGGTGCCAACATTCACGGCATTCTCGGTGATCAACCTGATGGAGAACCACTTCCCGGATCTGGTTGACTACGAGTTCACGGCGCAGATGGAAGAAGACCTGAACGCAATCGCTGACGGTTCCGCAGAAGCGGAGCCGCTTCTCACCAAGTTCTACTTCGGCGAGCCGGACGCGCCCGGCCTCAAGGACAAGGTCTCGAACCGTCTCGGCGAAATCGACGCACGGGGCGTGAACTCCATCCCGATCGGTATGGACAAGGATGGCCAGACTGTGGTTGCCCGTGTAGGCAAGTTCGGTCCCTACGTGGAACGGTCCACTGGCAGGATTGACGAGGAAGGCAGTCCGCTGTACGACCGGGCATCCATCCCCGACGACATCTCGCCGGATGAGTTGACCGTCGCCAAGGCAATTGAGTTCATCGAAGCTCCCGGCGACGACCGCACCCTGGGCGAGGACCCCGAGACCGGTCTGCCCGTATACGTGAAGAACGGTCGCTTCGGCCCGTACGTGCAGCTTGGCGACATGGACGAGGACGACAAGGACTTCAAGCCGCAGCGCTCGTCGCTCTTCAAGACCATGGAGCCCACCACGGTCACGTTCGAACAGGCTCTGCAGCTGCTGAGCCTCCCGCGCACGGTGGGTAATCACCCCGACGACGGTGAACCGATCGTGGTGCAGAACGGCAAGTTCGGTCCGTACCTCACCTGGCACTCGAAGGAACTGCAGGAAGCGTCAAAGAAGGCCGACAGTCGCACGCTTGAATCAGAAGAACTGCTGCTCACCATCACGGTTGATGAATGTGTGGCGCTGCTGAAGGAACCAAAGCGTCGTCGTGGACAGGCTGCGCCGAAGGGCCCGCTGAAGGTTCTTGGCGAAGACCCGTTCTCCGGCGACATCATGGAAGTCAAGGACGGCCGCTTCGGCCCGTACGTGACCGCTGGCGGCGTGAACGCATCACTGCGCAAGGGTGACACGGTGGAAGAGATCACGCCGGAGCGTGCTGGTGAGCTGCTGGAGCTTCGTCGCATCAAGATGGCTGAGCAGGGCAAGACGGTCAAGAAGAAGCCGGCCGCCAAGAAGAAGACGGCAGCAAAGAAGAAGCCAGCCGCCAAGAAGAAGGCTGTCGCGAAGCCGGCGGCCAAAGAGGCAGCGGCGGCCAGGAAGGACTGACGGTCGCATCAGTCGGGTCGGGAGTACCAATGTCAACAGCTGACATGGAAAGCGCGGACGTGTCCGTTGCAATCATCATGGGCAGCCAGTCGGACTGGCCAACCATGAAGCTTGCGGCCAATGTGCTTGACGAGCTTGAGGTCTCCTACGAGACGCGCATCGTGTCGGCTCATCGCACGCCGGATCGGCTGTGGGAGTTCGGTCGCACGGCGGTTGATCGTGGCCTGAAGGTCATCATCGCTGGTGCCGGGGGAGCAGCGCACCTGCCGGGAATGATGGCGTCAAAGACTCGTCTCCCTGTGGTTGGCGTGCCGGTGCAATCCAAAGCCCTGTCGGGTGTGGACAGTCTGTATTCGATTGTGCAAATGCCGAAGGGTTTCCCGGTGGCGACAATGGCAATTGGTGCCGCGGGCGCAGCGAACGCTGGCTTGATGGCTGCGTCGATTCTGGCGGTCAGCGATGCTGCGCTCGGCGACCGCCTTGATGCATGGCGTGCCGCGTTGGCAGCGTCGATCCCCGAAGTTCCCACTGATGACTGAACAGCCCATCCCGACTGCGCTCAAACCAACTGGGCTCAAGCCGGGAGCAACGATCGGCATTCTCGGCGGCGGTCAACTGGGGCGCATGCTGTCCGTTGCCGCGTCACGCCTGGGCTTCATCACGAAGATCTTTGAACCTGGTGCAAATCCGCCTGCCGGGCATGTTGCCGACGCCGTGGTTACTGCTCCGTATGAAGACACCGAAGCGCTGGTGGCCTTCGGGCGCAGCGTGGACGTGGTGACCTATGAGTTCGAGAACGTGCCGAACGAGGCGTTGGACGCCCTGCAGGAAGTGGTGGCGATTCATCCGAATCGCGAAGCACTGGGCACCAGCCAGGACCGCCTGGTGGAGAAGGACTTTCTCTCTGGACTTGGACTGGCGGTTGCTCCCTATGCGGCCGTCGATGACGCCGCCGGCCTCACGGCTGCGCTTGAGGACATTGGAGCGCCCGCAATTCTGAAGTCTCGCAGGCTCGGCTACGACGGCAAGGGGCAGGTGCGCATCAATGATGCGAATGACATCGACGCAGCGGTCCAAGCGCTTGATGGCGTGCCGTCCGTGCTCGAGGGTTTCGTCGATTTCAGCGCGGAGATCTCGGTGATCGCTGCCCGCGGTGGCGACGGTTCGATCGTGTGTTTCGATCCGGGTGAGAACGTGCACCGTGACGGCATTCTCCGAACCACAACGGTGCCAGCCGAGGTGCCAGCCGAGACGGTCGCAGCTGCGGTTGAGATTGCAGAGACGATTGCCGCAGCGTTGGACTACATCGGCGTGCTCGGCGTGGAGTTGTTTGTAACCGAGGCAGGACTCGTGGTGAATGAGATCGCGCCACGGGTACACAACTCCGGTCACTGGACCCAGGACGGTTGCATCGTTGATCAGTTCGAGCAGCATGTGCGGGCCATCACCGGGCTGCCGCTTGGCGACGGTCAACGACACAGCGACATCCGCATGGAGAACCTCATCGGCGACGACATGGATGGCCTCGACTTACTGCTTGCCAATCCGACTGCTGCGGTGCACCTCTACGGCAAAGCCGACGTGCGCGCTGGTCGCAAGATGGCCCACGTGAACCACCTGCTCTGACAAACTCCGATCGCCTGCCCTGATGTCTTTCAGTCTCGTCGCCGGGTGTTCTGGGTGGCGACGAGACCAGCCCCGATCGCGAGTAGCGCGAAACCAATGATCGGTGGGATGGTCGACACGCCGGTGATGGCCAACGAGACCGGACCGGTTGCCTCGGGGGTGGCGCTCACATCGACGGGGGTCATCACGCCGGCCGGCACAAGCACCGGCAACGTTGGGGTGGTCGTGGTTGCCGATGCCGGCGATGAGTGCTCCACAGAAGCTGTGGCAGACGTGGGGGTTGAGATCACTGTCGGCAGGGGACTTGGGGTTGCGCTTGGGATAGTTGTTGCGCGTGGAATTGCAGTTGCTTCGGGACCCGGGGGAAGACAGTCAAAGTTGATGTCCGCGCGGAACTTTGCGATCCGGTGGTCTGCGCCGCTCGCAGTGTCCACGGTCGCCGTGACGTCGTAGATGCCGGCCGGAACGATGGTGCGATCAAGGAAGGTGGGTCCGGTGGTATGCGTGTCCTCGTCGGTGATGAACGGGGCAAGCGTGATGCTCAGCGTCGGGCTGGTGAGCACATAGGTGATCCGATAGGGGCCACCTGCTTCGCTGGTGCACGAAGCGGCAAAGCCTCTTGCGCACGAGTAGGGCACTTTGAGGCGTCGAACCAAGATTTGATCAATGAACAACGGTTCCCCCTCCCCGCGTTTTGCGCACGTCGAGGTGCTCAGGAAAGCGAAGCCCTCTGGACACGTGGCGGTGGTGAAGGCGACGACTGGAGTCGTCGTGAGGTCCGCCGCGAGGCAGACCGTGTCTGCGTTCTGGGCCGTTCGCTGACTTCCTGGCGGGCACTGTCGCGTGGTTCCAGTCGGCTCAACGATCCGACCGACCAGCTCCGGATCAATGCATGTCGAAGGCAGGTCATACACCGGACCTGGCAGCGTCCGTCCGTCCTGGCATGTGTATTGCCTGCGATCGACGCGGGCCACCATCACCGGATCGATTGCCAGGGATCTTGTGCATTGGCGGCCTGACTCGGCAGTCCAGGTCCATGTAGCTGGATCGGTCGGTTCCGATTCGAAGACGTCATCGCATAGTGGGTCGGTCAGGTTCGTAAGGCACCGCCAACCGTCGTCGATGAGCACGCCAGCAGTGCACGATGACCGGATCATCGTGCGATCCCAGGCTGGCAGATCGACCTGGCAGTCGGCTTCGAAGAACGTTCGATACGCAGCGGTGCTGGTTCGCGTTGTGCCAGCCGGGCAGACGGACGCATCCTGAACAAAAGTTGCCGGCTTCAGGACAGGGTGGAGGCAGTGCGAGTCGATCGGTACAAGGTTTCGTGCGGCATCAGGGCAGGTCTCGGTCAGAACCGGGTCCACCAGTTCCCCAGCGGAGGTGACGCAGACATTCGTCGACGTCATGACAGCTCTGAAAGGGCACCCGGCGGTGAGGATTGGGGGCATGCGTTCAGAGACGCCGGAATCGCACTGACTCTCGGGCCCTGTGCCTATCTGGTCTCCCGAGGGGCAGACGTAGCCGGTGCCGTTCCGGATGCGGTGGCTGGAGGGGCCACACAATTCGCTGGGTTTGGGAACGCGACGTACGGCAATGCACACCCGAACGATGCCCATTCGCCGCATTGGAACGTTCCGTTGACCTCGCTCGGTAAGCCCACCCGACTATCGGCGCATACCGCGTGGTTGTACTGCGCTTCGAACCTCTTCTCGCAGAGCACGTCGCTCTCGGTCACGACCGAACCGGTCGGACAAACGGCGATAGATATGGGTTCGATGCAGTGCAGTTCTTCGTCGCCTGGGCTATTCAGCTCCTCCGTTGGGCTTTCGCAAGACGACACGGATTCGAAGGGAACGACGACGCCTGGCCAGCACAGCGAGGGGTCTCGGGCGGCCCCTTGCGCCGCTTGCGTGCCCGTCGGGCAAATGTAATCGAGGGCCCGAATTGACGGCGCCCCATCGATGGTCAGGTAGCACAGAGGTGTGCTGACGGGCGTAGATACTACAACGCCTCCTTGTGGGCACCCGTACCACCGGCTCACAAACTCGGCAGTCGGGTCATCACTATTGGCTGCAGCTTCGTTGTCCTCGGATGCCGCTGACGGCGCGAAGAAGATCAGCGCACTCACCATCGCAAGGGCAATCATGTAGAGACCGGTTCGAGATCGCATCGAGAACAGGTTGGCACAGTTGTTTTGGATCGCGCCGATAATCCCGGTGACAGCTGTCCCAACCGTTCGCGCTTCGGCTTTCGAGCGTCGGACGCCTACCCTTGAGATGTGGTGGAACCTGTAGAACCGTCGGACCCGTCGGTCCATGAGGAAGAGTTCCTGGGCGATTCCGCGCACGCGCCCCTGGATCCGGGAAAGCTCTGGGCAACTCTGGAGCGGCGTATCTTCGCCACGAACGAGTTCTTCCGTCTGTGGGTTGCCCAGGTCATCACGTCGATCGGAAACTGGCTGTTCTTCTTCGCCATGATCGTGACGGCAACTCGGGTTGGCGGCGACTTCGCCAGCGCCTCGGTTGGCTTCGTGGTGGCGGCGCGACTGGTGCCGGGGTTGCTCTTCAGCCAGGTGGCGGGGGTGCTCGCCGATCGGTGGGATCGGCGCAAGCTGATGGTGATCACCGATGTGTGCAGGGCACTGGTCGTGTTGACCGTCCCGTTCATTGACCACGTCTGGCAGCTTGTCGTGGTCTCGCTCGTGATGGAGCTGTTCACGCTTCTGTGGATTCCTGCGAAGGAGGCGTCTGTTCCGAACCTCGTCCCAAAGAGCCACCTGACCACCGCGAACTCGTTGGCGGTTGTCGCCACCTACGGCACAATCGCCGTGGCAGCGGTCATCCTCCTCGGCCTCGCTGCCGGCGCCGCTCGACTCGAAGTGTTTGGCTGGGCCGAGGTCCTGCGGATCGATGAGACATCGCTCAGCTTCTATGTGGACGCGGGGACGTATCTCATGTCGGCACTCCTCATCTCAACGTTGGCCATTCGCGGCCCGGCCACCTCAACGTCGGTCGATGCAAACAAGGCCTCGGTGCGTGAGAGCTTCAGTCGTCTCGCAGATGGCTGGCGTCTCATTCTTGAAGACCGAATTGTTCGGTCGGTCAATGTTGGTCTTGCAGCTGGTCTGATCGGTGGAGGCATGGTGGTCCCGCTTGGAAGTGAGTACGCAGCCGAGGTACTCGGAGCCGGGGAACGGGGCTATTTCGGAATGGTGGCCGGTCTCGGGCTTGGGGCCGCGGGCGGTGTGGTGGTCGTCTCGATGCTGCAGGAGCGTCTCCGTAAGCGTGCGGTCTTCGTCACGTCCCTGTTCGCCACCGGTGTCGCACTGCTCGTTGCGGCGTCGCTTGGATCGCTCACCGCGGTGATTATTGCGCTCGTCACGATGGGTTTCTTTGCCGGGCCGGTCTATGTGGTTGGGTTCACCCTCCTGCACGAACAGGTGCAGGACGAGTTCCGCGGTCGGATCTTCGCCGCGCTCTACGCTCTGGTGCAGATCAGTGCGCTGATTGCTCTGGTCATCGGACCGTTCTTCGCAGAAGCCGCTGGCGGAATCTCGTCGGCACTTCTGGATGGGTCGGTGCCCATATTCGGTTTTGCGTATGCGTTGCCGGGTGAACGTCTCGCCTTGTGGTTTGGAGCGCTGATCATCATTGCGGCCTCTGTGCTCGCACTCGTTTCGCTTGGGATGTCGTCCCGGGCATCGTTGAAAGCAGTGAAGTAGTTGAGCGAAAAGTCCGGTGGTGCAGGCCAAGGCAGTTTCGTGGTGTTTGAAGGTGGCGAAGGGTCAGGCAAATCCACCCAGGCCCGTCGTCTTGCCGAGCG
>Ga0079202_10000568_pt1 | contig 12499 bp, 13 predicted proteins | sample PorBlaBluebeHill_FD_68601 | JGI IMG/M metagenome (GOLD analysis project Ga0079202, IMG submission 68601) | Marine algae microbial communities from Blueberry Hill - Blueberry Hill, Maine | ecosystem: Host-associated > Algae > Red algae > Blade | place: USA: Blueberry Hill, Maine
GGCCACTTGCTGACCTAAATATCATTCCTGCAACGGGTCATGCGGCGAGTGAAGCCGGCATCGTTAGCGCCTTAATCGAAGCGGGTAATGGTATGTTAGAAAAGCTCAAGGATGACAAGAGCTAGCAATGATAGGGTTAATACAACGCGTTCGTTCTGCGCAGGTGGATGTCGATGGGCAATCCATTGGTCAAATTAATCAAGGTATTCTCTTACTGCTTGGTGTGCAACGGGAAGACACACAGCAGCTTGCGGACAAACTGCTGCACAAAGTCATTAACTACCGAATATTTGAAGATGACGATGGAAAAATGAATCAGTCACTTCTGAACATCGGAGGCGAGCTGTTAGTGGTTTCGCAATTCACATTACCGGCGGATACTCGCAAAGGGTTACGGCCTAGTTTTACGCCTGCCGCGCCTCCAGCGCTGGGACTAGAGCTTTATAATTATTTTATTGAGCAGGCTAACACGGCTATCGAGTCAGCTATTCAAACTGGTGAGTTTGGGGCAGATATGCAAGTTAGCCTAATTAATGATGGACCGGTTACGTTTTGGTTGGAAGTATAAATATCAACCAAAACGAATCGCCATAACTAACTTCAAAAAGCCACCATCAACTTAAGGACGCACGTAGGCGTAACCTTGCTCTTGTAACTCCATAATCTGTGCCACACCCGCCTTAACCGTAGCAACGCCTTCGAGTAACTTTGGCTTTTTGCCTGATTTCGCTTCCATCTTCGCCATCGTATTTCCGCACGCGCTGAACGTAATATCTTGCTGAGCCAAACTGGTGATACGATCGACCGACTTACTTTTTGTCGTCAGCATATTCAAACCCGGCCCGTAAGCAACGATCTCAATTGCGATGTTATCAACACCATAATGCTTCTGAAGATTCACTGCATTATTTAGTGCAATTGTCTGCGTTCGTGGGTCGTCTGTACTCACTTGAATCACAATTTTGTGTTCGGTCACTTCTGCAGCTTTGTGCGAAGCGGCCATCGAGACCATGCTAATCGCAAATGCCAACCCTAAAGTCACAACAGCGCCAATTACTTTGATATTCATATTCCTCTCCTATGATAGTTAACCGCAAGAACAATCCGGATCTATCCGAGACCGTCAAGCTTCTCGATAAGAATACTTTAGAGAAAACTAAATATCTACATTCATTCTAATGCGACAAAACCAAGTGTTTAAGGTCTAACGTAAGACCAGCCTTGCTCTTGTAACTCAATAATTCGCGCTACTCCAGTTTTGACATTACCCACACCATCAATTACTTCAGGTTTTTTACCCGTGGCTTCAGCAATGGTGTTGATGGTATTTCCGCAGGCAGTAAACACAACATCTGACTGCATTAAACTAGTAATTCGCTGCATGACTCGGCTTTCGCTAGTAACCATGTGCAGACCTGGGCCATAAGCGATTACTTCGATTTCTATATTATCGATACCGTAGTGCTTTTGCAGATTCACAATATTGCTTAGCGCCTGATCCTGAGTCTTCGGGTCATCCGTATTGATTTGGATAATTAAGCGATGTTCACCATCAAAGTCATTAGAATTCTCTGCAAAGCTTGTCGCGATGCTGGCTAGAAGCGTCAGGCAAATCACAAGTAAGCCTGAACTAATCATTTTAAAGTTCATGGGGTATTTCCTCTTAACAGTATTAAAGTAAATCAATGAAATGATGCTGTTTCAAAAACAGCTCTATTACGATCATAATACGGCATAGATCTAAAATGATTATCCTATCTCCCTAGGAAAACTCACCCCCGCAAAGGTGATATAGACCTGCTCGACTAATTGGGTGTATAAAATGAACCATAACGCAGTTTAGTATCTAACTAATCTCTACCGGATTTAGGTTAAAAACATATTTATGAAAATATTAAGTATTTTATTGCTGTTTATTATCGTGCCGATGGCTAGCATTGCCTCTGCCGATTCTCACAGCAGCTCAGAGTCGACAGAAGCCGCAGTCGAAACCCCTGATACTAAAAGTAACGACAAATCTGAAACAACAGATGCAAAGGACAATGCAGTAAAACTCCCGCTTAAGAAAGAAACTGATTCCGCTACAGAAGAAACATCGTCTGAAGCTAAATCATCTAGTGAAGCGGATGAAGAAGAGGAAGACGACGAACTAGATGAAGATGACTGCTAGGCAGTTTGACCAATTTTATTGAGAAGTGTTCTTAGACTGGGTTTAATACCCTTATTCAAAAGCAAGTATGTTCTGGAGGAACATCTATGAGAAACATCAAAAAACTAACAACGATTACTGCAATGGTACTAAGCTTGGGTTTAGGCTTTGCAGGTTCTGCATCGGCTGATAGTCATGGCGGCAAGCCAGTTGGTATCACGCCTGACCTAATGAGCATCACCGTCAAGCACAACGGTAAAGACGTAGAAATTAAGCGTAACCAAGACAACGATGCAGTGGTTATCCCTGCATTTGCTAAGACCTCACGTGCTTGCCCACCTTTCTGCATCCAGCCAATGGAAGTAGCGCCTGGCGTTCAAACGCTTGGGGAAGCTGAAGTCATTGATTACATTGCAAAGATGTCTGCTGGCGATAGCTCGATCTTCCTTGGAGATTCTCGTACGCCAGATTGGGTTGCTAAAGGCACGATTCCTGGTGCGATCAATGTTTCTTGGAAGAGTTTAGTCCCTGCTCAAGGTGCGACAACTGAAGGTATTATCAAGGTTATGTCTGATCACTTCGGCGTAAAGCTTAAAGGTGATTCTGATTCTATGGACGTGAATGAAGCGATTACAGACGGCGATACGTCCGGTGTATTTGACTACTCAAGCGCTAAGACACTAGTACTATTCTGCAACGGCATGTGGTGTGGACAGTCTCCTGCCAGTATCAGAACATTGCTAAAGTATGGCTATCCAGCTGAGAAGATTAAGTACTTCCGTGGTGGTATGCAGACTTGGGAAATTCTTGGCTTATCGACTGCTAAACCGTAACGTTCAAATATCTTCCTAGAACGTTTAGCTGAAACGTTTTCTAAGTAGCAAAAAGCCCGATCAGTATTACTCTGACCGGGCTTTTTTAGCTTCTGAATTCTGCTTTTAATGTCAATACCAGCAGCCCTTGCTGGATATTGATCGTTTCAGTTGGAATAGTTATGGTTAAAAAATACCATTAACAATAATGAGTAAGATATACAGCCCCAACATAACAACCATCGGTGATAAATCCATCATACCCACCGGCGGTAGCTTCCTACGCACAGGATTTACCAATGGTCCTACTAAACTATTAATCAGGGGAGCAACCGGATTGCCATGCGCGCTACCGATCCAACTAATCACCGCCATGATGATCAAGGCAATAATATAAATCCAAATCACACCAACAATCACTTCTTTGAGTGAAAACGCTAGAATACCAACAACGCTCAAACCTGCGCCCATTAATGAAAAAATGATAATCGATTTGGTGACGGTTAATACATAAGCCGCAACGACTGCTGCCGTATCCAGTTTGCCTAACGCAGGCACAAAACGCCTTAACGGAACCAGCACTGGATTAGTAATTTTCACCAAAAACTGCGACAAAGGGTTATAAAAATCTGCTTTCGCAAAACCTAATAAGAAACGAATAATAATCGCGCCTATATACAGCGAAAACAATGTTTCACAGAGAAACAGCAGAATTTGTTGAATGACTGACATAACAGATTATCCTTATGATTGTTCAATAGCGGGTTTAGACCCACTCAATACTATTGAGCGTTGTGCGGCCGCTTTCAATGCCGTATCGAATGTGGCTTCTAAACCAGCGGCTTGAAGCTGTGCAATTGCAGCTTCAGTCGTTCCGCCTGGTGAGGTCACATTTCTGCGAAGTTCACCCGCGCTTTCAGGGCTTTCTATGGCTAATTTAGCCGCGCCAAGAGCCGTTTGTTGTACCAAAATTCGCGCCTCCTGAGGCGTTAAACCAAAGCCTTCGGCTGACGCCTGCATTGCTTCCATTACCAAGAAGAAATAAGCGGGGCCAGAGCCAGAAACAGCGGTCACAGCATGCAGCTTTTCTTCATCGTCGAACCAAAGCACTATGCCCACTGCGCGCATGATGTTTTCTGCCAAGCTGCGCTGCCCTTCACTGACTCGGGAGTTGGCGTATAAACCCGTCATACCTACCTGAACAAGCGCTGGAGTATTAGGCATGCAGCGTACCACCGGCAGTAGACCACCCAACCATCGATTGAGATTAAACTCACTCACACCCGCTGCTACTGAAATAATCAAAGGCTTATTTTCCTGAATTGAAGCCTCTATGCCCTCACAAACCTTTTGCATAATTTGTGGTTTAACGGCGAGCACAACAATATCAGCCCCATTGATTGCCGCATGATTATCTGTTGTTGCGCGACAAACCGACCATCTGCCACGGATGATATCCAGCTGCTCTTCATTAGGGTCAGAGACAGTAATGTCAACCGCAGCATTGTTTTCAACCATCCCTGCCACTAGGCTGCGTGCCATATTGCCGGCACCGATGAAGGTGACTTTTGTTTTGTTTGGTGTTGTCATCTCGAGAACTAACCCTCCTAAATAATTGCTTTAATCAAACTGGCCGACTGCCAAATATCGCTGTACCAATCCTAACTATCGTTGCGCCTTCTGCAATTGCTGCGTCCATATCGCCACTCATACCCATTGATAAAGTATCTAGCTGATAGCTTGCTTCATTGAGTTTTGCCTGAGCGTTAGCCAATAAAGCAAAGTTCGTCCGCTGTTTTTCAGTATCATCGGTTGACTCTGGAATCGCCATTAAGCCGCGTAGTTTCAAGTTTGGCAAACCAGTAACCGCTTTAGCCAGAGCTTCCACTTCATCCAAGCCTACGCCAGCTTTACTAGACTCCTGATTCACATTTATCTGCAAACAAACATTAAGCGGCGGCAAACTCGTCGGTCGTTGCTCACTCAAGCGACGCGCGATTTTTAAACGATCGACTGCATGTACCCAGCTGGCCACAGCAGCAACGTCTTTAGTCTTATTAGATTGCAGCGGCCCTATAAAATGCCACTCAATATCAAGATCAGCTAATAATTGAGACTTCTCTGACATCTCCTGCACATAGTTTTCACCAAACGCGCGCTGCCCCATCGCATACGCTTCGCGAATTAAATCACTACTATGTCGCTTGCTCACAGCCAATAACTGAACGCTCTCTGACTGCCGCTTTGCAGCAGCGCACGATTGGGCAATCTCGTTGCCAATTATCTGAAGGTTATGACGAATTTTAGACATTTATGATACGGTCGATTTATATTCTTAATAATAAAAAAACTACATCATGGATATTACACAACTGCTGGCATTTTCGGTAAAGAATAACGCGTCTGACTTACATATTTCAGCGGGCCAACCACCTATTATCCGTGTGGACGGCGACATGCGACGTGTCAATCTTCCAGTGCTGGAGCATAAAGATGTTCACAGCATGGTGTATGACATTATGAATGACAAGCAGCGTAAAGATTATGAAGAGTATTGGGAAACTGACTTCTCTTTTGAAATCCCGGGAGTGGCTCGCTTTCGTGTTAATGCATTTAACCAAAACCGTGGTGCAGCCGCAGTATTCAGAACGATTCCTAGCAAAATCATGAGCTTGGAAGACCTGAACTGCCCGCCTATATTCAAGAAAATCACTGATAATCCACGTGGCTTGGTTCTAGTAACTGGCCCTACCGGCTCTGGTAAATCAACCACGCTAGCCGCGATGGTCGACTATAAAAACCGTAATGAATACGGCCACATTCTAACACTGGAAGATCCGATTGAATTTGTTCACGAGAGCAAGAAATGCCTGATCAACCAACGTGAGGTGCATCGAGATACACAAAGTTTTGAAGCGTCACTTCGATCAGCGTTACGTGAAGATCCCGATACTATTCTGGTTGGAGAATTGCGTGACTTGGAGACGATTCGCTTGGCACTCACCGCTGCTGAGACCGGTCACTTAGTCTTCGGAACATTGCACACCACCAGCGCACCTAAAACCATTGACCGTATTGTCGATGTATTTCCTGCAGCCGAAAAAGAAATGATTCGTTCAATGATCTCAGAATCGTTGCAAGCAATTATCTCGCAGACGTTGCTAAAGAAAACCGGCGGTGGTCGTGTCGCAGCCCATGAAATTTTGATTGGTACACGCGCAATTCGCTCGATGATTCGTGAAAATAAGATTGCACAAATGAAATCAACATTGCAAACCAGCGCAGGCGAAGGTATGCAGACATTAGATCAATCCTTGCAAAAACTCATGTCGCAGGGCCAGATTTCTCGCGAAGTTGCAATGTCAAAAGCAGATAGTGCAGCAGCGATTTAATAAAGCATTATTGTCTAGCGCCAATGTTGCGTAAGCGTCGGTACAGATAAGGTGTTCTATTATTCATCACTATGCGATAGATGAAACATCTCCATAAAATAAAAATGATAAGCAATAGAGTTTCTCAAGGGGGCCTCCATGGATAAAGAGAGTGCTATGGCGTACGTGCATAATCTGCTACGTAACGTCTTGAAATTAAAAGGGTCTGATTTATTCGTGACGGCTGGTGCGCCACCTAGCGCCAAAATTAATGGTTCGATGAAACATTTATCTGGTCAGCCGCTATCTGAAGATCAGTCACGCATGCTAGTACGTTCCATCATGAACGATAAGCAAATGCGTAATTTTGAAGAACATATGGAGGGTAACTTTTCGATCAGCCTACCAGGTTCTGACCGGTTTCGTGTGAATGCATTTACCCAGCGTGGCTGCTCGGGGATGGTGTTACGACATATTCCTGGCACTATCCCTGGCTTTAAAGAGCTTGGCGTTCCACCCATCCTTAAAGACATCACCATGACAACGCGTGGTTTAGTGATAATGGTTGGCGCAACCGGCTCGGGTAAATCGACGACCCTAGCAGCCATGGTCGACCTACGGAATGAGGCCACTTACGGGCACATCATCACCATCGAGGACCCTATCGAATTTACCCACGAACACAAAAACTGCCTAATCACTCAGCGAGAAGTAGGTCTGGATACCGCAAACTACGAAATCGCCATGAAGAACACTTTGCGTCAAGCACCTGATGTGATTTTATTGGGTGAGGTGCGCGACCGGGAGTCCATGGAATATGCCATTGCTTACGCAGAAACAGGCCACCTTTGCCTGACTACTTTACACGCTAATAGTACTAACCAAGCCATTGACCGAATCATCAACTTTTTCCCAGATGAGCGCCGCGAACAGCTATTAATGGATTTATCACTTAATTTAAAAGCCGTAGTTTCTCAGCGTCTAACGCGTAAAAAAGATGGCAAGGGCCGTTTTCCAGCAGTCGAAGTATTGATCAATACACCCATGATGGCGGACCTAATACTTAAAGGCGATGTGTCCGGCATGAAAGAACTCATGGCCAAGTCTAACCAACTAGGTATGTGCACCTTCGACCAAGCTCTATTCCACATGATAGACGCTGGAATGATCAGCGTTCAGGAAGGTATGAGAAACGCTGATTCGATCAATGATCTACGTCTAAAACTAAAACTCGGCAGCCGAAATTCAAAGAAAGAAGACTTCTTTAAGGGTGCGGATAAAATTTCAATTGAAGAACTTTACGATGAGGCCGCAGAATGAGCGACAACAAACACCAAGTAAACGCGTTTCTAGCTGCCATGGTGAAGCATGAAGCCTCTGATCTCTACCTAACTACTGGTGCAAGGGCCTCAATTAAGGTTCAGGGCGGTTTTAAGCACCTGACCAAAGAAGCGCTGCCACCCGGCATGGTGGAAACACTGGCTCAAGGCCTACTCAATGATGAAGAGTGGGAAGGCTTTAAAAGTTCCAAAGAGATCAATAAGGGACTGACCATACGTGATGTAGGTCGTTTCCGCCTAAATGCTTATCACCAGCGCGGTGAGGTATCGATGGTTATTCGCCATGTGCGTTCTGATATTATGACACCTGAGTCACTAGGTTTACCGGAAGTACTAAAAGAGCTGGTGATGAAGAAAGACGGGCTGGTGCTTTTTGTAGGTTCAACCGGTGCGGGTAAGTCGACTTCCATGGCCTCGCTTATTCAATATAGAAACGAACGGCATGCCGGACATATATTGACGATTGAAGATCCTATTGAATTTGTTTTCTCACACGACAAATCAATCATTGGTCAGCGCGAAGTCGGTTTTGATACATTGTCTTATAAAAATGCGATGCGCGAAGCGATGCGTGAAGCACCCGATGTAGTTATGGTGGGAGAGGTACGTGACACTGAAACCGTTGATGCTGCTATGGGTTTTGCTGATACCGGCCATTTAGTTATCACCACGCTGCACGCGACCAATACGACTCAGGCCTTAGACCGCTTGCTATACCTTTTCCCGGCAGAACAGCGGGAACGTATTCTGATGGATCTATCACTTAACCTGCGCGGCATTGTTGCTCAACGTCTAATACCGGACGTACACGGCAAACGCGTTCTCGCCAGCGAAGTACTCATCAACACACCATTTGTAGCTGAAGTCATACGCAAGGGTGCAACGCACGAACTAAATGATTTAATTGAAAAAGGCTCGACAGACGGCATGCATACTTTCGACCAGTCACTGATCAAACACTGTTTGGAAGGTCGCATCACCAAAGAAGCCGCAATGGAAAATGCCACCTCTAAGAACAATCTGGAGTGGCGACTGAATTTTGAACAAAAGCCTAGCTCAGACGACAAAGATAAAGTAGCCTTGCCTGCTGGATCGGCACTGCCAGAATTAGAACATTAATCATAATAATTAGACTAATATAACAGGGGATAAAACAATGAAGAAGCTTTCAATGATTGTAATGGTTTGCAGTTTTCTAGTACTAACAGGCTGTAGCGCACAACAAGTCGCTTCAAATTCATTAGGCGTTGTTGGAACCGTTGCCGCAGCTGCCGCAGGAACTGCAGGTGCGGTCGCCGGGACCGCCGCTGCCGGCCCAATTGGTGGAGCTGCGGGTGCAGCATTGGGTAGTGCATTAGTCGGGATGATATTTTAATAGAACTTTCGTCTGTAGGGACTATCAAATCGGCAACTAAAGTCTGATACAATCGGCGCTTAACGTACCGGAATAAGCTATGTACCGCGACGATAATTACTATAATACAATTCTAAAATATGGGCACATTCACTATCACACCGCGGGTATGCCCACATGAAAGAACCACATAACGATCTCCACACAGATCCTAAAGAACTCTTTCAGCAAGCTGAAGCTTCCCGCAAGGAAAGCCTGTCAGTTGATGCCCAAAAACAATATCAGCAAACGATTCGTCTAACCAACGAACGCACCCTTGAACGAGGCGAGTCAAGGGCGAAGCGAGCGCGAACAGAAAGAATCCGTTTAAGAAAAAGCCTCTACGCCTTTTTTATCCTTCCGCTAATGTTTGCAGGGATTGCCTTTTCTGTTTTTCGGGCAGTCAGCTATGACTTTGAGCGAAAAAAAGCCGAAACCGACCCTAAATCGTTTGCCTTTGTGGAATGGCTTGTGCTTCAACAGGCACGCGAGTTAATGGACAATATTGTCGCTGCAAACCCTGAACTCAGCTTTGATTTTAGCCGGTCGACTTCAGCGATGAGTCCTACTGAAGCCTTGCAATCTATGATGGGCTCAAAGATGCAGGATCGGATTAAAGCACTCGGCGAGAAGAGCCAATCAGCCGCAGGAGAAGATGGCGAGGGCGGAAAGCCCAGTTTTAGTTGCAGTGTTGATCGCATCAAGCAATGTTCAGCTGATGCAGTACCCACCGCTCCCGGTGCAAGACGTGAAGATATTAACTTATTAGTACGCTCATACCGAACCGTTCTGAACAATGAAAAGGATTGCGGTAAAATCACAGCAGCGATTACTTCACTGGGCAATAAAGTGCAGTGGCGCAGTTCAGAAAAAAACATCAAAGCAGAATTGGAGCATCTCGCTCTAAGTTGTTATGCCCGTAGCAAAGATCATCAAAAAACCATCGAGCAGGCCAAGCGCTTGCAATGCACTGGCGATGTGAGCTTCATAAACACCAGCTATTGGTACCTAACTGCCAGCCATGCACACCTCGGCGAGACCAGCAAAGCTGCACAGATGTACACCTGTTTTAAAGAAACCGTCGATCACCTTGCTAAGTACGAATTTACACCATCAGGTATCGCATCGAGACGACGAGAATCAGGCGCGTTGGCGTGGCTATACTTCAATGACCTTGATACAGCGGTAAGTGAACTGGAGGCCGCTCGCAGGATTCTCAAAACTGCAAAAATGCAATCTCCTCAACTCAAGTTTGTAGCATCGGAAATTGATTTGGATTTAATGGAAACCTACGTAACTGCCAATATTGATGAGCCGACGTTCACCGCGCTGCATGAAGATATCAATACCAGCGGACTGTTAACGGACGGTTACAAACAGATCAAAGACACACTGGCAGGCATCTATTACTTGCAGAACCGCAACAATGCTCAAGCTTCGATTGCACTTAATAATGTGGCCACTCGCTTTAAACATCTTCCTGAGTATATTTGCAGTTGGGATTGGTCTGGCTTCAAGCGGGGGCTGGCCGACTCGATTAAAGATCCAATTGCCAGAGAAAAAGCCGATCAATTGGTCGTAGCAACCAATTGTTACGTGCCTCAGACTATTGAAGAACGCATTGCAAAAGTTGCTAATGTGCTGCAATGGTTAAGACGGTAATTAATTATGATGGATAGCATCCTACTAAAACTCATCGAACAAAACGCCGATAATAAAAATCTTGATGCTATGGAAGCGGATAGCTTCGAGCAACCCAGTTTCTACTCATCATGGATTTCGCCTGTGCGTTCGTTATTGGCTATGCGTTATCTCAAACACAAAACCTACGTGCTTGAAGGGTTTACTGAGCAAGGTATTTACCCTGTGCACCGCCCTGAATATGTTCTGGCACTCAAAGAAAGGATCCAGAAAAGGGCGTGGTTCGCTTGGCTAAGAAGACCAGATTATTGGCTTTTCCCTTTGACCAGTATTGTGTTTTATCCTGTTCTAATCGCTGGATTAATTTTTGGTAGCTGGCATCTCCATCATTGGCAAATCAGTAAAAATATGGCGTTAGCTTTAGCCGACCGCATGCCTTATTACAGTGAATTACTGCATCGGGCACAAGTCACCAAACAGAATCAACGCTTCGATCTCATGGAGAAGTACCTAGCTGAGGCCAAACAAGAAAGGAATAACATCATTAGCTTGGTTCCTGATAAAGGGGATGTGCACCAGCAACTACGTTTAGCGTTAGATAGCATGCTAAACGAAGCGATAACTAACCCTGAGATCATGGTTTACTTTAAAAACCTGAACACTGAAATGGACAAGCAAAAGCTGCCGTTCTATATGTCACCAAAGCTATTTAGTGTTTTGTGTAGCAGCTTTGCTCCTGAGCAGAACGCTCAAAAAGTTGACATGATCACCACCCTTCAGCGTCTATTAGAAGGGAAGAAGGCTAACAATGAAAAACCAATGTGTCGCACCGGCATCATTACCGTATACAAAGTACAAGATCGACGAGCATTGGAATATCAGTTACCCGAGAGTATTCTCGAAACAGATGAAAAGTCGCTGAAAGTTGACAGCGAAAGGCTTGAGGTAGTTAGCAATAACTCCGAAGAACTGCCTTTATTTCACGTAACACGCGCAGACAGAGTGCCGGCTGCTGACGGTGCGCTCGGTCTGACCTTTAAAAGTCAGGGCATTGGTTCGATTATATTGCTGGATCAGATCAAGCGATTTGCAGAGCAGTCTGTGCTACCTGCGCTAACGTTTCAGGGTCGCAGCTTTATCATTCCGTATTGGCTACAGGGCTATTACGACATAGAAGAAAGTATCACTAAGAATTATAAATCGGATTTGACCGACCTCTTCTCCGATCCAGAATCACTGCAACTCTTACGTGAGGCGGCAAAAGAAATGCTGCTGGATCAGAAACATCTAGCGGCCTCACGAATGCAGCAAACCTTACAGCGATCCACACCTGGCGACCAAGCCTCAGTGGGTTTACTCGGCGGTAGCCTAGATGCATTGAGTGCCATGATGACTGAAGAGAGCGAGGATAAAAAGCCTGCTCAGGAAGCCGCAAAGATTGAAATTGATGCACTCATGGACAGCTTACTGCCAAGCATCGAGTACCATGAAGCGTATCATCAAATCGTAAAAGATGAATGGACGGAACCGTCTTGGGTACCCACCAAGTTTGCCAAACTAAGCGAACAAGGAATCGAGGCTAGTCTTGAAGAATTAGGCGCCTACTTAACTCAACTGGTTTACACTGATACTGGCCATAAAATATGGCTAACTAAGCTATTGCTGTTCTCTCTTAACTCAATGACCCAAGATCAACCAGAATATTATGCCTCTTCCATTATCTTCTCAGCAATGCGTGATCATTACTTGATGCAAGACATTGAAGTGAATTTTGAACTATCAGTCGAAGAGAA
>Ga0079202_10000575_pt1 | contig 12480 bp, 13 predicted proteins | sample PorBlaBluebeHill_FD_68601 | JGI IMG/M metagenome (GOLD analysis project Ga0079202, IMG submission 68601) | Marine algae microbial communities from Blueberry Hill - Blueberry Hill, Maine | ecosystem: Host-associated > Algae > Red algae > Blade | place: USA: Blueberry Hill, Maine
CATTATTAGGGAAGATTAAGTTTAAGACTAATTTTAAGTTTAAGGCTTATCTAAATATGATAGGCTCATGGACTCAATTAAACTCTGAAAACAAATTTCAGACTTGACTCTGAGCCACAATCGATCTCAAATAATTCAAACTTATTATAATTATTTCAATATGTGGTCGTAGGGGACAGCACCCCTATAATTGTCTATAAAACAGACACTTCCACTCAATATTCATTAACTTAATAGTCTAATTCAAGGCCTATGTTAGTTCGAAGTGTACTCTATTCAATTTTCATTCCCTGTTTTTCCATCACATTAAGTGCAGATTCCATTTACGAGAGTCAACGGTTTGAGATGATGGACTGTGTGGATATTGATACTACTATTTGCTCTGGAGAGGTCTTTGAGTTCGAAAGTCAGACTTTTGATGAGACTGGTACTTATTCTTTGACAAGTAACAATTGTGATGGGATGTTTACATTGAGTCTTACTGTCACTCCTAAGCCTGCGGATGAGGTTACTAATGCAGAAATGTGTGAAGGACAAATATATGTAGTCGCTCCTGGTGTAGAGATTACTGAATCTGTAATCTATAGAATTGAAAATGATGGTTGTACTGCTGATGATGTTCTTAACCTCACAGTAATACCGAAGCCAGATGATGTTATCACTAATGTCACAATTTGTGAAGGCCAATCATATTATTGGTATGTAACTGGAGAAATTTATACTGTATCAGGTATTTACCTGTTCACCTCTCATATTTGCGAAGCAGATGAAATTCTAATTCTAACTATTCCTATTACAGGGTCTCAGCCACCAGAAGCATGCTTTGGAGAAGTTGAGTATGATGAAACTACGTGTCTTTGGGATGTGGAAGGCTACTACCCTGTTCCATATACAGAATGTTATGAAACTGCATTTATAGATCCGACAACTTGTCTATGGGTAGTGACTGGTGAGATACCAGAGGAACCTGTAGTTGAATGCTATGAAACTCCTACCTTTAATAATCTAAATTGCTCATGGGAGGTGAATGGACAATTACCCTCTGAGCCTCCTACTCATTGTTGGCAAATTGCACAGTTTAATGAGACATCTTGTCTTTGGGATAGTATTGGGGTTATGCCTACAAATCCTTATCCAGGATGCTATATATTTAATGAAGAAGACTGCCAATGGCAACCAGAAGGTATTCCCGATATTAATGATATACAAGAGTGTAACCAGATTATCAATATTCTTGATGATTGTATGTGGGAGATTATTGGGGGAGAAATGTGTAACTATGTCACGGGCGAAATCACTTTAGATCAGAACTTAGATGGTTGTGATCTCAATGACCCAAGTGTTGCAAATGCAAATATTCACAATGCATTTTACTCTACCTTTTCTAGCACTTCTGGTAGATATTCGTTGCATACAGATTTAGATAGTATGATCATTGGGATTGATTCAACAAGATGCGATATCATCTATCCAAAAGATACCATCATCTACTTTGATGATTCAAATGTGCAGACACTTGACTTCTGCCTTCCAAGCATATCAATCTCTGACGCAAGACTTGCCCTCTGTCCACTAGCTGGTAATCCAAATGGATATTTTATAATGATCAACAATTATGGGGCAATACCTATCTCTGGAGAGGTGACTCTCCAAGCTGAACAGACTCTGATAGACTCTAGTGTGCCTCCTGTTACATCAGAGCTAGATAATTTATTTACTTGGGAATTCGAGGAAATAGAACCCTATGGTGAAATGAGAATAGAGTTCATTCTATCTTTTGACGAATCATTAATGATAGGAGATCAAGTCGCAATGATTGCAACTGTAACGATCGACCAATTAGATAAGAACCTTGTTAATAATGAAATTATAAAAACTAAAACCATCAATTCATTGACATCAAATCTCAATACTACAGCATTAGTCCAAGGCAGTCCATTGCCTCCAAGTGCTATAGGTGAGTATGTAGACCTAGTCATCATATTTGAGAATGAAGAGAGTAAGGGATTCACTAATTCTATTGTTTTGAGAGACACGTTGAACACTGATTTCTTTGATGTTACTTCATTCGAGCCTTTACTCTTTAGTCATGAGTGTACTGTAGATCTCTGTGACGGTAATAAGCTCAGCGTCGAATTTGACGATAATGTACCGAATGGTGAAAATGGCTTTTTTGCCTACAGAATCAAATTATCTGATGATCTAGAAGTTGGTGACACCATCACATCACAAGCTACAATCTACATCGATTTTAATCCTCCTATCCTAGCTGATCCGGCTATTGCTGTAATAAGCATTCCTGAGATTTCCAATACAGAAAATATGATTTCAAAAAAATTATCTCTTGACATTAATCCCAACCCCACCCAAGACATCTTCACTGTTACACTTGACCAAGAGTCTACATCCACTCTTATCTCAATCTACAACGACCGTGGTCAGTTGATGACAACTCAGAATAGTGATGAACAGAAAATCCAATTTGACTCAAGTGAATATCCTGTTGGTGTCTATGTGGTGAAGGTGCAAGTTGGAGATGAAGTGGTGAGTCGGAAATTGGTGGTAGTGAGATGATGAGGGAGGAAGTCTAAGTATAATCTTAAGACTAAGTTTATAGAAATGATGCTTTCAATAATGCGAACAATTATAAAGACAAAATGAAAGAATGAATTATTTAAGGGTATTAAACTGGATTATAGTTGTATACCTAAAATATAAAAATTGTTTCACTCACAACTTTCAACTCGCATGTGTTACTCACGCATGCTTCTATTTCAAGCCTTAAAACTGTGTCGTCATATGCACATAAGTTGATTGTATCTTGATAGACAAAAACCTCATCATTAGTATTTATAAATAATGTATCTATAATTGTTTCATCTTCCACAGAAACAGTATGTAACTCCATCTCAATATCATGAGTCTGATCCTCAGCAATTACTTCAAAATCTAATAAAAAAAATCCACAAGGGCCGTGATATGTCCCTCCTTCAGGACGATTGACATTTATTGTAATTCCAGTTTTAGGTACTTTATCTGAATCACAACTTTGGAGAAACAAGCACAGTAATAAAAATTGAAGAAGGCAAATTGTAAGATATTTCATATTTGTGTTGATTAAGGTAATTACTAAATATACCTAAAACAATTCGCATTGCGTAATTCGTCCCAGGGTTTACCTTAGAGTTAGATTTAAGAATTAGTTTTAGACTTAAATTTAGCCTTAGATTTAATCTTCCTACCCTATCTCCACCACCATCGGACTATGATCTGACAGTCCTTCTTCTCTCCATTCGTGGAGGTAGTAGCAAGACTTGACGATGGGCAATACTTCGCCTGAGATATAGGTGTGGTCATAGCGATAGCCATTCCCTTGATGACTGTACCAACTGTACTCTTTTGCATCTCCATGAATGTGTCTGAAGGCATCAACCATGCCTTCTTTCTCAAGTTTTTTGAGATCATCAGTATACCAAAAGCTACTCCCTTTTTGGTCGATTCCATTCTTACCTGTGTTGTAGTCTCCAGCGATGATAAGTGGTATATCAGTCTTGGCTTCTTCGAGAAGGATGTCGAAGAGTTTGTGTTTTTTCTTGTGCGGAAGGTAGACGCCAATCACGTCAAATATGCCGAAGCTCGCCTTGACTAGGTTGGCATCATAATCCATTTTACGTAAGTGATATGTCGTACTACTACATGGTAAGGTACTGAGGATAATCACGCTATTGACATCAGTCTCAGCATGGGTAACTATCTGATAACGATAACCAAGATCAAGGAAGGTATTGCGAATACTCCCTCCATGTTTGTTATTGCGATACTCAGAGAGAATCACGATTTGTGGTTTGAGAGCCGCTATCTTACGGATGATAGCAAGAGTACGAGATCCGCCGCCTTGTCTAATATTCCAACTGAGTACAGAGATCATCTATGATGCCTTCTTCGCTGCTTCAATACTCGCCTTGAGAGCATCCATAATATCTACTACTGGTTTGTCATCATCAGCTTCCGAGAGAGTGACAATTTGCTTGCCTGCGACCTTAGTGTCGACAAGTTCGGTGAGTGCTTCCTTGTACCTGTCGGTAAAGTCAACCTCATCGAATGTCTTAGTTAATGAAGACACCAATGTCTCAGCTAACTTAAGTTGATCATCGTCAATCTCAACTGCTCCTAAGTCTGGCACCTTATTGATATCTCTAATCTCGTCTGGGTATCTGAGTTTGTACATGATGAGTCCATTACCATGTGGTGTGATCATACACACATCTTCTCTATCTCTGAGGATGACACGACCGATTCCTGCCTTACCTGTCTTGATCAGAGTCTGGCTAAATAGGCTAAAAGTCTTTTGAGCAACTTCTCCTTGTGGACCAACATAGTAAACAGCTTCATAACGAGTCGGGTGGACATCTGCCACATCTACAAAGGCTTCGATATCGATTGCCTTTGTACTTTTGAGTTTGATATTGCTGAGGTCATCCTTTGTGAGTACCACATATTGGTCAGGTTGGTATTCATATCCTTTTACTATATCTCCATAAGGCACCTCCTCTTCACACTCTGCACAGAATTTTTTATAATTGATCCTTCCATTGTCTTTGCCGTGCAATTGCTTAAATGAGATATTGCTCTTAGTATTAACAGCACTAAAGATTTGAATAGGGATATTCACTAATGAAAATCTAATATTTCCTTTCCAGATACTTCTCATGATCTAATTATTGAGGTTAATGTGAAGGTTTGAACCACTCTACCATCCTATAGAGTAGCAAATGTTATGCCTATTGAACTCATCTACAGCTCACTATGAGTCAAAAAAGCCTTTCGCATGATTGCGAAAGGCCTTTTGATTTCTTTTTAAAGTTTCAAATGAGTTGATGATGTCTATTTAATTGTATTTGCAAACCACTTTTGGAATTGCTCACCAAACAAAAATGAGGGTTTCATTTCTCCTTTTATTGCACTAATAAAACTTATAATCCATGCTACAAAAACTAATATAGCAAGAATGCTAAATACCAAACCTAATACACCAGGTAGGAAGATTCCAACTAATCCTGGTACCAGATACAAGATAGTCAACCCTAATGATTGTCTCAAGTGAAAAGCACTAAAAGTATTCCCCTTTTTATGAAGAGCAATTAATGAGATGATAAGACCAAAAAAACCGATATAACCAATGATGGCAGCCGTCTTTCCGGATTCAACATCACTAGAAATAATCATCTCTCTAATTTTTGCTTTGAGTTTCTTCTTTCCTTTTCGCTTTTTTGAGTTTGGTATTACTATATTTTCAGTGATAGTTGTTGTAGGTAGCTCAAAATGTTCTCCTGACTGGACATTGTCTTGAGTGAGTTGAGTTCTATCTCCTACAGGCATTCCCCAACAGATTGTTGACACCACAATTAAGGATAATACTAAGAACGATGTTTTTAAATTTTTCATGTTTTGATTGTTTAGATTAATAATACAGAAGTGATATGAAAACATCTTGTTAATATATTTGCGTCCCATTGATTCCCAATACTTCAGCTTTTTATAATCTCATCCCGATAGCTGTCGGGATGAAACTCAATATGAGCTTAATCTTGGAAACCAAGCAGATACATCTCTTTTTAACATTCGTTATTAAATCACTTCACGATTTAAAACTAATAGAAATTATTGAACTGAACAAATACCAAATCATTCAACATTAAATATCTTGATTAAAATCCTAAAATAAATTAGACAAAATTTGATAGTATCAAGGAAGTATCAACTTTTTGAACACTGGTTCACGAAAGGTATTATTAGATGACATGGATGCGTATTTGATCTCACATTGCAGAACAGGCTGTATCCATGTTATTTTATTTTCTTCGTCGATTTTTTCCTTGACCATTTTTTTAGTCACTTCTATTTTTTTCAATTCGCTAAGTACCGACTTCAACTTTGCGGTATCAAATCCTGTACCGACCCTTCCTTTGTAGACCCATGCTTCATCGATATATTCTGCTAAGACGAGTGAACCGAAGTACGGAGATCGGTCTCCACTCCCCTCTGTGTAGCCTATGATGTACGCCGTCTGATCATTCCGAACTTTGAGTTTTTTCCAATCGGTTGTTCGCTGACCAGCATGGTATTTACTCCCAAGTGTCTTTATCATGATTCCTTCCATACCTTGTGCCATGATGGCTTCCATGAGTTGTGCTCCATCGGAAAATATCTGACTGTAGCGATAGTACTGAGTGTCATCTAATACTGCTGTCAAGATATCTCGTCGTCGTTCGATAGCAAGCTTACTAATGTCAAGGTTGTCAACAGCCAAACAATCAAAGGCATAGAGTACAGCATTCATTTTTCCTCTATTAGCCTTACCATGCATCCGACCGATCACCTCTGAGAACAGTGGTCGTCCTGCAGGATCTAAGACTACTATCTCGCCGTCCAAGATACAATGCTCTACTGCCAGCAAGTCAGGATCAAGAAACTCTGGAAACATCTCAGTGATGTCTCTACCCGATCGGCTATAAAGTTTGATTGTAATGCCATACTTAACTACGCAGACTCTGATTCCATCCCACTTTACCTCGTAAAATACCTTGCTTGATTTTTTAGGTAACTTTTCAGTCGCAGAGGCAAGCATTGCTTCCTTTGGAATTTCACTTTGTTTTTCATTTACACCAGTGCTACTGATGAGCCATTGGCTGTCTTTAGTTCTGACCAGATTGTATGACTGTTTCATCTGATTTCCCACTAAGGTAAATGCATATTTTCCATCCTTCTGAGTTTGCCACTCTATCGTCCCCGTATCCATGATCCACATCTTTCCTGCACCGTACTCACCCTTCGGTATCGTCCCTTCGTAAGTGAGATAGCTCGCAGGATGATCCTCTGTCTGAATTGCCATCCGCTTGACACCTTCAGTATGAGGAAGTGACTTAGGTATCGCCCAGCTTTTCATTACTCCATCGATCCCTAATCGAAGGTCGTAGTGAAGGTTTGAAGCATCGTGCAGTTGGAGGACAAATTTATCATTGACTGACTTACTTGCATTGGCTTGCGGCTCAGTAGTGATGATGAAGTTTCGTTTTTCTTGGTAGTCATTGAGAGAGTCAGGAACCTCTAAGTCATCAGGTTGGATACTCACTCCCTTCTCAAAGATATTGGACCAAAGTGTGAGGTATTCTGGATAATCTGTATAGTTGCGAAGAGTAAAATATTGAGCAGATTCCAAGTCGTCTAGTGCATCCCATGGGATAGGCATAGAGATAGGACCACCTGGTTTAGCTCTGAGGCTAAATGGTGCTACAGTTGTATTGCCCCGATGATTCCGATAGATATCTAAGAGGACTTTACCCTTTCTTTTCTCTTTGGACATAGAGAGTGTGGCCACAGGATTCTCCTTGATAAATGCCTTAAACAACGACTTAAAATGTGTCATCACTACATCAAAGTCGGTATCAGGAATGAGTGGTACTACGATGTGAAGTCCCTTCCCTCCACTCGTCTTGACAAAAGGTGTAAATCGCCGAGCATAGAGATAGTCTTTAATCTTCACCGCCATGTCTTTCATCTCTTCGAATGTCACTCGTGGGTCAGGATCTAGGTCGATCACAAAGTGGTCAGGACATTCGATATCTGGATACTTACTCGATGTGATGTGGAGCTCAAGTGCTGCAAGATTAGCGAAGTAGACAACATCTGCCTTCCCTTCTAAAAATGAATAGACGTTCTCCTCATCCCACGGAAGTGTACGCTTCACTATCCAATCAGGTGTGTAATCTGGAGTGTTTTTAGAGTAAAATTTAGTCTTATCTATTCCGTCAGGATAGCGGATCAAGGTGAGTGGTCTGCTCGAGGCAAATGCCAAGAGGTGATCACTGATTGCTAGGTAGTACTGAATAATCTCAGCCTTTGTAATCCCTGCATCGGGATACAAGTTTTTTTGCAGGTTAGAAAGCTTGATTTCCTGACCATCTATCTGAGTATGTACGACCTTCTTTGCCATAGCTAGGGTTATAGGTGCAACAATTAAGCCGAATGCTTGGTGTGAATGATTAATGGTTAATTGCAATTGGCTTTGCCACTTGCTTAATGGTTAATGGCTTCCTATCCTCACAAATAATGAGATTGGTTATCGGTCATTTTGGGTGATGTTTGGGAGGAGTGGCTAATCGAACTTTGATGTATAATCAAATCAATAATTTTCAAACATTCAAAATATCTTAACTATGAAACATCTCATTCAAATTTTTGCAGTACTTATTTTTTTTGCTTCTTGTACACAAGACCCTTTTGCTGATATCCACACATCAACTGCAGATACAGAACTTGACATATCCGAGATTTATGGTCTGGCTACGGAGAGTGACTATCAAACTGTCGAGAGTCGTCTCGCTGAAGTAGAAGACATTTCAGCCCTTAGCTTCCCTCCACAATTCACCAATATCACAGCTGCGGATTTCGAAAATGAACTTTCACAGAGATTAGATAAATTAATCGAAGATGTGAATGGCGAACTCATGTCTTGTGCCGGTCCAAACCAACTTGAAAGATTCAGAACTAGATGGCTAACATTCACACCGAATTCTTCAGCAGTTTCTTATCAAGAGTTGTACGAACTCATAATCTATGCAGCTAAAGAATATCAAGCTTGCAAAAACACTTTAAGAGTGAAACGTCTAATTATAAGAAAAGTGAATAATAATAAATTTAAAGCCAAAGTGATTTTCACACTAAGACATGAGTCTGGTATCTAAATCAGTTGACTTACAACTTTCTAATTGGCCGTACATTGAATTGTTAGGCCAATTCTTTTTTGTCTAAAGACTGAAGATTTTTGGTCACTAAAATGTTAGGAAACAGGAAGACTTTTAAGAACCTTATGCAGACTATGATAACTATCTGTTAAAGCACATCACAAAATCTGAGTAACAAAGAGAGAAATCTTATTTTAAAATTAACCTGAGTTATCTTAATAAACAGACTCTTATGAAAACTCTCTGCCCTACTGCACTTGCAATCATTGTTTTCTGTACTCTGAGTTGTAATAGTCAAGCAAATGTTGCTGATGATGTCATAATAGACTTCGCTTATCTAGAACCAATCAGCCTCATCTATTAAATAGATAAGAAAGGAGTTCCTCAGTATGACGAATCACTCTCTCAGACAAATAGAGACCTCGTCCAAATGGCAATCGCAGACTATGCAGTGACCAAGATTGGCTTTGATGACGACTCACTCAGATTAGATGCTCTCTCTGATCTTGACTATACAATGATGCAATTTTTGGATGGAATACCGGCCACTCAGTATGCAATTGAAGAAGCGGAGGGTTCAGAAGATTGTGGTCAGGAGATATAATGAAGGTTTGGGTTGAGCTTACTAAATCATATATTTAGTTATTTATCCTTTTGAAATCCAACAGTCTATTTTGATTAATGTCAAATACTGTAAGCACATCATTTAAAATTCTAAATGATGCAGTACTTTCTAACGAGCTTCTAAATTGATCATCATAATCTTTGTTCAGATTGCATCCTATTTTAGTCCTTCCTATTGATTTAAATTGGACTGATTCCTCATTACTCAGAACAAGATCACCCAAGATTTGATTACAACCATCATTTCCAGAAATCTTCATTGAATCTTTGTTAATTACCAAGATCGGTATTGCACTATCATATTGAGAAAAGTCAACGTCTAAATTCGTCATTTGAATCAATTGCCATTTCCCTTCAAGTAAATCGGATTCAATAGAAGGTTGTAAATCTTTACTCTCAGTATCTCCTTTCTTAGTAGTATTACAATTCATAAAGGTGAAAAAGAGAAGGAGCAGAAAAGTATACTTTATAGATTGATAATGTAGCATAGAATAAAAAAAAATTCAGTCTTGAGCTCCAATTTAGCTCATTATTTTGTAATGTTGTTTTCTTTAAGAATATTAATCGCAATCAAAGCGTAGTTTAGATATCGTCTTTTCATTTTATGTGTGTCTTTTTTGGCACCAAGGTGACAGTTATAATCGGAAGGAGTTAAGCGAATTCAATTTTTTCCTTCTCTCATCTGATTAGTAAGAAATTCCAACCTTGCTTTGATTATACTGATTATTCTCAATGTTACTCAACATAAAGTGTGCAACATCAGCTCGAGACACTTTGAGCTTAATCTTTTCTGTTGATTTAAATCCATGTCTATATTCTCCAGTCTTTTTACCATTTGTCAGATTGCCGGGTCGTACAATCGTCCAATTGAGATTTGATTGCTCAACAACTTTCTCTTGTGTCTCATGATCTTTGAAAGCATTTTTCAAAATAAATGGAACGATCAAGTATTTCATATGCCAAGGTAATACTTCTGTACTATCTCCGAATCCTAATGATGTCTGACAAATAAATCTATCAACACCTCTTGCTTTCATTGCCTTCACAATATTTGCTGTTCCATCAGTTCTCAATGATGACTTATCAGATGCAGGCATCCCTAGATTACAGAATACTACATCTTGGTTTGCCACTGCATCCAGCACATCATCAGAGTTTAAAACATCTCCTTTAATGACATTCAAATTAGGATGCGATTGCTTCATTTTTTGAGGCGATCTTACAAAAGCAGTAACAGCATAGTTCTGTTCTAAACACTGTCTTACCAGTTCTTGTCCTGTGCCACCTGTAGCACCAAAAATTAAAATTCTCTTATTCATTTCTTACTTATTTAATTGTGAGTTTAACCATCTTTTCAATTTTTCTTTCTCTGTAGTTGTGAGCCAATTTTTACTTCCCTTCGGCATCCGCTTCCAAACAAAGACTTGTCGATTAATATTTCGTGCAAGGTCATTCATGTTTCTAAATGTGAAGACCTTACTTGGATTCTCTATGGAATGACAGACATTACATTTCCTATCAAGTACAATAACTGCCTCTTGCTTCTCTGTAGAAATGGCTTGTACCTTGAGCTCAGTATATCTACTTGAGATATAAGCACCTGTAGCGAATAGAAATAGAATTAATAGCTTCATCTTCTTTAATTAGATAACCCAAAGGTGAGTGTATTGGTAAAGGCAAAATTGAATAAAACCGTCAAATGGACGGATGGATGAGATGGATGGATGCTTAACTATCAGATTCTCGAGAGTACTTCTTTAGGTGTTTCTCCAGTATACTTTTTGAATGTCCTAATAAAATGAGATTGGTCAGCAAAACCATTTTCGTATGCAATATTTGTCAACTTAGTATAGTCAGATTCTTGGATTTGATTGAGAGAGAAACTGAACTGAATAATCTTAGCAAATTGCTTTGGCGTTACTCCGATCTCTTTGGCAAATCGTCTTTCAAATGTTCTTTCTGTAATATAGAGTTGCTCTCTGAGTTGCTTAATTTGAATCAACCCTTTCGTGTTGATCAAAGTAGAGATAGCCAACTTAATCGAAGTGTCAATGTTACTCGAAGAATTTTTGACCAACTCCAAAATGTAGTCTGAAATGATCTTAACTTGAGAGTTAGTGTCTGCTGTAATCAGTCTTGTAATTGTCTTGTCAGTTTCAACATTTTGTACTTGCATCAAGTCATAGCACTCATCATTAATTTCTTTCGGATTGATTCCCAACAACAGTCTTGTTGCAAATGGATACAATTGAAAGACTAAGAGTTTGTAAGCTCCCTTGATTTGAAGTTGGATTGGTTCAATCGTTTGACCATAAAGGAAATAATTAGGAAGAGTCTTTTGATGAGGGAGGAGTATTACTCCATCTGAAGTTTCGGAATACAAGATGCCTGGATAACCATCTGCATAGAAAGGAAGATTGTGTACGGAGTTATCATCACTTTCTAACAGGAAGATCTCCTTTATAAATGAAGCAATTCTTTTATCTTTTTCTATGGTGATCATTTGCTATTGCTACTTCTTTGCATTCTTGATTAATTTAATTGCCCAGTTATAATGACTCACAGTGTTACTAATTAAATATACTGCAAGAGATGTTGAACCTGTCCATTTGTAATTTTTCTTTTCAAAGAGTTCTTCATCTGTATGCTTTGTAATTAAAGCTTGCGCCTGTTTGAATGACTTATTTAGAAGTGTTTTTGCAGTTTCTAATTCCATGCTTTGATAATCTTGCCAAATCTTTTTATTCAAAGCAGGAAGTGTTAGCCAAGTATATCCCTCGGCAGGCATGTTTGGTTTTTCTCCCTTCATTCCTACAGCATACCAATCCAGGATAAACAAGTGCCATTGATGTAAATGTGTGAGCACATCTCTAGTGTTTCTATTCAAAGTTCCTTTTGGAAAATCGGTTTCTACTTCCTCGGTAGAATAAGAATTGACTAATTCCATGAGAGTTTTGAATCCACTTTGCCCAGCTTCAAGGAGTTCAGTCTTTGTTTTTGGTTTTGGCATTTGCTTTTGGTTTGCTGATATGGATGATTCTAATATACGGAGTTATTTAGGATCTCATATTTTATCCAGTTTTCAACTCAGATTTTATATACCCATCCCAGC